>Ga0180432_10006231_pt1 | contig 15585 bp, 6 predicted proteins | sample SS_ome_10_FD_132414 | JGI IMG/M metagenome (GOLD analysis project Ga0180432, IMG submission 132414) | Hypersaline lake sediment archaeal communities from the Salton Sea, California, USA - SS_1_MS_2 metaG | ecosystem: Environmental > Aquatic > Non-marine Saline and Alkaline > Hypersaline >... | reverse complement strand
GACACCACTTCGGGACGCATGGTCAGGTTGATCATCTGTCCGTCGGGGCTCACCTCGGGAACCACCGACAGCAGCACGCCGACTTCGCGCGTCTCAAAGGCGCTCGGTTCGACCACGCCGCCCACGATCGTCGAGGTGCCGCTGTCATCCGTCGCCGTAATCGGCTCGACGTCGAACTGCGTGGGATAGATGTACTCGGTTACCACCTTGATCTGCGCCTCGATCCCCGACTGGGTCGTCACCTTGGGCGCGGAAAGCAGGTCGGCATTCCCCTTTTGGGCGAGCATGTGGACCACCATGCTCAGCTCGGGGTTGGTCAGCACGCTGGCCACGCGCAGCACCTCGCTGGCGAAGCCCACACCGCCGTTCAGGTCGCTGTCCTCCGTGAAACGGTTTCCGGAGGTAAAGCCGCCGGCCGCGCTATTGGCCCGCATCACGATCCGTTCCCGGCCCGAAAGCGGCGCGCTGCCCTGGCCCTTCTTGGAGGCCAACTCCCAGTCGTCGGTCAGCATCCACTCGAAGCCGATCGCGTCCAGGTCGGTCTGGTTCACCTCTACGAATCGAGCCTCGATCTCGATCTGCCTGGGCTGAACGTTGAGGACGCTGAGGATCCGCTCGAAGATCGTAAGATTCTCCGCCGTGTTGGCGACCACCAGCTTGCTGATGGACGGTACGTACTTGATCTCGGACCCCGCCGGCCAGGGCACCCCCATTTCGCGGAAGAACTCCTTGAAGTCCGCCCGTTCCTCGACGGCCGGCGCGCCGCCCAGCTCGATGAAGCCGCCCGTTCCCCGCATCGTCTCCCGCACTTCGGTCCCCAATTCCGTGACGCGCGCTACGAACGTCGGGAGCACGTCGTACATGCGGTGGATGATGTCGTCCGTGGGCGCGTCGAACGGTACGACCATCACGACCTTGCCCTCGATCCGGGATTTGAGACCCGCCACCTTGGTCACGATGTTCAAGGCCTCCATCAGGGTGATGTAGCGGGCGCTGAACGTCACCAGCGGCACCTCGCCCATCCCGGCCGCGTCCACGTCTATCAATTCCGGAAACGGCTCTTCGCTCGCCCCGCCGCGCGGTGCGCCGGTTCCCCTGCGGCCGGCCTCCAGGTCGAGGATAATGTTGACTCCCTTCCTCTCGGGCGGGTCATCGGACTGGTCGTACTCGACACTGGCCTCGTGCAGGAACTTGACGACGTCGTAGATGTTGGCGGACCGGAAATCGATCTCGGGAATCACGATGTCCTGCATCTTCTTCCGGATCCATTCGGTTCCCGGCGGCGGCGGGGGCGGCGGGGGCGGCGGTCCCGCGGCGTCCGTCTCCTCGGCCACCCCGTAGTCCCGCGGATTCCAGGTCTTGCGCACGCCCGTCATCATATCACGCCGAGTCGCCTCGAGTTCCGCCGAGGCCTGATCGTACTTCCGGCTCAGAATATCCTGCATGTAGCGCATGGCCTCGGCGTGGTAGGGGTCCCGCTTGAGTGCGCTTTCAAAATAGTGCTGCGCCTGGTCATATTCGCCCACCAGCATGGCCTGGCGGCCGCGCGACATGAGATCGGCGATCTCTTCCTGCTGCTCCCGGAAGTCCTTCTGTTCCCAGCGCTTGCCCTCCTCCTCGACCGGGGGCGGCGCCGGAGGCGCGGTTCTCTCCTCGCGGATCACCTCCACCAGACGGGCGGCGCGGCCGTGCCCCTGGGCCACCGCGGCCTGGGCCATCTGCTCGGCTTCTTCCAGCTGCCCGCGGCTTCTCAGGTCCAGGGCCTGCGAATAGTAGCTCTTGGCCATGCCGCGAACGGCTTCTTTCCGGACTTCCCGGCTGTCGGGCCGATCCGGAATATAGGTGAGCGCCTGCTCGTACAGCGAGATCGCCCGGGCGTACTGTCCGGCCCGGTAGGCCTTGTTGGCGTTTTCCAGGCTCTCCCGGCCGTGCTGCTCCTCGGCCATGCGCCGCAGTTCCTCGCGATCCAGCATCTCGGCGATCTCCTGGGGCACGGCCGCGGCCTCCGGCGCAGGCCCGGGCAAAGTCTCCGCCACTTCCTCCTCCGGCGCGGGCAGGACGGGCAACGCCTCGACCGCAGGCATCTCCGGGATGCCCTCGGCGGCAGCCTCCCGGAAGGCGTCTTCGACAATCGTGTCCAGGTCTTCTATCTCCGCCTCTTCTGCGGCAGCTTCCGGGATCGTCTCTTCAGCCATTTCGACTTCGGCCTCGGGCACGATTTCTTCCGGCACGGCCTCCGGCTCCATCCTCTCCTCAGGCGCCTCCGGCAGGGCCACCGGCAGTTCCTCCTCCATGGGAACGGGCATCTCCACCAGCGGAAGCTCTTCTTCCGCTTCCGCGGGCTCTTCGAGAGCCGCCGGTCCCTCCTCGACGAGCAACGGCTCCTCCTCGAAGACCAGCGGCTCCTCCTGCGGGAGCAGCGGCTCCTCCTCCGGTCCGACGTCCCAGCCCTTTTCTTCCACAGCCGGCTCGATCGGTTCCGGTTCGGCCGCCGGGGCGACTTCCACCGCTTCCTCAAGCCTTTCCGCCTCTTCGAGGGGTTCGGCGCCCGCTTCCTCGCTCAACAGATCGTCAATGAGAAGATCCTCCGCCACGATGAGGCTGTCTTCGTCCTTCTCCTGAGCATGCGTCGGCCAGGCTGCCAGCACGAACAAGGCCGGCACCAGCATCGCGAACCATCGGATCTTCCGGGTCATGGCAGGAGTTCTCCTTGAAGTAAAGAGGGAGCCTCCGGATCCGTCTCGGGCGCAAGTGGGTCGGCCTCGCCCGGGAACCTCCGGATCCCCTTTTCCTTTCCGTCTTCCATGCGTCGTACTACAACAGACTCGCGGCGGCTGTCAATCTCTATCAGCTCGTACGCCTTGCCCCGCAGTTCGAACGTTCCGCCCAGGCGCACCTCAAAGGTCTCTTCATCGATCGTGAAGTGCAGGTGCACGACGTACTCGTTGTACTGCACGTCTTCCCCCTTCACCAGCGGGATCCGCTTGTCGCCGCGCCCGAGGGTCAACACGGACACGTCCACGGGGCGCGGCTCCGGCCAGCCCGGAACGTCCCGTATCTCGAATTTCTCCTCATAGGACACAAGCAGGAAGCCTTCGACTTCCTCCCCGAGTTTGGCAAAGTACGTCCGCTGGTCCCCCCGGGTGTTGATCCCGAACTTGATGGAGCCGTCGGGCAGCTTGATCTTGCTCTTGAACCGCAGCTTGAACGGGTCGGCCGTGATCTTCTCGACCCGCAATTCCGCCCAAGGCGGCGGGTAGCTGTTCGGATCTGCCGGGTCGGTCTTCGGCTCGGCCAGAAATTCCGCCAGGTTGCTGTATCCGTCGCCGTCGAGATCCCCCTGGGCGTCGAGCCGGTCGTAGGGGTTCAGCCCGTACTCCTTCTCCCACATGTCGTGCATTCCGTCCATGTCGCCGTCGTACAGCGGATCCACATCCGGATCCAGCGGCTGGGGCGCGTCGCAAAAGGGGCAGGTCGTCGCAGCGTACGGAATCGGCCAGCGGCAGTCCACGCACCAGACCCGTGTCTCGGGAACAAAGACCGCGTTCGTCCACTGATCCAGGGCGATCTGGAGCGGATTTCGGTCCTGCTCCACGGCCGCGCGGAATGGCGCATCGTCCACCGGGTCCGCCTGCGGGTAAGCCGGCACAATGCCTTCGATCTCGGCCGTGAACCGTTCCTGCATTCCGCTGATCATGCCCACCTTGACCGCCAGGTAGAGCAAAGACGCGATCAGCACCATGAGGACGGCAAAGGCCAGCAACTTGTCGTACTGGGCCTTGACGCCGCCGATTGTCCTGTTGATGGCCATGTCTTCCCGCTACCCCGCGCGCCGGAACTGATAGACGTCCAGGGCCAGCTTGACCCGGAGCGGTCTTTCCAGTTCCTCGCCGTACATCAGACGCTCCCGGCGCGACCCCGCGGCCCGAGCCCGGCCCTCCCCCGAAGAAACGAGGCCCGGCTCCCGCCCGGCCGGCTCCGCGGCCTCCTCCCGTCCCCCCGTCCCTCCCCGGACCTTGGCAATTTCCACGTCGGTGACCACGATGAACAGGGGGTGACGGGCCAGCCGGTTCAGCGCGTCCAACAGGTTCTTCTCGTGGGCCGCCAGCTCGAATTCGAAATGAAACGTCGCGTACAGATCGCGGGGCCCGATCACCCCGGGCTGCCGCAGCGTGCCGCCCTTCCGCTCGGGCTCCGACGGCGCGCTGAACCGGCCGGAGGGACGGGGGCCGGATCCCGCGGACACCAGCGTGTCCTCGAACTCCTCGCGGCGCACGGAAACGAGTTCCGAAACGCCCGCATCGAACAGCACGCCGCACACGCTCTCGACGATCGTCAACTGCTGCGTCAGGCGGGGCACGTCGTCCGGCGCCGGCGGCACGCCGCTCACGGCATAGCGGTCGAACCCGAACGCAAAACCGGCCGGCACGGCGCTCCCGCCTCTCTTCAGCAGAGCGTTCTTCGTCTTGCCGTAGGTGGTCATGAATTTCGACGGACTTTTCTCGACCGGCTCGATTTGCCCCCGGCTGAGGTCCCCGAGCAACGTATCGTACCATTCGGTCAGAACCACCACGTTGGTCTCTTCCCGGTCGATGTTGCCGGGAGACGGAAACGGGTCCCGGGCATAGTAGTCCTTCAGCTCGCTCACGGCGTCGCGCAACGTCCGCTCGACCGAGCCGAACCGGCTGACGCCCCGATAGAGCAGAAAGCCCGCCAGCCCGAGCACGGCCAGCCCCACCGCGCCGGCCACGATCAGCAAAATGTTCTTCCCGCCCCTCATCGCGCGATTACCGCACCTTCATGGGTTCCCGGAGTGCGACCGTTACCTCGAACTGCCGGGTGAAATCTTCGGAACTGACCGGCGGCAGCCGGGTGATCCGGGTGTCCTCCCCGAAATACGGGCAGGCCGTCAGCCGGTCCCGGAAGATCTCGGCCGCCGAGGCCTCGGGCGTATCCACCAGCCGGTCCACGAAGCCGCGGCCCGCTACGGTCAGATGCGTGATCCGGCCGTCTTTCACCACCGGCTGCAGCGACGTGAGCCACATCCCGTCCAACATGCACCCGTGGAGTCCGTCCAGAATCTCGGTCCAGCGGGTACGCAGACCGATCAGACCGACCAGATTCTCGACCTGGGCCCGCACGGCGGCGCGCCGCTTGAGGACCTGTTCCAACTCCGCGGAGACGGTCCGCAGGCCCTCGATCCGCTCCTGTACGTCCGTCACCCGGCTGCCCAGCATCGTCTCCATGCGCTTGAAATACACCCACCAGCAGAGCAGGATGAGCACCACGCCCGCCGCGGCCAGCACGAAGAACGGCTGTCTCTTTCGGAACACCTTCTTGGCCACGAGATCGGGCGGCATGAGGTTCACCTCGACCGGGCAGGAAAGCGAACGACGCAGCGCCAGGCCCACGACCTCGCCCAGCAGGTGCGCGTCGCGGCCCGCAGCCTCCGCGTCGATGGACGTGCTCACCGGCACGTTGACGAACGGATTCAGGTATTCGACGGGCACGTGCAGCTTGTCGCGGAAGAACGTGTCGCCGTGCGGCAGGATCGAGGCCCCGCCGGTCAACAGCACGCGGGCGGGCGGACTGCCGCCCTGCTGGCTCCGATAGAAGTTGATGGAACGGTTGACCTCCGCGTGCAGGCGGGTCACGACGTTCCGCAGCACCTTGGCCGCGCGCTCCGTGGTCTCGTCCGCCCCGGCCGTGGAGACGCCGCCCAGGCCGATGAGCCCGCGCGAATGTTTGAGCTCCTCGGCCTCCTCGAAGGACAAGTCGAACTCCTTCATCAGCTCCTGCGTCATCGCGTGGCCGGCCACCGGGATGCTCCGGCTGAAGATCCGGTGCTCCTCCACGAAAATCAGGTTCGAGCACCGGGCGCCCATGTCCAGGACCATCGTGCACTCCGCCAGGTCGGGATAGTTGTAGCGCACGGTGTTGTACAGCGCCATGGGGGCCACGTCCACGATCTCGGGCTCGAGGCCGACCGACTGGACGGCATCGGTCAACTTCGTGACGTTCTCGATCTTCACGGCCACGAGCATCACGTTCAACTCGTCCTCGGCCCCGCTGATCAACTGGTAGTCCCACACGACTTCGTCGATCGGGAACGGAACGTTCTGCTCGGCCTCGTACTGCACAATCTGGAACACCTTGTCGCGGGTCACGGGCGGCAGCTTCACGTAGCGGGGAAAGACCGCCTGGCCGGAAACGGTCATGAGCATCGGGCCCGGCCTGATTCTCTGCCGCCGCATCAGGTCGCGGACGGCGGTCGCGATGTAGGCCGAGGGATCGATCTCGGCACCGGCCTCGACGCCCAGCGGCGCGATGCCGTAGTTCAGGAGCTGCGGCGGCCGCGCCCGCGGCACCAGGAACTCGGCCATCACCACCTTGCTGGCGCCGATATCCAGGGCGATCATGCGGTCAGAGCCAAACATGGAAACGATCCGGGAGGTTCTACTTGATCACTTCGTAGTCATCAATATTGATTAGAGCAAACGGCGACTGGGAGCGGTCCAGGAGGTATCCGTCCCGGGTCGTCACGCCTTCGTTCTGCGTAACGGCCGGGTTCCGCCACCACTGCTCGGGGACCTTGATCTCCGCCTCGGCGGCCTCGGCGATAACCTCGCCCTTCAGGCGGATCTCCACGGCGATGGCCACCGGCAGGCCGTACCGCTTCACCGTGCTCGGACGCAGGAACACCGTGCTCATGTGATCGCGGCCCTGCTCGATGTCCGCGTACCGGACTGTATTCTTGAAAAGGCTGTAGGCCTTCGCGTCGTCCTGCTCCCTCTCCGTGAGCACGAAGTACTGGAAGGTCAGCTCGTCTATCCACTCGGGCGCCGTATCATACGTGACCTGGATCCGGGACCACTCCTCGGGCGGCTTCACCCCGCGGGCCACATTCGTGCGGTACTGCGGCCCGGACACCAGTGACCGGCGCCCCACTCCCTCCATCTCGGTGATCTTGAGCACGTCGGCTACGCGCCCCGCCTGTCTCCGCGACGCGGTACGGGCGCCCTGTGCCGCCGCGTCCCCGCCGCACTGCCACACGAACAACAGGCAGGCCGATGCCGGGATCAACCGCCGAAGAACCAAACCGCGCATGGTCGCTCCTCCTGTCCGCTACAGGCCCGCCGGGAAGGCAGGCCGACGCTAGGGTCGAACGCTACCCTAACACGAAGCCGCGCCGCAAGGCCAAGCAAAAAACCGGGCGTCACCGCTGCCGCACATGGCCGTCCAGATACACCACGTTGCCCTGTCCGGCATGCCGGCCGACGACCTGGCTCAGGGTCCAGAAATACGAACCCTCATCGCGGTGGCCCAGCGGCGGGTCGTTGACCTCGGCGAAGAGCGCAACTTCACTGTGGACCCCGATCTCTCGGGACACATTATAGACGTTGCGGCCGGATATCTGCTTGTTGATGGCGTAACTGCGAACGACGTTCCGGTTCAGATGGACGTGCGTCGGGCAGGCGTACACGCCCTCCTGATTGTTGAGATATCCCCACAGTTCGCCCCGCTGAATATTGGCGAGGCCCAAGGAACCGGTGTAGTAGTAGTCGCGCTTGCTCTCGTCGTCATCGTCCCAGTCGATCCAACCGGTCTGTCCCTTGCAGTCCCGATACTCGTCCCAGGTCGAGTAGGCGTAGGGATACCGTTCCGTGTCCCCCACAAAATTCATGACCGCCACGTGAAGCTGGTGCAGGTTCGAACCGCACTTCACCTTCCGGGCCCGTTCGCGCGCGCCGGTGAGCGCCGGCAGGAGAAAACCGGCCAGGATGGCGACGATCGCCACCACCACCAGCATTTCCACGAGCGTAAACGCCCCGGGGCTCCGTCTCATGTCCCCACGCTACCCGTTCGGCCGGGTCTGAAGCAAGGCCTTTTTCCCCCTTGACCGGGCCCGGAGATATGCAATAATCACGTGCGAAAGGGGGAAAGGGCCCCGGAACTTTTTCCAAAAAACGCGGTTGCAAAGGTTGAGGATTGCCTGTATAGTTCGAAGTGCAGAATAGCATAAATGGCATAACGTGGGGAGGCAAACGATGAAGGGACCATCTTGGACGATGAGAGGAACGGGTTGGACGCTGGCAGCAGGCATGCTCGTCGCCCTGCTGGCCTGGCCGGCCGGAGTCCAGGCTCAGAACGGGTTGGACTTCGAGGATTCCTTCGAGAGCTACGGCGAAGGCAGCACCATCATCGGCAGCCAGGGCTGGGCCGCCGACGAAACCTACTACACCGTGGTCACCGGCCTGCTGTACTCGTTCGTGGAGACGACCTATCCGATTCCGGCCGCTTCGCACTTCAAGGTCGTACAGTTCGACACCGAAGGCGCGAGCATCTCCAATACGTTCGTGCAGGAGGAGGTGACGAACGTCTGGATCGATATGGTGTGCGACGTGACGCCCAGCGAGGAGCCGCCGGTCTCGATCACGAACCAGACCGACATCCAGGTGGCCTTCTTCTTCAACACGAATTACGAGCTCGTGGTCTACCATGCGGTCAACGTGACCGACGAATGGCCGCCCAGCACGATCACCAACCGGTTCACGACCCTCACAAACGCGGTAGCCAGCACGGACGGATGGACGCGCATCACGGTGGAGATGGACTACCTGACGGACCGCGATCCGTTCTTCCCGGACGTCATCGCATCGCGCTATTTCCGGGTTCTGCTCAACGGGCAGAGCTTCAGCAGCCCGCACGCCTACAGCGACACCAGCGCCCACACCATGCCCGGTACGTGGTTCATCTGCGCCGATCAGGGCGCGGCCTCCTGGAATGCGTACCTCTCCTCCGTGGCGATTTCGGGCACGGGCATGTTCGATGACTTCGTGGTCACCACGAACGGCGTGGCCTTCGGCACGGGCTCCTACACGATCTGGACGTCCGTGGATCCGAGCGGCAGAGACGTGGGCACGATCGCGCCGTGGGGGTCCATCCAGGTTCCGGAAGGCGGCGGAACGAACTTCCAGATCACGGCCAGCAACTACTGGTACCTGGCTCAGGTCTGGACCGGCAACATGCCCAACGTCACGGCCGTGTGGACCGGGCAAACCAATGCGTACAACTACGTGGATGCCGGCGTTTCGGACAGCTACGAGCTCATCGGCAAGTTCGAGCCCTACCGCACGAGCACCGGCGTGCCGCACTGGTGGCTGGCCCAGTTCGGCTGGACCAACAACTTGGAGTTCCACGCCACCAACAATCCGGACCTGGATCCGCCGCCGACCGACGTCGAATGGGGCACGAGCACCGACCCGACCGACAGCAACTCGTTCCTGCACGTCATAGACGTCGGCACGGACAGCGGGAAGAACTGGCTCAAGTGGCCCGCCAAGTACGTGGATCCCGACCTGCCGCCTTACGTGATCGAGCGCTCGACCAACCTGCCCGAAAAGGGTTGGAGCGAGATCGGCACCAAGGAGCGCGAGGAAGGCACGAATACGTGGTGGGACTACCTGGTTCCGGCCGGCATGCCGACCCTGTACCGGGTCGTGGCCACGAACTCGCTGTAGCGGCGAGCGATGTGTAGCCGCGCCGCTGTGCGGCGTACATCAAACGGCCCGTAGGGCCGTGGCTGCAAGGACAAAGAGAACGCGGCACAGGTTCATCCTGTGCCGCGTTTTTCTTGATTCTCTTTGCAACATCTTCACAGGAATTTGACAAACCCGCGCTCGCATTCCGCACCGGCCTCAGGTATGATTCGGGTGTCAAGAGGGGAGAGTATCTATGAGCCGCCTGGGGCGTTGGGCTGCAGGATGGGTCGTCGCCATGCTGGCCGCGGCCGTTATGGCCGACGACTACTCCGAGGATTTTGACGACTGGGGCACGCTCAGCTTCGGCAACTATACCAACAACGACTGGCGCATTCATGACGGCGGCGTCCATGTTTCCGAGCGGGCCGTCCTGCGCGAAAGTTCGTACGTCCAGTCCCCGCTTCTGACCAACGGCATCGGCACCGTCACGTGGGGAACCTGCAACTACCAGGCCGGATCCCTGATCCACGAGCTCTGGATTTCCACCAACGGCACGGACTGGACCTCGGCTTCGACCCACACGAACACGACCTTTCACACCAGCGGCAACAACCTCACGGTCAACGAAACCGTGGTCGATTCCTACACGCCGGGCTACGCGCGGTTCATCTTCACCGACGACTCCGGAGGCGGATCGATCAAGTACCTCTTCGCGGACGACATCGTCATCCAGCGGCCGCCTTCTTACCTCGCTATCTCGAACCTCACCCTGAATCCCGACCCGCAGGTAGTGGACTCGCCCGTTTCCGTCTCCCTCACGATCGAGCCGTTCGCGGGCGCCGACAACATCCAACCCCGCCTCTACTACCGCGCGGGCGACGGCGCGTTCACCGCCCTGAACCTGACACCCGCCGGCGGCCACTGGTACCAGACCCTCGGATTCGGAATTCCGGCACAGAGCGTGCCGGGGACGGAGATCGACTACTATATCCGGATCACCTTCACGGGCCCGCAGGGCACCACGACCAACTACCTTCCCGAGGGAGCCCCGGCCTCCTACAACAGCTACCTGGTACGCACGGCGCCCCTGAACTCGGTCTATCCCGACATGACGATCGTGGGGCCGCCGACCACGAACATGCTCCTGACCGCCGACAGCGCCTGGCAGGGCTTCATCACCCCGACGGCGCCCTTCGTCAACCCGGACTTTTACTTCGCCTCCGGCGCCAGCACCTGGGGGGACACCGATCAGGCCGTCTTTGCACTGCCGGTGTACGGGGAGGCCGAATCCGGCGGCACGATCAGCGTGAACCAGACCGTCACGAACCACCTCGTGTTCGCGCTGAACGAAACCAACCTGCAGTACAGCATCCAGAACTGCGCCTATGAGGACTTCGAGGGATGGGGCGTCGGCACGACCACGTACGGAACCCACACCAACGACGAGGGCTGGGTGATCGTCAACGGGCGGATGAACGACAGCGGCGAGACCGGCCGCGCGTTCCGCGGCAAGTTCGGCATCCTCAAGTACGACCAGGGCGCCTCCCAGTCCGTGCGCTCCCCCTACCGCTCGCAGGGCATCGGGGCGGTCAGCCTGCGGCACCGGAGCTGGCGCGAGGACGGAACCGAACCGGCCGCCCTGAAGATCCAGAAATCCGCCACGGGCGCCGGCGACTGGATCACGGTGCTGGAGGTGACCAACACGCTTTCGGTCGACTACCTGTATGTCTCCGTCCCGGTGGGAGACGTCGCCAGCCATTACATCCGCATCCTCAACGACGCCTCGGGCTCCGATTCCTGGCTGTGCCTGGACGACGTAACCGTCACCGATCCCGGGGCCATCGTGGTGCTCTCGAATCCGGGGCGCGATCCGTTCGAGCCGGGCGTGGGCGAGTTCGCGCACGTCTGGGTCGATACGGCGCCGCAGGGCGGCGCCACAAACCTGTACGGCTACGTCTACTACCGTTACGCCGATGAGACGAATTACTCCTGGGTCGGGATGACCGTCAGCAACAATGCCCTGCACGGCTACATCCCCCCCACCCTGCCGGGTTCCGTCGAATACTACTTCCAGTGCCTGTACGACGGATTCCAGGCCGCCCCGGCGACCTACCCGGCGGAAGGCGCCGACGATCCGCTGGTGTATACGAATATCGGGACCGGACCGGGATCGGACCGCAGGGAGGACTTCTCGACCTGGGGCACCAAGGGGTTCGGCAACTACACAAACGGCTATTGGATCCTGCACGACACCGGCGTCCGTCAACAGAAGGCGCTGCTGCGCGAGGAGGGCTACATCCTGTCCTCCTTCCTCCCCCTCGGCATCGGGACGATCGCCTGGGGCGCCTGCAACATGAGCGACGGGGACCTGACATTCGAGGTCCGCATCTCCACAAACGGGACGGACTGGACGACGGCCGCCGTCTATACCAACGCCTCCTACGAGTTTAACGGCAACGACCCGACGCCATACCTCCTGGAGCTGACCGACTACCGTGACCTGTACGTGCGGTTCGTGCTGACCGACGCCAGCCTGGGGGGGACCTACCCGTACCTCTATATTGACGATATCGTCATCACCTACCCGCCGGCGGACGTGGCGATTGCGGACGTGGGGTACGTCCCCGGCTATCCGGCTCGGCACGAGAACGTGGAAATCTCCTGCACGATCACCTCCGTCAACCCCAACTTCCCGGCCTACGGCCTGGCGCCGGAGCTCTGGTATCGCTCCGACGCCGACTGGGTCTGGCACAGCCTGCCCATGTCCTGGCAGGGATCGGACGTTTTCGCGGCTACGGCGCCGCCCAACCCGGCCGGCATGGTGGACTACTACGTCCGCTGCCCGTTCTTCGGCTACCACCATGAGGAGGGGGAGTACACCGAGGACAAGAGCCCGGCTTTCTCTCCCGATGCCGTCGAGACGAACGTCCGTCCGGCTACGTTTCACTCCTATCACGTGCGCTACTACGCCTCCGACTACTACGGCCTGGCCATCACGGGCAACTTCGAGGAAGCCGACATGCGCCTGGTCGAGGACCGCGTGTGGCGCGGGGTCGTCTCGGTCAGTCCCACGAATGTGCTGCGCCTGCGCGTTCTCGGCCGGCGCCGGATCAACCGCAGCACGGACGACCCCGAGACCAACGCCTGGGGCGATTCCCGCCAGTGGCTGGTGCGCGTGCCGTCGGTCGGCACGCTGGATAGGGGCGGAACCAATATCGTGCTCCACGGTGATTTCTCTGGCCAGTACATGCTGAACGTGGACCTCGAGACCGGCGAGTACATTGTCCAACGCTGCGACTGGCAGGACTTTAACGAGTGGTTCCTTAACCCGGACCTGTTTGCCGACAGCTCCCGGGGCCGGGATTCGACCAACTGGCACCAGAACTTCGACTCGTGGGCGGTCAACAGTGACGCACACGATTCCCTCGATTTCGAGGGACCGTACTGGACGAACCAGACCGCCTATTTCTACCAACTGGACGAGGACGGGTGGGTCGTGAACGACGCGCGGATCGTCAACACCGTGGACCACCGGTGCGAGTTCCGGCCCGAAGCCGCCGAAGGTCAGATCCGCCAGGCGGAAGTGGTCCTGCTCGACGGCGCGGGGGATATCCAATTCAGCTACCGCGGCCGCGACCTGGACCTGCATCCGACCATCTACACCAACGGGTACGGCTGGACAAACTACCAGGTGACGGTCCAGATGCAGGGACTGGGCTCCAATCAGGACAACGACTGCTACCGGTCGGTCTTTTACCGCTACACGGACCCCAACAACTTCTACGAGTACCGCCTGGTCGCCATAGACCAGAACCGCCTGCAGCTCCGCATGTATAAGCGGGAGGGCGGCGGCGCCCGGCAATGGCTCTGGGGGTCGGGCTACATCTGGTGGAACACGCTGGATCAGCCTCTGAACATGCAGCTCCGCGTCACCAACCAGGGCGGATCGCAGGTGCGGCATGAGTTCTGGTGGGGCAACTGGTGGTATCTCGGCGGGTACACGGACGCAACCGGCCTGACTTCCCCCGGAACGATCGGGTTCGACAGCTACGACGTCAATACGCTCGTCAACTGGGTGTCCGTGGACCTGGACAGCGACTGGGTCTGGGAATACGGGGAAGACTTCCTGTCCTCGTCGCCGTCGGGCTGGCCGACGGACGGCGACTGGACCGCCTCGGGCGGTTATTACCGGCGCGTGGGCCGGACGGGTGGCACGGTCGGGTTCAAGGTGACGACCGTGGAGCCGCCCTATCTCAACATGGGGCCCAGCTACCGGACGACCTACAGGAACTTCGCCAGCGTCACCAACCTGGACTACCGGCCCGTGACCGTGACCATTCACGAACCCAAGGTTGTGTATACGATCCTCGAGCACACCGACGGGGATCACAACCTGCGGTTCGACGACATCGACGTGTCGAGCTGGCGCGCGAAGACCAACCAGTACGGCTCGGGCAATGCGGCCTGGATCGGCATGGATAGCTGGGTCACGGAGACCGGCGCGTACGGCGGCAATGGAAGAAGCCTGGAGCTGCGCGCCTCGCGTTCCGTGTATACGACGACGACCAACCAGTACCTGCGCACGTGCAAGCTCACCACCGTCGGGCCGCTCTCGTTCAAGTACAAGACCCTGGACGCGCCGTGCGATATCGCGCTGCAGTGGGCCGACGAACTGACGCCCACCGTGTACGAGACCCTGCGGACCGACCGGCTCGATTCCGACGGGCACTGGCTCAGTTATTCCTTCCCGCTCAACATCACCGGCAACGGGTATATCCGCATCGCCCACCTGTCGAGCAACCTGGCGGCCCGGTTCTTCGTCGACGAGATCAAGATCTACGACTACCACGAGGGCGACACCAACTCCTGGATCGTGTACAACAGCCTGCTCACCGACAACCAGAGCGACAAGCTGTTCCGCGACGAGGGACAGACCTGTTACCTGAACTACACGAGCAACGTGGACACGCTCTACGGCCGCACCTACACCAACTACTCGCCGTACGCACAGACGCCGTACCTGCCCAACGGGATCGGCGAGATCAGCTTCTGGTACCGGAAATGGGCGGTCGGCGGACCGGCGGGCCTGCTCAACATCGAGGTCTCGCCGGATGGGTCCATCGGGAGCTGGCGCTCCATCTTCAGCATGAGCGTCACGAACGACGTGTACGAGCGGCTCGTCCTGTCGCGCCACGACCGGACCAACCGCTTTGTCCGCATTTCCAACACCACGGGCGGCGGCCTGCCGGCGCGGATGTGCCTCGACGACGTGCTCGTGGTGGATCCGCTGGCGACCGACCTGACCATCACGAACGTCGTCACGGTCCCGCAGGTGCCGCTCTACACGAACACGGTCAAGATCCGGGCCGACCTGACGGAGTACATTCTGGACCCGACCGACGTTGACGTGCGCGCCTTTTACCACTTCGACACCGACGACTGGGCGACGTGGGAGGAAAGCAGCGGTCTGGCCATGACGCTCATCAACACCGATACGCAGCACGTGCCTACGGTCTACACCTACGAGACCGTCGGCCATCTGGATGCCGAGTCCATCGATCGCGTCGTGCAATATGTGGTCCGGGCCACGTTCGACGGCAGGCAGTTCGCCGAAAAGAACAGCCCGCGCCGGTTCAAGGACCAGTTCCAAATCCCGTCGTGGTACGAGCCGGCCGACTACAACGATCCGGAATGGTACGGGGACGGCTCCAATCGGACGCCGTACTATGTCGTCTTCTCCTGCCCGACGGGCTCGGTCTGGATCAACGAGGTCAACGCGATGCGCGCAACGTATCCCTGGGGAGAGGAGGAGTATGTCGAGCTTTGCGGCCGCGCCGACGCGGATATCGAAGGCTGGTGCCTTCGATTCCTTGAGACGGACTATTCAATGCACAGCAGATACCTCATCACGAACAATCCGGTCTTTCAAGACGAGCACAACGGCTTCGGTTTCTGGGTGCTCGGTGATGATGTCCCGGAGATCGCCGCAGACCAGGTCTTCACCAACGCCGAAGGCAATTATGGGATGAATATGCCCTATCCGCAGGGGGGGATTGAACTTGTCCGAAGCATGGGGGCGGTCGAACATGCTGTATCGTATGGG
>Ga0180432_10006230_pt1 | contig 15585 bp, 9 predicted proteins | sample SS_ome_10_FD_132414 | JGI IMG/M metagenome (GOLD analysis project Ga0180432, IMG submission 132414) | Hypersaline lake sediment archaeal communities from the Salton Sea, California, USA - SS_1_MS_2 metaG | ecosystem: Environmental > Aquatic > Non-marine Saline and Alkaline > Hypersaline >... | reverse complement strand
GAAAAAATTTCATGTTCAGGTAAAATCTAAGCAAAGATAGGAAATGTAATTTGTGATGTGTGCCTCATACCACTGTAAAGTGCCCCTTTGCGTCTCGCCCCCGATTTTTCCGTAAATCACGAATTATAGTCCTTCCTAATCCATAGGAATATCGGAAGTGAAATGTCTGAGGTGTGGTACTGAGAACGCGGAGGACAGCTCGTTTTGTCGAGCGTGCGGTGCCAGGCTTGTGACAGCCTGTCCTCAATGCGGATCGGAATGCCGTCCGGGGGACAAGTTCTGCTCCAAATGCGGTACCAGGCTCAGCGCTCCGTCCGAGCCCGCCGTTAAAACGTTTACCACGGATGAAAAGCTTGAATTGATAAAGCGGTACCTCCCGAAAGCTCTTGCAGAAAAAATCCTGTCCCAGAGAGACAGAATCGAGGGCGAGCGAAAGCTGGTCACGGTTCTGTTCTGCGACATGGTGGGCTATACATCCCTTTCGGAGATACTCGGCCCGGAAGACTCATATTCCATCATAGACAGGGTCTACGAGATACTCATTCACAAGGTGCACGAATTCGAGGGCACCATCAACGATATGTCCGGCGACGGTATCTTGGCCCTTTTCGGAGCTCCCCTGGCGCTCGAGGATGCCCCCCAGCGCGCCGTACGGTCGGGATTTGCCATACATCGCGAGATTCATAAGTATAATGACAGCATAAGGCTTCAGTATGGAAATGCCGTCTCCATCATGATGCGAATCGGCATACACACCGGACCCGTTGTCGTGGGAACCGTGGGAAACGACCTTCGGGTGGATTTCAAGGCGATCGGGGACACGGTCAATACGGCGTCCCGCATAGAGGGCCTGGCTGAACCCGGAACGAGCTACGTAAGCGAGGACACCTTCAAGCTCACGGAGGGCCTTTTCCGTTTCGAGGCCCTCGGCGAAAGGGAGGTAAAGGGCAAGAAAAAACCGGTAAGGGTATACCGGGTCATCGCGCCGAGCAGCAGGAAAACGCGGTTCGACATGAGCGCGGAGCGCGGTCTGACTCCCTTCCTGGGCAGGGAGCGCGAGCTCGAACTGCTGATCGACGGTTTCGAAAGGGTCAAGGGGGGAAGGGGCCAGGCCTTCTCAATCATGGCGGATGCAGGTGTCGGAAAATCACGTCTCCTGTACGAGTTTCGAAAGGCGGTTGCCAACGAGGATGCCACCTTCATAGAGGGGAAGTGTCTCTCCTACAGCAGGGGTGTGCCCTATCATCCGGTGACCGACATCCTGAAGGCGAATTTCGAGGTGAGCGGCAACGACGGCGATCCCGTGAAGAGGAAAAAGGTAGAAGAGGGATTGAAAGCCCTATCTATCGATGAAGTGTCGGCCCTTCCTTATCTGCTGGAGCTGCTGTCGGTCAAGGACAGCGGCATTGACCGCATTCCCCTCAGTCCGGAGACGAAGCGGGTACGTATTCGGGAAGCAGTCAGGCATATCGTCTTAAGGGGCTCCGAGCTGCGGCCCCTGATCCTGGCCATCGAGGATCTTCACTGGGGGGACGAAAGCTCGGAAGAGCTCTTCAGGGACCTGATGGACAGCATCTCGGGATCACGGGTGATGCTTCTGTTTACCTACAGGCCCGAGTTCGTGCACACATGGGGAGGCAGGTCCTATCACTCCCAGGTTAATCTCAACCGTCTTTCGAACCGGGAGAGCCTCCTTATGGTTTCGAACCTCCTCGGAACGCATGAAATCGCTGAGGAGGTTTCGCAGTTTATTCTCGAGAGGACCGAAGGTGTCCCCTTTTTCATCGAGGAGTTCGTCAGGTCCCTGAAGGATTTGAAGGTCCTCGAGAAAAAGGGCAAGAGCTACACCACCGCGAAGGACCTTCGGGACATATCGATTCCCTCAACCATCCAGGACGTGATTATGGCAAGGATCGATTCGCTTCCCGAAACCGCGAAGAAGCTACTGCAGACCGGGTCGGTCATCGGTCGGGAATTCAGCCACGAGCTGATAAAAGAGGTGGCGGAATTGCCCGAAGAGGACCTGCTCGGCCAGCTCTCCATCCTGAAAGAGGCGGAGCTCCTGTTCGAGAGGGGGATTTATCCCCATTCAACCTACATATTCAAGCACGCCCTTACCCAGGACGCCTCGTCCGGGTCCCTGCTCAAAAGCACCCGCCGGAAGTACCATGAGAGGGTCGCCCGGGTGCTGGAGGATCATTTCCCCGGCACTGCGGAGGCGCAGCCTGAACGGCTGGGCCACCACTTTACCGAGGCCGGCCTCTGTGAACGGGCAATACCCTACTGGCGGCGCGCCGGCGAGATCGCCGTTAAGCGCTCCGCCCACAAGGAGGGTACGGGTTTTTTTAAAAGGGGGATCGAACTGACAAAAAAAATGGCTGATACGCCCGAGCGTGCGCAGATAGAGCTGGACCTTCAGAACTCGCTGGGTCAGACGCTTATGATCAACGAGGGATTCTACTCCCCGGAGGGAAAGCGTGCCCTCGACCGCGCACGTGAGCTGTGTCGGCAGGTGGGAGAGACGTCCAAGCTCTTCACCGTGCTGCACGCACTGTGGATCTTTTATCTTGCCCATGGAGAGCGGCAGACCGCTTTTGAGCTGGCGAAGCAGTGCCTCGAACTCGCGGAGAATCTTGAAAATACCCCCTTCCTCGTTGAGGCCCACCATGCGTTCGGATCAACGCACTACTGGTGCGGGGAGTACGAATCGGCACTATCGCACCTGGAGCGGGGTTCGGACCTCTACGACTCCCTGCCTTCCGGCTCCCAGGTGCTGCCGCCCGGCAGGGAAGACCCCGGCGTGGTCCATAAGTCTCACTGTGCCCACACGCTCTGGATTCTGGGGTATCCGGACCGGGCCCTCGATAAGGTGCAGGCGGCACTGGCACTCGGTGAGGAGCTGGACCATCCCTTCAGCCTCGTGTTCGCGCAGCTCTGCGCCGCCATGGTCAATCTCTACCGCGGCGAGCTGGAGCAGGCCAGGGAGCAGGCTGGAAAGGCGGTTGAAACTTCAGAGAAGCGTGAGTTCGGATTATGGCTGATATGGGCGAAAGTGTACCTCGGCGCGACACTGGCGGCTCTGGGACAGGCCGAGGAGGGAATCGAGCACACACGCCGGGGAGTGGAATTATCCAGCATGGCCGGCATATTGGGAGGGCTGCCCAGTTGGAAAACTCTGCTGGCCGAGGCATGCGGTATTCACGGGGGCAGAGTGGAAGAGGGCCTCGCCGTGCTCGACGAGGCGCAGAGGAATATGGATGACACCGGATTCCGGATGTGGGAAGAGGAGCTCCACCGTATCAGGGGAGAGCTGTTGCTGATGCGGGACAAAACGAATATGAGCGGCGCCGAGAGCAGCTTCAGGAAGGCGATCGATACGGCACGGCAAAGGAAGGCGAAATCCCTGGAGCTGCGCGCGTCCATGGCGCTGAGCCGTCTCTGGCATAAGCAGGGGAAGAAGGATGAAGCCGAAAAACTACTTTCGGAGATATACGGCTGGTTCACAGAGGGTTTTGACACCGGGGACCTCAGGACCGCAAAAAAGCTCCTGGAAGAATATAATTAAGGGGACATCTTACTAAATTACCCGGTTGGTTAAAGCCCATTCCGGCCTCGTGATTTCTCATCTATCAAGGGCATGATGCACAAAATAATTAAGTAGCATGTCCCTTTAATTTCCTCTAATTCATTTTTACATGTCCTTTTTAGACAATCCCACCCTATTCAATATTCAGAAGAATATGCCTTCTCGACAAATTTCTTGATAAAATATCATGACAGGGTATGATCGACCCAGGGGGTCTCTCGATATCAAAACCAGATATCCGGTAAAAATCTTGTTCCTCGTATCGGTTCTGCTCCCCTGTTTGCTTTTCAATCTCCAGTGCGGGTCGACCAATAACGGCGAAAACGAGACGGGTGAAGGTGAAAATACGGCTGAAGACCTGTTCGGAGAGGATGGAATCGTCACAGCGGACATCGGAGGCGGCAACGACGGCGCGCGGGCCCTTGCATTAACCCCGGATGGAAAGATCCTGGTAGGGGGATGGTCCCATAATGGGAACGACTACGATTTCGCACTTGTCTGCTACAATGAAAACGGCTCACGCCATTACCCTTTTGGTAATTACGGCATTGTAACGACCGATTTTCACGGAGAAGACGACGGCATCTTCGATATCGCCGTTCAGGATGACGGTACGATCACTGCGGTCGGATTCGCCAAGAGAACTAAAGGATCGTCGGATTTCACGGTCGCACGGTACAACTCGGACGGGTCTCTGCATTCATCATACAGCATGGGCGTCGGCCACACTGTAGAACTAATGTTTTCCGTTTTGGTACAGCCGGACGGAAAAATACTGGTGGCAGGAGTCAATGAAGGTGACGAATATCTATGGAGATCGGCTGAACCTCTCTATTATTGGACCTCTATATCAATCTTTCGTTTTGATAGCAGCGGCGGGCTGGATGAGACCTTCGGAGACGGTGGAAGGGTCACGGTCGATAGAATAGGCAGTTCATGCAGCAGCCCTGCTCTTGCTCTGCAGCCCGACGGCAAAATACTCATAAGCGGAGCTGGAGGCCATGATATGCCGTGTCCAAGTAATCATACTATGCGCGTACAACGGTACAACACGGACGGATCCCCGGATACGTCTTTCGGCTCCGAAGGATCGGCCGACGTTCACCCTGATTGTACAGGAGACTGGGGCACGTCCCTTGCGATTCAACCGGACGGAAAAATCCTCATTGCCGGTTTCGGGGACCCTCGTTATCCCAGCTGGAGAGAATTCGAAGTCGGCCGCTTTGATTCACAGGGGAATATCGACGAGGACTTCGGGGTTGACGGGCGATGTTTCATTTCAATAGGTCAATACAAAAGCCGTGCCACCTCCGTTGTTCCGCAGCCGGATGGAAAAATCATAGTCGGCGGCTGCTATCTCGCTGATTGGGGACACAGAAACCGCAGCTCATCTGAGGAAGAAGAAGAATATTTCGATAGATGGAATTTTGCCGCAATCCGATTGAATCAGGACGGCTCCCAGGACCCGTCTTTCGGCACGGACGGAACGGTCATTTTTCCCGTGCTGATGACAACCGTATGGTCGACCGTCAGTGGAGAGAAATATCCATGGCTTGGTGGTGCTGGCCAGAATTACTGGCTGTCGGTACCGGCAGCACTCGGCCCGGACGGATCACTGTACATGGCCGGGTATACAGGCAACGGATCCGATGACGATTTCGCGCTCGCACGGTATTTACCTGACGATACGAATTGAACCTGTTATTTATGTTATTAAAAAATCAAGCCCTGCAGTCGCCAACCGGAAAATACCTGACCTATCCTTGCTTCTCGAAGTAATGACCGCCCACCTTATTTCTCCGCTCTAACTCGGACGAATCATCCCCCGATGGTGCATGTAAGATCGTAGGATTCCGCGAGCGCGGCTATGGCCTGCATCTCCCCATCCTCGGGCGGCTCGATCTCGTCCAGTCCGTACTCCCGTCCCGCGTACCCGTACTTGCTCTTTCCGAGCTTGTGGTAGGGCAGGATATTGACTTCGGGAGTCGAATCGAGAGATGAAACGAACTCGAATACGCTTCGGAGGTTCGCCTCGTCGGAGGTGTATCCCGGTATGACGGGAACGCGCACCGTTATACCCGCTCCCGAAGCCGTAAGCTTTTTAAGGTTTTGAAGAATAACTTCATTCGAAACGCCGGTCACTTTCCGATGTCTTTCGGGGTCCATGATCTTCAGGTCGTAGAGGAAGAGGTCGACGTATTCACGTATGCCGTCCAGAACGGGCCACCGGGCGTACCCCGTGGTCTCGATCGCGGTGTGAATCCCCGCCTCCCGCATAGAGGCGAGAGCTTCCCCGAGAAACTCGTGCTGCACGAGCGGCTCTCCTCCCGAGAAGGTCACACCGCCCCCCGATTTTTCGTAAAAGACCCGGTCTTTCTCAACCACGTCGAGCAGCTCTCCCACGGACATCGTGCTGCCGCTCATCTGCAGCGCGCCGGGGGGGCAGGCCTCCGTACAGAGGCCACAGAGATCGCACTTGTCCGTATCTATCCTTATGTCCCCTTCAAGAATCGCTCCTCTGGGACAGACCTCCTTACATCTCCCGCACCCGATGCACTTGAAGGCATAGAAGAGTATCTGCCGCTCGGTTTTCTGGGTTTCCGGGTTTGAGCACCAGGGGCACACGAGCGGGCACCCCTTAAGGAAGACGAGGGTCCGTATGCCCGGCCCGTCATGTATGGAAAAACGCTGTATATCGGTGACAACACCCTCGGTGTTTCCGCTGCTCATTTCACGCCCGTCCCTGTATTTCCCGTGTTACAGTTTCTGATGTTCGGTTCTCGCGATGATGTCGTTCTGGATTTCAGGGTCGAGCGCCACGAAATAGGTGGAGTACCCGGCAACACGGACGAGCAGGTCACGGTGCTTTTCCGGCTGCTTCTGGGCCTGGCGCAGCTTATCGGCGGAAACGATCAGGATCTGAACCTCCATGCCGCGCAGCTCGAAATACGCGCGTACCAGCGCGACCAGATTGTCGAGCTGTTTCTGGCTGCTGAAAACGGCGGGGTTGAACTTCAAGTTCAGTATGGAGCCTCCCGACTCCATTATGTGCTCGAGTTTCGATACGGACTTTATGACCGCGGTCGGGCCGTTGAGCTCCGTTCCCCGGAAGGGCGACTCCACGTCCGCGAGGGGCTGGCCCGCCTTCCGGCCGTCCGGCGTGGCGCCGATGAGGGACCCCGCGGGAACGTTGTACGCGACCGACGCCGTTGACGGATGGAAGGTGCCCCCTATGGGCCCCCTTCCGAACCGCGTATTCTTGTGGAGCGCGAGATCGACCATGTAATGCGTGAACGCCTCCTTCGCGATGGAATCCACGTAATCGTCGTCGTTTCCGTATTTCGGAGCCCGCGTGATGAGAAGCTGCCTTATCTCCTCGCCGCGCTTCCCCTCGAAGTCGTTCTCCAGTACGTGGAAGAGCTCCTTTTTGTCGATGAGTGACTCCTCGAACACGAGCTTCCTGATCGCGGCCAGTGAATTGGCCACATTCGCGATATTACCCGTCTGTCCTCCCGAATAATCGTAGACCGCGCCTCCCTTCTTAATCTCCTTTCCCCGCGCGACACAGTCGTCCACGAGGCCGCTCACGAAGGGGGTCGGCATCATCTCCTCCCATACGAAGTCCTGTATGTTGTCCTTCCTCGTGTACAGGCTCAGGTAGTAGGAGACCTGGTCCTTGAAAGCGGCCATGATCTCTTCATAGGATTCGAAATCCGGGAGGGTCCTGGAGTCGCCGTGGAGCATGATGCCGGTCCGGGGGTCCTTGCCTCCGTGCAGCGCGAGCTCGAGGCACTTGGTCAGGCTGAAGTTCGCGGCGCCGTACCTGCCGCCCCACTTTCCCGCGACCGAGGGTTCGACGCAGCCCACGAGGTTATAGTTATAGGCATCCTCCTTGCGCACGCCGCGCAGGAGGAGGGAGGGGATGATGATGTCGTCGTTGAAGAAGGCGGGCATTCCTCCCCCCTTCGACAGTACCTCGACGCATCGTTTGAGGAACCGATGCGGCGTACCCTTGAACACGCGGGCGGTGAGCGTGGGCTGTGAAAGCCGCATGCGGTCGTGGCAGTCAAGTATGAGATAGGTCAGGTCGTTGACCGCGTCTTCGCCATCTGTCTTCTGCCCGCCGATGGTGAGGTTCTGAAACATCGGAAATCCCGCATTGAGCCTCGTCTGCGACCAGGACCGCAGCTTCGTAATCGAGGCGAGCTTGACCCAGAAGCACTCGAGGACCTCCAGGGCCTCTTCCTCCGTTATGCTCCCGTCATCGATGTCCTTGCGGTAAAAGGGCTGGATGAACTGGTCGAACCGCCCTATGGACACGGAATGGCCGTTCGTTTCCAGCTGTATGATGAGCTGGCCGAACCAGACGACCTGAACGGCTTCCCTGAAGGTCGTCGCCGGGTTTTCAGGCACCCGCCTGCAGGTACGGGCTATGTCGAGCAGGTCTTTTTTCCAACCCCCGTCCTTCGCCTCGGACGCCATCCTTTCAGCCAGGTCGGCGAAACGGATTGCGAACCGTACGGCGGCCTCGTACACGATGGTGAGCGAGTCGTAGAAGTACTGTTTTTCCAGCTGTTCGGGATCGTCCGGGTTGAGGGCGTTCCGCCGCTGTGCTATCTCGTCCAGGAGTCCCCTGAAACCGAGCCCCAGGAGCTTCGGATAATCGATGGCCAGGTGCCCGTCGCCGTTCTGGAGCGCCCACTCGTCGTCAAAGGCGCCCACATGGTCCTGCCCTCCCTTAATGATCTCCTCGGATGCCATGGAGAGGATCCGCTCCTTCACGGTCCTTCCCTTCCAGTAGGGGATGATACGACGCAGTCCGTCCTTCGTTTCATCCGATACGAGGAACCGGTCGCCGCTCCTCTTTTCGAACGCATCCATTTCATCCTCGATGTACTGTACGGCGAATTCGGGAAAAACCGGCGCCGCCCTGGGCGCGCTGGAATGGTTTCCCACGATGAGCTCTCCCTCGAGAATGTAGACGGACATCGTATCGAGCACCGAAGCGAGTGTAAGCGCCCGTTTTATGTTTATCTGCTTGTCTTCATGTTCCTGATAGGCCCGTGTCACGATTTCGGCCCTTTCCGGGCATATACGGGGTTCCGCGCTTATGCACGCTTCCCGGAGCCGCTCCACCCTCTTCGTCAGGCCGATTGATTTTTTCTCTCCCACGGATTCTGTTGAAGACATATACATACCTCCCATTGCTTGCTTATAAAAACCGCCTGATAATCTTAATAATATTATACGGTGTTCAAGACAATCATCCGTATTTTAATGAATCCACGTCCTCACGCTATTCAGTACCACGGTCAGTTCACGCACCGCACGAGCATCTCGATATTCCGTACCGGCACATCCACCTGTATCAGATGGGAACAGCTCAGAATATATTTCCCGAAACGACCGAGCGTATGCTTCAAGTTATCTATGGCATGGTTTACCTGGTCCGGGGTGCCGTTTGTCATAAGATCCTGCAGATCTATGCCTCCATGAAAAGTCACACGGCCACCGCAGAGGTCCGCGAGATCCCCACTCGACAGCCCCATCGCATTCAGCTGAAGAGGATCGAGGATATCAACTCCTATCTCAATGAGGTCTTCAATAATACCCGTGATTCCGCCGCATGAATGATAAAAGACGTATGCACCGTAACGCTTGACCATCTCGATGTAACGTCGCTGGTATTCTTTAAAATACTTCCTGTAGAGCTCGGGGGAAATCATCATTCCCCGCTGGTTGCCGAAATCGTCGTACATGCCGATGGCATCCACGCCCCCCCCGGCGGATTCAAGTATCATTTTCGTATAGTCATGAAAGAAGCGGTAATTTCCCTCAATAATGTATCGTGCCGCCTCATCATCATTGAGGAGATCCACCATGAAATCTTCGATACCGCGCATGGCCCAGCAGCGGTCGAAGAGGCTCTCGCCCTCCATGAGAATGAAGTAGTCTTCCCTTTTGTTTACCTCGCGAATACGTTCCCGCAGGGATGAAAAATCATAGATACCCGCGGGATCGGGAAAGGAATATTTCCGCAGTGCATCGATTCCGCTCATACCCTTCAGGGGGCTCCGCTCTATATCAAGGTAGGAACCTTCACCAAACTGAACGGCCCGCCTGCGCACACCCCAGAGATCCTCGTATATTCCTTTCCGGATCTCCTTATCCTTCCAGCCGAAAGAGCTGTATCCGCCGTACCCTCCGTCATTAAAGAGAAAACACATGTCCCGAAAATCCGATTTCGTCCAGAGGAGCACATCCTCCACGGTTTCGAGCCCCAAATGATTTTGCAGTTTCTCGAATACCTCGATTTCGGCCCTGAAATCAGAAGCGACCCGGTCCACGGGTTTACCTTCCAGAGTGGCCGTTACTCTTTCACGCGACGTCATAGCTCTTCACCGCCTATTCACTGTTGGGACGACGCTTCTAATCAATCTGGAAATATTCAATTCCGTAATACTTACAGAGCGTTTCCAGCTCTTTTCGTATGTCGCCGAATCCGACCGCGAGGTGATGATTGAAGCCATGGTCCATTACGGTTTCATGCAGCTTCACGTGGTCGTTCACGGCTATATCGCATCCGCTGTACAGGATTCCCCGTGCGGTTTCAGGCCCGTTTTCTCCGGAAAAAACGAGCATTTTGAATATCCCGTTTTCGTCCTGAATGAGATTGACGGCGGTTTTTACTCCGTATGCGTACTGTCCTATATGCGCGGGCCCGCAGAGCCCACCCCCCAACCGCTCGGGGCTTTTTTCCACGATCCCGTCGTTTAGACCGATCTCGCCGCTCATTACCTTTCGCTTCAATTCGTCGTTCGGCATGTTTTTCAACGCAGGATCATTGGGCGCCATATATCCTCCGATGCCGACCCCGCAATGACCGAGCTGAACAACGGGACTTTTCCCGATGACGTTTACGAAATCAAGGCAAATCCCCGGTTTTCCCGTCAGCAGCGTACAGATCGTTTGTGCCACCGCGGTCGGCCAGTCACCCTCGCAGGCGGCCGAATAGACGTCCCCCTTTGAAAGGAGCCAGCCCATGCTCAGACAGGGCGATACCCCGATAAAGGATTTTCCCATTTCAGGCCAGCAGCGAAAAGCGCTCGAGGTAAACCCGTTCGCCCTGATCATGACCCTGAAGGCCTGATAGAGCCGCGCGGCATTGCGAACGTATTCCTCGCTGATAAGTACCGGCCTGCCCTCCTTCATCTCTTCCGCGGTCGCCGTGACCTCGTCTTCGGTGAATGAAAACCCTCCATTGTATCCTTCATACTCACCGGTACGGTAGGTATTCATTACTTCCGTCCAGTCGACCGTCTCGATTCGCGTACCGAACATCCGCGCGTAATCAAGCTGATTTCCGCTTGCCGAATGAAATCCACCGGGAGCATCTCCGAACCTGCCCAGGAAATCACTCCTCAATTCCTTTACGGCATGGCTCACATTGAGGAGCGATGCCAGTTCATTTTTATACGAAGCATCCCCGGGCCATCCCGCAAGGGTGAATACTTTCCGGCCGATTTTCCTGGCCACGTAGTTGTTCATAATCGCGGAGCACCATGCATTCGTCGTCCACTCCGGTTTCTCCAGCTCGCTCTCCTCCGGAGCGGTTACGATCATCGGAATTTTGAAAAGATAGGGATCGTTTGCCAGGGTGAGAAAGGTGTTGCCGTTCGTGAAGGCGCTGTTGAGTACGATGACGGCATCCACCCTCGCCCTGCCGAACAGGTGGGCGGCCTCTTGTGCCTCAAGAGGCCCGAAAATCCGCTTTTTATAATAAATGGAATCCCGGCTTATGACGCCTTCTTCCTTAAATTCGTCGAAGAGCCGGCGCAGCTGTTCTTCCGCTTCCTCTTTCCCCCCTACACTGTACACCCCGATTGCGTTTGCCACTACCCCGATTCTCGGTGCATTCTCTGCTTTATAGTTTTTCCGGTAATCCATAAATACCCTCTTTATCACGCTGTATTTTATCCTTCAATACGCCGCCATTTCCTGTCACCTGATGAATCGATCACACCGTCTATTATCTGACTCGTCTTCCAGCCGTCGTAGAAATTCGGCGATACGTCCCCGCCGTTCAACAGCGCATCCACCATCTCATAGAGCTGAATGGCGAAGGGCTCGGCAAATCCCGTTCCCATGCCGGGCAGCGGCCAGATTTCCCTGCCGTAGGGATGGCATGATTCACCGACCTGTATTTCACTGAATCCGCTTTTTCCCTCCTGTGTCTCCCCTCTATAAAGCTTGACTTCATTCGGTCGTTCCCAGTCGAAGAACACGCTCCCCTCGGTTCCGTACAGCTCGAACTCGAAATGATTCTTGCATCCCTGCGCGACCCTGCTGACGAATATGCCGCCCTGCGCGCCGTTCTCGAATCTCAGCAGCACGTCACACAGATCGTCTACGTCGACCTTTCCCTTTTTCCCGCCGTTTTTACTTTCGGCATTCGATATTTGAGCCGTGCTCGCTTTGCTCGCATCACGACAGAGCGGCCGCTCCCCGATTAAGGTGGAAAGCGCACCGGAAACCTCCCTGATCTCTCCGACGAGAAAACGGGCCATATCGATCGCGTGAGAGCCCAAATCGCCCAAAACGCCGCTCCCCGAATACCGCTTCTGGAAATGCCAGTCAAGCGGGAGATTTTCATCCAGCCCCCAGTCCTGTATGAAACTGCTTCTGAACGACAGGATCGTACCGAGAGACCCCTCTTCGATCCAGCGTTTCACCAGAAGAACGGCGGGCGTTTTCCGGTAATTAAAACTTATCGCATGCATTATCCCCGCGCTGCGGGCGGTCTCGTACAGTTCCCGGGCGTCCTTCTCGCATAATGCCAGCGGTTTCTCGCACAGGACGTGCTTTCCCCGATTAACGGCCTCCAGGGCGATTTCCTTGTGCATATAGTTGGGAACGCCGATTATGACAAGATCGATATCGTCCCGTTTTACCAGCTCCCTCCAATCGCCCACCCATTCATCGATTCCCAATCTTGACGCGGTTTCACGAGCATATTCCCCGTCCTTTTCCGCAATCACTTTGAGCGATACGTTTCTCGCCTTTTCCGCAAAAAAACCCTTCAGCACCTGAAATGCTATCGTATGTACCCTTCCGATCAGACCGCCGCCCACGATCCCGATATTTATCTTTTCCATGTATGAGCACCTCCGGATATCCGTGGATTATGTTTTTCTTTCCCGTACCCCTTGACGCAATCCGTCCGTCTTTCGCCTTCTTTCATCCGATTTTTTCCCACTTTCCCGTTTCAGACGAGCTGATGACGGCATCCGTTACCTGCACCACCTTCAGACCTTCGTACAGGTCGGGCGAGACCGGTTTGTCATTTCTGATCGCATCCACCATCTCGTAGAGTTGAACGGCAAAGGGCTCGGCATATCCCGTTCCCATCCCCGGTATCGGCCAGATCGATTCGCCGTAGGGGTGGTCCGGGCCTCCCACCAGAATCCTGGTGAACCCGCTCTGCGACTTCGGTGCTTTTCGTGAAGACAGAAACACCTCGTTCCTGCGTCTCCAGTCGAACAGCACGCTCCCCTCCGTTCCATACACCTCGATTCCGAAGGTTACCTTCCGTCCGAGCCCGATTCGGCTCGAGAAGAAGCTTCCCTGTGCGCCGTTTTTAAATCGTAAAAGCACGTCGCATATATCGTCGACATCCACTTTCCCCTTTTGGACGCTCTTTCCGCCGTCGGAATTCGCAATTTGCGCAGTGTTCGCGTCGCTGCTCAGAGGCCTTTCCTCTATCCGCGTGGAAAGCGACCCCGACACCTCGTCTATTTCTCCCACAAGAAACCGGGCCATGTCAATGATGTGTGATCCCAGATCGCCCAACACCCCGCATCCCGAATACCGCTTCTGAAAATGCCAGTCAAGCGGGAGGTTCTCATCCAGGGCCCAGTCCTGAAGGAAACTGCTTCTGAAGGATATGATGGACCCCAAAACCCCCTCATCTATCCACCGCTTCATCAGTAAAACCCCGGGCGTCTTCCGGTAATTGAAGCTTATCCCGTGCTTTATACCCGCAGCTTTTGCGGCTTCACATATCTCACGGGCATCCTCCGCGTTCAGTGCAAGCGGTTTCTCGCACAGGATATGCTTGCCCTTTTCTATGGCCCCCAGTGCTACTTCCCTGTGCATATAATTGGGCACGCCTATTATGACAAGATCGATGTCGTCGCGCTTCACCAGCTCCTGCCAGCCGCCCACCCACTCGTCGATTCCCAACCGGGCCGCCGTATTTTTCGCGTATTCGGGGTTTTTCTCGGCGATCATTTTGAGCGATACATCCTTTACCTTTTCCCCGAACAAACCCTTCAGCATGCGGAACGCCATCGTGTGTACCCTTCCGATGAAGCCGCCGCCGATTATTCCGATATTCAGTCTATCCATTATCCCTCACCCCCGTATATCGATGAGTTTGATTTTTCCGTACGCCGTCACTGTTTCCCTGAGTCCAAACCACACACTACGCTGTTTTCCCCGACTCGGCGCCCTACTCAAACCAGGGCTTTTCCGCCTCCTCCGATATCGAGACGTCCTTGAGAAATTTCATCGCCTTGGTCAAACCCTCCATGATGGACATCTGCTGGTCCTCATGCTCGATGCTGAGCACGAAATCATATCCGACAGCACGCAGCATACTGATGAAGGCCTTCCAGAAATCCACTCCGTGACCGTATCCGACCGTCCTGAAATTCCAGGACCTGTTGATGTGGTCCCGATAGCTCTTGGTATCCAGCACGCCGATCTTGGACTTCATGTAGTCGTCGATCTTCGTATCTTTCGCATGGATGTGATAGACGGCCTCTCCGAGGTCCCGAACAGCGATCACGGGATCGATACCCTGCCAGAACAGATGGCTCGGGTCCAGATTGGCGCCGATTACGTCACCGACCGCCCCCCTGAGCTTCAGGAGCTTTTCAGGACAGTATACGCAGTCCCCGGGATGCATTTCAAAACAAAGCTTCCTGATGCCGTTCTTGAGGGCATACGCAGCCATGTCCTTCCAGAACGGTATCACCTTCTCATCCCACTGCCATGCAATCAGCTCCGAGTAGTAATCCGGCCACGGGCATGTCACCCAGTTCGGCACCTTCGCATCTTCGGAATCGCCGGGACAGCCGGCGAATACGATCACCCGTTCGACCCCCATCTTTGAGGCCAGTTTGATCGTATCGCGTATATCTCCCGCATGGTCGGCGGCTATCGTCTTGTCCGGATGAAGGGGATTGCCCGAACAGCCGAAGGCGCTGATGATGAGCCCCCTTTTCTCAACCTTTTTCCGTAATTCCCTCATTTTCCCTTCATCTTCCAGCAACTCGGCGGGATTACACAGATTTTTCGGGGCGAATCCTCCGGTCGGAATCTCGACCGCCTCACCGCCTATCTCCGCGATTATGTCCAACGCCTTATCCAAACCCTTGTCGGCAAACAGAACAGAGAACACTCCGATCTTCATTTGAAATACTCCTCTCTATGGATTGAAATGGTTTTAACGTACGACCTCAACAATTGAAATCCTTTTTCGCTTCCAGTCGGATGGCCCGGAAGAAACCGGGGAATTTCGAAGGGGGTACGAAAAAACACCAACGGATCGTTTCCGAATCTCCAGGTTCATTCATCTTGAAAAACGGGCTTTCACCCCTTAACCGCGCCTACGGTAAGCCCGCGCTCGAAATGCCGATTGAAAATGATATAGAGTACCACAATCGGAATCATGCTGAGTGAAAGCGTCGAGAAAGTCAACGACCACTCCCGCACGAATCTTCTGAGAAAGGTCGCGAGCGTGAGCGGTATGGTAAACAGGTTTTCGTCCTGCAGGACGGTCAGCGAAACGATGAGCTCGTTCCAGATCAACGATCCCTGAAAAATTGACACACCCACGATCGCGGGAACGGACAGGGGAATGACTATTTTCCATAAAAACTGTATATGCGAGGTACCGTCGATCAATGCGGCATCCTTGATCTCGCTCGGTATAT
>Ga0180432_10006228_pt1 | contig 15588 bp, 11 predicted proteins | sample SS_ome_10_FD_132414 | JGI IMG/M metagenome (GOLD analysis project Ga0180432, IMG submission 132414) | Hypersaline lake sediment archaeal communities from the Salton Sea, California, USA - SS_1_MS_2 metaG | ecosystem: Environmental > Aquatic > Non-marine Saline and Alkaline > Hypersaline >... | reverse complement strand
TGCTTCAACACCGGACCGTTCCTGTCGCCCCAGATGTTCCGCGAGTTCATCACCCAGCACCTCCAGCGGCTTATCGCCGGCTACAAGAAAATGGGCGCCTGGGCTATCAAACACACCGATGGCAACATCATGCCGGTGCTCGACCAGCTAGTTGAATGCGAGCCCCACTCCCTGCATTCGCTCGACCCGATGGCGGGGGTGGACATCGCCGAGGTCAAGCGGCTGGTGGGCGACAAGGTGTGCCTGATGGGAAACGTGGACTGCTCGAAAATGCAGACCGGCACCGAAGAGGAAGTGATTGAGGACGCGGAATATGCCATCAAGAACGGAAAGCCGGGCGGGGGGTACTTCTTCTGCACGTCGAATTGTGTGTTTCCCGGCCTGCCGCTCGACCGCTACGACCTGATAATGGAGGTCTACGAGAAATACAAAAGGTACTGAGGCGCAAGGATCGCCCCGCGCCCGTCACCTGACCGGGAAGACCCCTGCTGTATGGTTTTGCAAGCCTTGTCCTTCTTAGCGCTTCCTGCGCCGATAGCCTACTATCAAGCTGCCCAGGGCGATCCCCAGCATCGCGAGGGTTGATGGCTCGGGCATTACCGGCAGGAAGCTGACATCGCTGCAGCCCGCAAACCCTTGGCCGAGATGACCCAGCGCTCGCGGCTGGATCTCGAAAACAATATCAAAGACGTCGGCAGCGTGGCCGAACGTCGGCCCGAGGCTGCCGGACAGAACGGTGAGTCTTCCTGCGGCCGTCAATATTCCGAGGTCGTTGAAGAATTCCGACATCACAAGCTCGTCGACGTTGCCCACGAGGAGCTCCCCGCCCTGGTCGTCAAGAAGCCTTACCTCCCCATGTTGGAAGTAGCCTTCAAGATGCCCGCCCGCAGAGGTGTCGGTTTTCAGATGAGCGGAAAGGAAAAAGCTGACGTCTTCGATCACGACCTGCGCATCGGGGTAGTGCAATACGATCGGCCTCACGCCACTCATCACGAAAATACCCAAGCCGAAATCGCCGCAATCCGGCGTGAAGTCGGAAGGCACCGTTGTCGCGGAAATGTACGAAATGGGGGTCGCGTGAGCGCCGCAAGCTAAGAATGCAACACAGCAGATTACCAAAGATGCTCGATAGATCATAGCAAGAACCTCCTTCGGCTCTTCGGGCCAAGTAATGCTTACCCCCTTCAGGCCCGCGGGCAAGGCCTGCGACCATATTCCTTCACCTGTACGTGCCCGCTATTTGCGTTTAGCCGCCAATTCTAACTGGCTCCAAATGCAACTACCGTGCCGTTACACGAGATTACAAGCCGCCGCCGGGTGCTCGCCGTGAGTTAAGTTGCAGCCGGCCAATTACTTACAGCATGAAAAGATAATTGAGCGCTCCGCGCCGGGGCAAAATGCACACCTGAGCTGATGTCGAGTAATTTGAACGCGCGAAGGAGCGAGAAGTGGCAGAACGTCCTTACATTGCCTTGCCGACAAGCAATTCTGATATGGTGTGGTTTTTTGACGCCGTGTCCACCCAAATCAACTCTTTCGCGCCCTGTTCCATTTGGAACACCCCCGTCTACACGCCGCAGCGTAGAAAAAAACACGGGCTACCTCGGGCTCGGCATGCGCGGTCTCTTCCGCCATCTTGCCGCAAGTTCCTTGATAGAAATACCCGCCCCGGATATAATTTGAATGTGGCACCCTGGCGCCTGCCGGCCGCGAGCCGGTCAATGAAAGGCGGTCGATGACAATCAAAAAACGAGCATTTGCCCGAGCGGGGCTGATCGGGAATCCCTCCGACGGATACTTCGGCAAGACTATTTCGATCATCATCCGCAATTACGCCGCCGAGGTCGAGCTCTCGGAATCCCCCGAGCTCCGAATCATCCCCGGGCCGGGCGACGACCCCCGCTCTTACCGCAGTCTCGCGGAGCTTGTTTCCGACGTCGAGCTCAACGGCTATTACGGCGCAGTACGGCTGATAAAAGCCATTATAAAGCTCTTCGCACAGTACTGCCGCGAAGAATCCATCGAGCTCGAGGCGAAGAACTTCCGCATCTCTTACCGGACCAATATCCCCCGGCGGGTCGGCCTTGCCGGTTCCAGCGCGATCATCACCGCCGCCATCCGGGCGCTCAGGGAATTCTACGGCGTGGAAATCCCACAGGAAGTCCAGCCGTCTATCGCGCTGAGCGCCGAGCGCGACGAACTCGGAATCGGCGCAGGTTTGCAAGATCGCGTCATACAAACATACGAAGGCTTGGTCTATATGGACTTCGCCGAGGAAATAATGAAGGCGAAAGGCCGGGGGGAATACCAGCGGCTCGATCCCGGTCTGCTGCCGCCTCTGTTCGTGGCATACGACACCACCCTGGGCGAAGGCTCTGAGGTATTTCACAACAACATCCGCGAACGATTCGAGCGGGGCGAGGAAAAGGTAGTGAGCGCGATGCGCAAGTTCGCCGAACTCACCGATGCCGCACGCGATGCCCTCCTTGGCGGACGGGCCCAGAAAATCGGGCCGATGATGTCCGAAAACTTCGACCTTCGCAGGAGCCTGTATCGCCTGAGCAGACGGAACCTCCAGATGATAGAAATCGCGCGGGCCGCCGGCGCCCACGCAAAATTCGCCGGCTCGGGAGGAGCCGCAATCGGCACATACGAAAGCGAAAAAACGCTGCGGAAGCTCACCCAGACGTACCGCGCGGCCGGCTACGAAATCTTTGAACCGATAGTCACGGGTCCCGGCGAGAAAGCATCAGCGCCCCGCACCCGCGGGCAATCGCCCGCCGGCATTTGAGAGCCGGATATTCCCCCCCGGCTCAGGAGGCAAAAAAGTGAAAACGAAACCGCTCGGCAAAACAATCACTACCTGCGTTGTGGCCGTGGTCGCGGCAGTCTGCACCGCCGGCTGCCGGAACGATGACCTGCTGCAGCACAAACAAGCCCTCGGAGCGGCAGCCGTAGCGACAGAGCCGAAAGACGGCCTCGCGCTCAGCATTTGGCCGCGGCAGGGGAAGGAGACCTTTCGCAAAGATGAGGTGATACTGATCGACGTAAAGCTCACCAACATCACCAACGGCCTCCCCCGCCCCAAAGATATCCCCGTCTACACCGAGATTGCACGGGAGGGGCTGCTGCTGTACCTGGAGCTCTACAAGCTCGATGGCGGAAGGAGGCAGCATTGGCTCACCGAGCGCGTCGACGCCGACCTGAAGGAGCGGATGAAACACTACCCGCATTACGTAAAACTACAGCCCGGGTTTTTCATCGGACGGCCGCTCCAGTTCAAAAAAAGACTTCCACCCGGTATCTACGAACTCAGCGTCAGCTACGCCAACAACTACGACTTCTGCCCGCTGTCGGCCGGCCTCACTCCCGACCAGATCAACCTGATAGGAGCCGATCTGGGCCTGGTGAAGCTTTGGAAAGGCCTCCTTCGTTCCAATACCATCGTCTTCAAGGTACTGGAGGAATAGCGGCGGCGTTTCAGCCCGGCGTTCCCCTTCGCGACTGGCCGCCCGCTGCGGCCGTCGAGCCGCCATGTTGCCAATCGGTGTGGACGGGGCCGATTTCCGGTTTGTCGATTCGCTTGTAGGTGTGTGCGCCAAAGGCGTCGCGCTGGGCCTGTATCAGGCTTTGGGGCAGGTCGAGGGATCGGTAGGCATCGAAATAAGCGAGGGCCGCGCACATCGCGGGGGCGGGGATCCCAATAGTTTGGGCTGCATTGAGGGCGCGTCGCCAGCCCGCCTCCGAGGCGCTTACCCGGCCGCCGAGGCGCTCGTCGAGCAGCAAATTGGCCGCCCTCGGGCTGCTGTGATACGCGTCGATAATGGAATCAAGCAGTCGGGCGCGTATAATGCAGCCTCCCTTCCATATTCGCGCTATCTCTTTCGGGTCGACGTCCCAGTCGTATGTCCGCGAGGCGGTACGTATGAGGCTCATGCCCTGGGCGTAGCAGCATATCTTTGCGCCGTGGAGGGCATCGTGCACGGCGGTGATCAGATCTCTTGTGCCGATACTCGGACGGCCCGCTTTTGCCGCCTTGAACACGGGTGTGCCGGCGGCGACGCGCTCGGCCTTCATCGCAGAGAGCAACCGCGCGTCGACGGCGGCGGCGATGGTAGGGACAGGCACCCCGAGCTCCAGAGCGCCTTGGACGGCCCATCCGCCGGTACCCTTCTGTGCTGCCTCGTCAAGGACCAGCTCCACGAGCGGTCGACCGGTTTCTTCATCCCGGACGGTGAAGATCCTGGCTGTCAATTCCATCAAGAAAGACTCGAGAGGCCCGCGATTCCATTCGGCGAATACTTCGGCAAGCTGCTCGGCTCTGAGCCCGGCGGCTTTGCGCAGAATATCGTAGGCCTCGGCGATCAATTGCATATCTCCGTACTCGATTCCGTTGTGCACCATTTTCACGAAGTGGCCGGCGCCGCCCGGCCCGATGTAGCTCACGCAGGGGCCCGAGCTTGTCTTTGCCGCGATGGCTTCGAGCACGGGGCTCACCCGATCGTAGGCCTCGGCCGGCCCGCCGGGCATCAGTGAAGGCCCGAAGCGGGCGCCTTCCTCGCCGCCCGACACGCCCACTCCGAAAAAATGCAGGCCGCCCTCCGCGAGTGCATCGGCGCGGCGTTGAGTGTCTTTGAACCACGAGTTTCCGCCGTCGATGAGGATGTCGCCCGGCTCCAGCAGCGGCTTCAGGGCGGCGATCACGGCGCTCACCGGCTCACCGGCCTTGACCACGAGCATGATTCTTCGCGGGCGTTTGAGCGCAGCAGCGAATTCTTCGAGCGTTTCCGCCCCAAGGAAGTGTTTGCCGGCATGTTCGCTGATGAAGCGCTCGGTCTTTTCACGCGTCCGGTTCCACACGGCTACGGAAAAGCCGTGTTCCTCGATGTTCAGTGCCAGGTTCAGGCCCATCACCCCCAGGCCGGCTATCCCGAAATCGTACTCGCCTCGTGGCATACCCATGTTCACTCCTTTGCCTCAGCTTTGACTAATTCTTCCACGTGTCGGGCGATGTTATCCGGGGTGAATCCGAATTTTTCCATATTTACCTCGCCGGGAGAGGACGACCCGAAACGATCAATCCCGATCACGGCTCCTGCATCACCCACCCACCGGCGCCAGCCGAGCGTAACGCCCGCTTCGACCGCAACCCGAGCCTTCAAGCCCGGCGGAAGCACGGCCTGGCGATACTGCTTGCTCTGCTCTTCGAAGACCTCCCAACACGGCATTGAGACAACACGGACCGGTAAGCCTTTCCTCGCCAGCAGCTCTTGCGCCCCGAGGGCCACGTGGACCTCCGAACCGGTTGCGATGATTACGCCTGCGGGGGGAACGTCTTGGGGATCGGAAAGAACATATGCTCCGCGGCACAGCCCGGAAGCGGGACCCAACCGTGCGCGGTCCAGCACGGGCAGGGCCTGCCGGCTGAGGATGAGCGCGACCGGGCCGTCGGCGTGCTCCATGGCAAATCGCCACGCCTCGGCGGTTTCGTTGGCGTCGCACGGGCGGACGATGCTTATCTGCGGCATCGCCCGCAGCGACATCAGGTGTTCTACGGGCTGGTGCGTGGGGCCGTCCTCACCCAGGGCCACCGAGTCATGCGTCCAAACGTAGACAACCGGCAGCTTACTGAGCGCCGCCACGCGCACCGACGGACGCATGTAGTCGGAAAAGACCAAAAAGGTGGCAACGTACGCCCGCAGCCCGCCGTGGCAGGCGATGCCGTTGGCGATCCCTCCCATTGCGTGCTCGCGGACACCGAAATGTACATTCCGGCCTGCGCCGGTCCGGCCGTTGAAAGAGCCGGAGCCTTTGATCGCGGTTCTGGTCGAGCTCGAAAGGTCGGCGTCTCCGCCGATCAACGTGGGTACGGTGCCTGCAATTGCATTTATGACGGCGCCCGAGGCCTTGCGCGTCGCCAGTTTCATGCCCGCTTCCCACTGCGGAAGCCCCGCATCCCATTCGGGCGGGAGCTCCCCGGCGAACGCCCGCCGCCACTCCTCGGCAAGACCGGGATACTCGCGCGCGTAGGCATCAAACCGTTCTCGCCACTCATTGTGCATCTGCCGCCCCCGTTCGACGGCCGACCGGAAATGCGTCAGCGCCTCGTCGGGGACGTAGAAAAACTTGTTCGGGTCCCATCCCAAAGCCTTCTTTGTGAGGGCTACTTCTTCCTCGCCCAGCGGCCTGCCGTGGGCCGCCGATGTGCCTTGCTTGTGCGGCGAACCGTAACCGATAGTGGTGCGGATGATGATGAGTGACGGACGCGAGGCATCGGCCCGGGCCTGTGAGATCGCCGCATCGATCGCGTCGATATCCGTATCGCCGTCGGGCACGTGAATCACCTGCCAGCCGTAGGCCTCATATCGCTTGCCGACGTCCTCGGTCGAGAACGCGAGCGAGGTCGGGCCGTCGAGCGATACATCGTTAGAGTCGTATAGAAAAATCAGCTTGCCCAGATTCAGGTGGCCCGCCAGCGACGATACCTCGGCGCTGATCCCCTCCATCATATCTCCGTCGGAGACGATGCCGTAGGTGCGATGGTCCACAATCTTGTGACCGGGCCGGTTGAAATGATGCCCCAGCGACCGCTCGGCCATGGCCATTCCTACCGCTGTTGCCTCTCCCTGGCCCAACGGCCCGGTGGTTGTTTCCAGTCCGGGTGTAAGGAGCATCTCGGGGTGACCCGGTGTGCGGCTTTCCCATTGGCGAAACGACTTGAGGTCGGCCATCGTAAGGTCGTAGCCGGTCAGGTGCAGCAGGGAATAGACCAGCATGCTTCCGTGGCCGCCCGACAAGACAAAGCGATCCCTGTCCGGCCAGTCGGGGTCTTTCGGATTGTGGCGCAGATGCCTCTGCCACAGCAGATATGCCATAGGCGCGGCCCCCAGCGGCATGCCGGGATGGCCGGAGTTGGCCTTCTGCACGGCGTCGATCGAAAGCATCCTGATCGTGTTTATACACAGCCGGTCCAGTTCTCGGGTTTCACCCGTCGGCATTTCCCTGTGAAGTTGCGGCGTCGGTGCGCTCGCCGGCCCTCGGTTGCTTTGCCTCATTTGATCTCCCGCCACGTGTGACCGCTGCGTGCGAGGAGCTCATCGGCCTCGCTCGGGCCGCTGCTTCCTTGTTCGTAGGTGCAAATCGGTGCGGTGGGGTCGGACTCCCACGCCTCGAGTACGGGCGTCATGAATTGCCACTGGAGCTCGACGCCGTCCCGCCGGGCAAAGAGCGTTTGGTCGCCCCGCATGCAGCCCAGCAGCAAGTGCTCGTAGGCCTCGGGCGGCGGGCCCTCGAACACTCCCGAGTAATTGAAGTCCATCGTAACCGTGCCCACGGAGAGGTCTTCGCCGGGCACTTTGGTCGCGAAATGCAGCGAGATGCCCTCCTCCGGCTGAATCCTTATGGTAAGGATGTTTTTCTCGACGGTCCGGCAAACATTTTCTCGGCCGAACAGACAAAACGGTATCCGCTGGAAGGAGATGGCGATTTCCGTCATTCGCGTGGCGAGTCTCTTTCCGGCGCGAAGATAAAACGGTACGCCCTGCCAGCGCCAGTTATCGATCATCACCTTGAGCGCGGCGTAGGTGGGCATGCGGGAATCGGGCGCCACGTTAGGCTCGGACCGGTAGCCGCGGTACTGTCCGAGGACCACATCACGCCGAGCCTGTTCGCCTCGTATACCACGAAGCTGGCGAAACACTTTTGTCTTCTCGTCACGTATCCCGCCGGCGTCGTGCGAGACCGGCGGCTCCATCGCGCACAGCGCGAGCACTTGCAGCATGTGGTTTTGGACCACGTCGCGGAGTACGCCGGTTTCGTCGTAAAAGGCGCCCCGCCGCCCGATGCCGATCTCTTCGGCAGCGGTTATCTCCATGTAATCGACGTGCTTTCGGTTCCAGAGCGGCTCGAAGATCGAATTACCGAAGCGAAATACCAGTATGTTTTGCACGGTTTCTTTGCCGAGATAGTGGTCGATCCTGTATATCTGGCTTTCGTGCACTGTTTCGGCCAGGAGGTCGTTGAGCCGGCGCGCGGAGGCGAGATCGTGCCCGAAGGGCTTTTCGATGAGCACGCGAGGCCACGCCGCGCCGCTCTTGTTAACCCCGGCGTGAAGGAGCCCCGAATCGCCCAACTGCCTGATGATCTGCAGGAATGTCTTGGGCGGCGTGGCGATGTAAAACAGGTGTTTGCCGCTTGTGCCGTATCGTCGGTCGGCCTCGAGAAGCCTATCTCGAAGCTTGGCGTGTGTGTCCGGCTGTTTCGGATCGCCCGTAACGTGTCCGATTCGCGGGGCGACCTTCTCCCACACGCTTTCGTCGAAAGGCCCGCGAGAAAAACGCGGTACCGCTTCGCGCAGAATCCCGAGGAATTCTTCGCATGAGCTCAGCGACCGGCAGTTGCCGATTAGGTTGAAGCTCTCGGGCAGGGCGCCGTCCCTTGCCAGGTTGTAGATGGCGGGCATGAGCTTGCGTCTTGAGAGGTCGCCGCTCGCACCGAAGATGACCAACGCGCAAGGGCTCACCTTTCTCACTTCGGAAGTGAGAACAGCCGCCCGGCCGGGGTGCTCAATCCGAATTTGTTCCATGAGCTGCAGGTATCCCCCTTAGTTAAATAGTTGCTGCCGCAGCAGCCGGCAATTCTGCATCTTAGCTTCTGACCGCGCGAAATCAAGGGTGTGCTGCGGGGCCCGGCGCGCGGAATTCCCGCGGAATGGGGCCTCGAATAAGACTCTCCGGCGCCGTCACCTATTAACATCGGCGGCGCATTTGCCGGGTTCGCGCATTTCCGCAGCCGCTCGCGCCGGGCACGTTATCCGCTCTTAAGACTTGACACGCCGGAGAAAAAGCGCTAACCTATCCGGTAGCTGACTCTTCCCCTATCCGACGAGTTCGAGAAAGAGCTGCTGCAATCGGAGCAGGCGTATGGCCGAGCAGATGCATGTCGGAATGATCCTGGCGAGCCAGTATAAACTGGTCGGTAAGCTCAGCGCCGGAGGCATGGGCGTGGTTTGTAAAGCCGAAGACGTTGAGCTGGGCACGCCGGTGGCCCTCAAATTCATCTCGAGCAAACTCGCCGCCAACAAACTTGCCGTCGAGCGGCTCAAGCGCGAAGCGACGATCGGCCAGCAGCTTGCCCACCGCAACATTTGCCGTCTCTACGGCCTGCACAGTCACAACGACACAAGGTTCATAGTGATGGAGTGTGTGCGGGGGCAAACGCTTGGCCACTTTCTGGCCAACCGCCTCGAGAATAAGATGACGTGGGAGGAGCTGCGGCCCATCGCAGCGCAAATTGCCGAAGCGCTCGACTACGCACACAACGTCGTTTACACCGATGGTACCGGCCGGCGGGTGCGGGGCGTACTTCACCGCGATATCAAGCCGAGCAACGTCATGATCTCGCCGGAGGGGCTGGTGAAGCTGGTGGATTTCGGCATCGCGCGCGAGATGAAGGATAACATGACCCGCGTGACCGGGCAAGAGACCCCGGGCACGCTGCTGTATATGTCGCCCGAGCAATACTCGGGCAAGCAACTGACGGCCGCGTCCGACATTTACTCATTCGCCGCCACGCTCTATGAAAGCCTGGCGGGGCATCCGCCGTTTCACCAGGGTTCGGTCAAACATCAACTGCTCAACGAGCAGCCGGAACCCATCCCGGGCGTTTCGCGCCACATCAACGCAGCGCTCGGCGCGGCCCTCGGCAAGAAACCGCAGTTACGCCCGAGCACAGCCACCCAGTTGGTGCGGTTGATGTCGGGCGAGCGTTCGCGGCGCAGTCTGCTTCCGTGGGCGGCCGGGCTGCTGGTCGTCTTTTCCATAGCGGCCTGGTTTGGGCTGTTCGGCGACAGAATCTCCGGGCCGCTGCGGCATACAACAACAAGCATCAAGAACTGGATCGTCGCCGATCCGCAGGTAAAGACCGGGGCGAGTAAGAAAGCGTCCGCAGCGCTGCGCGCGGGCCGGGCGGACGATGGCGCGGCGGCCGCGCTGAAGGCCAAGGCCCACAAGGCGCGCTCGGCGGCCGAAAAAGCACGCCTCGCCGCTCAAACAGCCGGGGTCGATACGCTCGCACCTGATTTGTGGCGGGCCGGCGAAGAGAGCCTTGCGAAAGCAAACCAGGCTTTTGACAACGACGATCCAGCCCGCGCCGCGGAGAATTACCCGCGCACCGCGAAAGCATATAAAGACGGCGTAGCCAAGGCCGGGCACATGGCCCACGCAGCCATGAGATCGGCCGAGGCATCGCGCGATACGGCCCTGAAGATCAGGGCCGAAGAATGTGTGCCCGATATCTACGCCCCCGCGAATAGCGAAGATGACGAAGGCACGAAAGCCTTCGATGCCGGCAGGTTTGCCGACGCCCGCGAGCACTGGCTCAAAGCCGCCAACGGATACACGAAAGCGCGCCGGATCGGCCAGAGCCTGGCCAACTCCGAGAGAGACAAATATGAGCGGGCCGTGGGCGCGGCGAAGGCCGTGATGCCGCTGATCGCGACCTTCGGCGGAGAAGCCTTTGGGCGCATGCAAGACAAAGAACAGCGCGCCAAGGTCAGCCTCGAACCGCAGGACCCGGGCACCAACGAGGACCTCAAAGAGGCCCGCGACTGCTACCGCGAGGCATTGAAGCTCTTCGAAGAAGCAAGAGATACGGCCGGGGTCAAGCTGGCGAAGATCATCGCGGACGGCCGCCGCCGTTACAACGCCCGAGATTACAAACATGCGATGCAGGCGGCCGTGGAAGTTCTCAGCTTCCGGCCAAACCACGGCGATTCGTTTTTCAAAGAGAGTTTTGACGGGGCCGCGAAACTGAAGCGAGACGTTGAGGCCAACGCGCCCTATGAATCGGCCATGGAGCTGAAGGCCGGAGGGCGGTTGGTCCTTTGCGTTGCGTGCTCGCCCGGGGGCGAGAGAATCGCCGCCGGGTGTTTCGACAACAACATAAGGTTATGGAAACTCGACGGAGGCACGCCGTGTGGCGAGATCAGCCCCGGGCATGCTGAGCCGCAAATTGCCTGCATCGATTTCTCGCCCGACGGGAAACAGGTAGTCTCTGCGAGCTGGGGCGATACGCTTGTGGTCTCGGATCTCGAAACCGGCGCCGCTGTGCGATTGAGCGGATCGGACCCCCATAAGGCCCAGGTGAGTTCAGCAAGCTTCTCCGGCTGCGGCCGGTATGTCGTTTCGGGCAGTTACGACGCAACGATAAAGATCTGGGCGGCGCGGGAAAAGAAGCTGATATCCACCTTGAACGGCTCCGGAGGTAGAGTGCGGTCGGTTGCTTTCTCGCCCGGAAAACACCCGGACGGAAAACCGACATTCGTTCTCTCGGGAAGTTTCGACGGAAACATAAAAGCGTGGGATGCCGAGAAAGGGTCGTGCGTCTGGACGGGTACCGGCCACTCCGCAGCGGTGAACGATGTTGCGTTCTCACTCGACGGCGGTCTGATCGCATCAGCCGGCCGCGACAACACGGTACTAATATGGAAATGGAACGGCAAGGCCGGTGAGCAGCTTGCTCGATTGGAAGGCCACACGGAAGACGTTGAGTCGGTTGCTTTCTCGCCGGACGGCGGGCGGCTGGTCTCCGCAGGCGGCGACGGCACCATACGTATATGGGATATTGCGGCGGCAAGGGGCATCGCCAAGCGAGAGGACTATTGCATTCAATGCCTGCAATATGACCCCGAGAACGACACGGAGGTGTTGTCCGTTACGTTTTCACCCGACGGCCGGTTCATCATCGCGGCCGGCCGGGACACCGTAAAGGTATGGGCGCAGGAAGCGTGCGCCGCGGCCCTCCACGGTCGATGAAGAAGAATGCACAAATGATCTGTAACAGTAGCAGGTGCGGTACGAAAGGAGTTTGGTATGTTTAGGGTTCGTTCTATTATCATCAGTGTGTGCGTTGTAATGCTCTCGGCAGGATGTGTTTCGACGGGCGAGCACGAAAGAGTCAAGAGCGATCTTGCCGCCGCGACCACCCGTAACAATCAACAAGAAAGAGAGATCGGCCGCCTGAAGACGCGCGGCGACCATCTCACAAAAGAGCTTCTGGCGGAAAAGGGCAAGAACACGGTTCTGGAGAATGAGAAAAGCGCGCTCGAGGAAAAAGTGAAGAAACTGGATCTCGAAATTGAGGCCCTTACCAAGAAAAAGGACGATCTGGCATCAAAGAAAGAGGACCTGGCGAAAGCCGTAAGCACTCTGGGCGTCGAGCTCGAAGACGCGAGGAAAAAAGCAAAGACCATCAGCACGCAGTTGCAGATCACCCAGCGCGACCTCGAGAAGACCCAAGCCCAGAAAAAGCAGTTGGAAGCGAAGAAGGCCCAGCTCGAGGCCAAGCTGCGCGAGGTCAACGACCACCTGAAGGATTCGGCAACGCTCGCCGCAAACATAGGAAAAGAGCTTGAAAACTCGCAAAAAAAGCTCGACGAGTTGATTGAGAAGCTGGGCCATAATGGGAAGACCGAGGACGAAGCGTCCGTCCCGGTCAAAGTGAACGAGAAAGCCACTGATACTTCTGGAGACAACGAATGAAGCTGGGATTTTGCACACCATTTTCCGAAGAAATGGTCGGGTTTGCCGCAGAAGCGGGGTTCAAATGTATAGAGATCTTCCCGGGCGGTCCGATCAACCCTCAAACCATCACGCAGACGAAAATCAAGAAGGCAAGAGAAGTGCTCGACGCCCACGGGATAGTGCCGTCGTCGGTTTTCTATATCGGTGATTATGCCGCGGCCGACGCCGCCGCTCGAAGGCAAGCAACGAAAAACCTCAAAAGCATGATGGACATCGCCGAGGGCCTCGGCACGAAAATCGTCACGACTATCGCCAGAGTGCCCGCCGACGCCACATTGAAGGACAAGCTGAAATCCTACAAGAAGAGCTTCAGCACGTTCGCACGGATGTTTGAAGACCGAGGCATGAAACTGGCCATCGAGAATTGGCCCGCAGGCGGCGGAAATATGGCCTGCAACGTCGCAAACTGGGAGGCGATGTTCAACGAGGTGCCATCGCCCGCTATCGGGTTGGAGTACGACCCGTCGCACCTCGTGTGGCAGCGGATGGACTACCTTGCCGCGCTGCGCGAGTTCGCCGACCGCGTGTACATTTTCCACGCGAAAGATACGCAGATACTTCGCCGCGTGCTGGCGCGACACGGCATAAACGGCTCCGAGCGCTGGTGGCGATTCCGCGTGCCCGGCTATGGCGAGATCGACTGGAAGGCGATTTTCCAAGCCCTCAGCGACGTTGGATACGCGGGCGACATGGTCATTGAGCACGAGGACCCGGTGTTCGACGGTCCCCGCCGCAAGGAAGGCTTCAGGCTCGGCCTCAAGTGCCTCGAGCAATACGTGGTGCAAGAGTGACGCGGGAATCCCGCGGCAAAAAGATGGGGAGCCGATTTGCGCTCCCCACCGGTTTCTTTCATTTCAGCGCGCCTCGCTGATGGCGGATATGCTACTCGAGCGACTTCAGGAACGCGAGGTCGTCCTTGAGTCGTTCTTCCGTCGGATGTTCGGTCGAGAAATCCTCATTCGAGAGGTATCCGCCGTAGCCGGCTCCCTTGAGCGCGTTTATCACCTCTCCCCAGTTGATAATTCCTCCCCGCATCGTCGCCCACGTCGGCTGCCAGACGAGGTTCCCGTTGGGCTGGCCCGAAACAATCCGCCACTGGGAGTTTTTCACGTGAACGTGCGCGAGGTACTCGCCGAGCAATTCAATGCCGAGCTGCCAGTTCTCCATACCTTCATAGATCATATTACCGGGGTCTAAGATCGCTCCCACGTGCGCCGGGTCGAAATTCGCGGCGAAGCGGTACGCGGCCGACGCGCTCGGGCAGATATTGCCCATGTGGATCTCGAAGTTGGCCTTCAGGCCGTATTCTTTTGCGAGCGACTCGACCCTGGCGTAGACTTCCAGGCCCTTCTCGAACACCTTTCGGTAGTTCGTATTGCCGTCATAGCCGGGTACGCCCACCCGGAGCATCGGCGCTCCCATGATCTTCGCGGCTTCCATTCCTTTCTTCACCGATTCGATATCCGAGGAGCTTAGGTAGGTTCCGAGAGCCGGAATTTCGATGCCGGCTTTCTCACTGGCCTTGCGCGCTTCCTCGGCTGAGTTGGGGAGGTTCTCAAAATCCACGGTGGCGCGGTTGGCCGACCAAAAACTCGGCACCTCTGGCATAGGGTCGGGCACGCTCGTCACGCGCCACTCCGCTCCGTCGTAGCCCCATTCTTTCAGCTTTTTTGCGGTGGTCGGCACGTCGTAGTCGGGCATTGCTACGGTAAAAACCGAATGTTTCATGGCATCCTCTCTTGTTCCTTCAACAAGATAACCGTCGGTCGTTCCGGACCCTCAGCATGCCGGTATTGTACGATATACAGCTAGAGAATCAAGAGGCAGTTTCGCCGCTCCGAGCGCGTGACCGCGTATTTGCCTGGGTCAGGGAGGTGACAAGGACGACAGGGGGCGCGCCAACCAGGAACCATATTTCATCCATGCACTCCTTAGGCCCAGAGCAGCGAATATCGTTGATTTCCTTATCTTCACGCGTATAATCGCTGTCATAGCGTTTGCTATCGCCGAGCGCATCAATTGACTGTGTCCCGAGCATTTTCCGCCCCGTTAGCGGGCCGGTGGAGAACGTCGATGTCTTTGTTCGCATCCGTGAGTGAAAAGGAAGTAACGCGCGCGATCATCAGGAGTTTTCTGGGCCAGCTCGACGAATACGCCGAGTGCGATTGCGTTATCGCAGGCGCGGGTCCGGCGGGTCTATACTGCGGCAAGGACCTGGCCGCCGCGGGCAAAAAGGTACTGATAATCGAGCGCAACAACGCGCTCGGCGGCGGCTTCTGGTCGGGCGGCTATTTCATGAATAAGCTTACCGTCCGCAAGCCGGGCCACGAGCAGTTGGAGGAGTTGGGCATCCCTTACGAGGAGGTCTCCGACGGCCTGTGCGTGGCCGACGCCCCGCATGCCTGCGGTAAGCTGATTGCTGCGGCGTGCGATGCCGGCGCCAAGGTCCTCAATCTCACTCTGGTCGACGACGTGGTATTGCGCGAAGGAGGCCGAGTGGGCGGTGTGGTGATAAACTGGGCGCCCATCCTGAAAATGCCTAAAGAGATCTCGATGGTCGACCCCGTGGCGATCGAGTGCAGGGTCGTCGTTGAAGCCACCGGCCACGACGCAATGGTCATCCGCAGCCTCGAAGAGCGCGGCCTGATGAAAACCGGCGGCTTCGGAGCGATGTGGATCGAGCGCTCAGAGGACCTGGTGGTCGAGCACACCGGCGTGGCTCATCCCGGCCTCGTGGCAGCAGGAATGGCCGTAAGCACGCTCTACGGGCTACCCCGCATGGGCCCGACGTTCGGCTCGATGCTGCTCTCGGGTAAGAGGGCCGCCGACGCCGTTCTCAAAGAGCTCGGCTGAGAGCGCCCCGAACCCGAAAGAAAACGACGAAGCGGGTGCAATTAAATATCTTGGTCTTTCTTATGTTTTGACGGCTCAGGTGCGTATACGGCATCACAGCGGCTGTTTGAACCGTTTTCAAGCGACGCTGGTGGGAGGGAAACTCTTTGAAAAG
>Ga0180432_10006227_pt1 | contig 15589 bp, 12 predicted proteins | sample SS_ome_10_FD_132414 | JGI IMG/M metagenome (GOLD analysis project Ga0180432, IMG submission 132414) | Hypersaline lake sediment archaeal communities from the Salton Sea, California, USA - SS_1_MS_2 metaG | ecosystem: Environmental > Aquatic > Non-marine Saline and Alkaline > Hypersaline >... | reverse complement strand
CTTGTCAACTCGGCTCATCCGTGTAGGCTTGCTCATGGCCATCCCTCCTTTGTTGTGGTCGTTTACATCGGGGTATACACCCCGAGAGGGATGGCCTCCATAGTATCTGAAAGGGTTTCATAGCCACGAGATGATATTGTTCATTGCGTCGGCCTTTGCGTCAGCCTTTCTCCTCGACGAGAATCTATCGAACCCCTTCAGGGTAGGCTTGGTCTGTGTTGCGTGCTTGGTTCCCAGGGTGGCGCTTCGCCCCTCGACAAGGTCGCTTGCGCTAACAAGCTCGGGGTCGAAGCTGACCCTGGGCTGATCTATCGGCCCCCCTTCAGGGCGCCACTTCAGGCCTTTTTTCAGCAGCCCGTTAGGGCTTGAAATCCCGCCTCAAGGCCGGTATAAGGGAACCGATAGAGGGGTTGCGGTGGTTGACCTGGCCGACGCAGCCCTTCTTGGACTCTTGAGCGGCCCCCGGCCGCCTTGCAGAGCCGAAGGTTGTGCTAACGCAGCCCGCGGAACCGCAGGTTGTGCGAGGGCAGCCTGCAGAACAGAAGGCTGTGCCAGGCCGGCCTGCAGAACCGAAAGTTCTGCCAAGGGAGCCCGCAGAACCGAAGGTTCTGCCAAGCTATCCTTCGCGCTCCCACAGGGAGCGCGAAGGATAGCCAGCGTAGCTCAGTTGGTAGAGCACGGCATTCGTAATGCCGCGGTCGTCGGTTCGAATCCGACCGCTGGCTCTTTCATTTCAAACGACTTGCCAGCCCCCAGCGAGAGTGGCCCGCCGACGCCTTCCCACCCTGCGGCGCGGCTACCTGCCCCGCACGTTCCCGGTCCCAGACCCCCTGCGAACGTTGCCGGAGACACGGCGGCGCGTGCCGGAGTCCAACGTGAGCGGGCCTGAGCGGGGGGAGGCCGAGTCTGACGAAGCGGCTCCCGTGGTCCAGTGCGATATCACTTCGGTCAAGTCGAGGCCGTCGATGTAGCCACTCCCGTCCAGGTCAGCGGCCGGGTTCCACCGGGGATGACCTGGCACGCTGTCCCAGGCAGCGAGGACGGCGGTCAGGTCCAGCCCGTCCACGATACCGTTGCCGTCCACGTCGCCCCGTATGCGAGGCGAGATCTCGGCGTGGTAGCCCATGTCGACGATCCCGACGTCGGGCGCTTCATCCGTGCGGGTGGTGCGGTCGTCGAGACCGAGGTTCGCCGCCGTATCGCTCCCGGCGTCGATGCACGGGCTGTCAGCGCCCTGCCCGGCGGCCGTTTCACTCAGGTAGTAGCCGTGGAGCGGGCCGCTGACAAACAGCGGGTCCTCGTCGATGTTGCCTTGACCTGCATAGCCACCTTCGACGTCGCAGTAGGTGACCGTTGGCGGTCCGTACTGAGAAAAGATCTCTGTACCGCTGACGTTCTCCCATAGAATGCAGTTGATGATGACCGTCGATTCGCTACTATGGCAGTTGATGCCGCCGCCATGGTTACCTGTATTCGCGCTGATTGTGCAACTAGCGATCGTGCTGGTGCTGTACCCGCCGACTGCAATCCCGCCCCCGCCATCGCCTGAGTTGCCGATGATCAGACAATTGAAGACTGTTGAGTTGTCATGCTCCTGAAGGGACATGCCGCCACCATAGGGGGCGCCCTGGTCCGTCATCACCGCCTCTTGCCACAGGAACCCGTAGTTCTCTGCCGACTGTCCAGCCGTATTGTCGCTGATCGTGCAATTGGCGATGGTGGCGTTGCAGTACCAGTAGCAGAAGATGCCGCCGCCGTGCCCATCGGCACCGGCTGCCGCGTTGTTGGTGATAGTGGAGTTCGTGCTCGTGGGGCTGCTGCCGCTGACACAAGAAATGCCCCCGCCAGAGTTGTCGGGCCAGTCGCCGGTCACGTATCCGTTTCTGATCGTGAAGCCGTCAACGACGGACGCCTCTGTCTCGCCCGAGTGGAAGTAGAACCCGCGGTGCGGATCGATTTCGGAGCCTTGGCAGTCGATGACCGTGACGTCCGGCCCGTTCTCGCTGCGTACGGCGATGGCCTTGCACCCAAAGTCGAGATCACGGTTCCCCGGCCCAGTGTAGGTGCCGTGCGCGACGAGCACCGCGCCTCCCGTGGATGCAGCGTCAATGCCCTCTTGGATGGCGTCGTACGGGTGAGCGGCGGTGCCGTCCTCGAGCGGGTCGCTCACGGTCGGGTCGCCGGGGCCGGGATCCCCAGGCGCATCATCGTCAACGTGGACATCCGGCCCAGGGACCAGAGTTGAAACCCACATGTCTATCGAACCGTAGCCGCCAGCCCGGTCTGACGAGAAGAAGAGCTCGGTGCCGTCGGTGGTCATATAGGCGTTCCCGTCCCAATTGGACGAGTTGACTACGGGACCTATGTTGACAGGTGTTGTCCATTCGCCTCCCACATAGGTCGTGCAGTAAATATCTGACTCCCCGTAGCCGCCGGGGCGATTTGAGTTGAGATACAGAGTCCGACCGTCACATGAGACCGAGTTCGGCCCCTCGTCGGCGGAAGTGTTTACTGTCTCACCGAGATTGACCGGGTCAGACCATGGCGCGTCCGTCGAAGCCCGTGTGCAAACGTAGATGTCTGTGCCGCCGTAACCCCCGGGTCGATCAGAGGACAAGAAAAACATCAGGCCATCAGCGGAGATTGTGGGGCAATAGTCGCTGTACTCCGTGTTGATGTTTGCCGGAAGTGGGGTCGGGTCTTGCCATGGGCTCGTGAGGTCGGGTCTTGTCACGAACCAGATGTCGCGAGGGCCGCCTCCCGCCATAACCTGGTAGTAAAGGGTCAACCCGTCCGCCGTTGGACATGGTCCTCCCTCTCGAAGCTCCGGCGTATTTGGTGGGTTGGGAAGAGGCGTCGGTGCGGACCACGCGCCGCCGATGCTTTCGCGTGTCGAGACGCAAATGTCGTTGGCAGCAGGCGAGTAGAACAGAGTAAGCCCGTCGTGCGATATCGCCGGCCCCCAGTCCGCGGCTGACCCGTTGAGGGTCGGCCCCAAGTTGACGGGTTCCCCCCAGGTTGGCCCACTGCACCATGCCCCTGCGAAAACCATTAGAGATAGTGAGGCCGCAAGAGTGATGACTCCAAGGCGCAGGCCCTTCGATCTGACGATTGCCGGGTACATGGGCGAATCCTCCCTTCGTAGGTGAAACGCTGTGCGGTTGCACTCTGGCGCTGGCTTCACCCGGTCGTCCTCCTCTCCCTGGCGTTGCGGCGGGCCGGCGATGCAGTCTCGGTGAGTGCGCAATCTCGCCGTGACAACACGCCGCACCCAAACACGAGAGCAGGCAGACCCTTAGCCACTCCTGGGAACGAACGCTACCACAACGCACATGCGAAGTCAAGCGAATTGTGGGAAAAGATAGGGGTCAGCGTAGCTATCGTTTTGTGTGCGAAACTTGGCCCCGCGTCCTACGCCTTGCCCGGCGAGTTAAACCGCCGAACGCCCATCGGCGGACGCGGAGGCTAGACAGCGCCGGCGGCTTCCCAGACCGTCTTGCCGTCCAGGATGGTTCGGATGACGGAGCCGTCGTCGGCGAGAAAGACGGCGTTGGCGCGCGCGCCCGGCCGGTCGAGGCGTCCGATCCGGGACGCCTCGCCGAGGAGCTCGGCCGGCGTCAGCGTCGCCATGCGCACGGCAGACGGCACGTCGAGGTTTGCCGCCGCCGCGGCCACGTTCCGGACGGCGCGCTCCATCGTCAGGACGCTGCCCGCGAGGGTGCCGTCGGGGAGCCGGGCCGCGCCGTCGCGCACGGTCACGGTGTGGCCGAAGAGTTTCATCTCGCTCGCCGCTTCGAGGCAGGCGATGGCGTCCGTGATCAGCACCACGCGCTCGACGCCCTTGAGCTTCACGACAAGGCGCATGGCCAGCGGCGCGACGTGAATGCCGTCGCACGTGAGCTCGCACCAGAGTCGTCCGTCGTCGAGCGCAACGCCGGCCATGCCCGGCTCGCGGTGGTGCAGCCCGCTCATGGCGCTGAAGACGTGCGTGACCAGCCGGGCGCCCCACTCGACGGCGCGCGTGGTCAACTCGGCCGACGCGGTGCTGTGGCCGATGGCCGCGACCACGCCTCGCTCGACGAGCAGCCGGATCACGGCTTCCGCCCCAGAAAGCTCGGGCGAGATCGTCATAACCTTCACGAGCCCGTCGCCCGCGTCGAGCAATTGCCGCGTCAGCGCCGGATCGGGCGCGCGGATGTGAGCGACCGGCTGCGCACCCGCCTTCGCCGGGTTCAGAAAAGGGCCTTCGAGATTGATGCCCGCGATCATCGGGCCAAGCTCGTGCGTCCGCGCGAACTCCACGAGCGCGCGCAGGGCGGCCAGCGTGCGTTCCGTCTCGCACGCTTCCAGCGTCGGCAGCAGCGTCGTGGTGCCGTGGCGGAGGTGGGTGCGGCAGGCCGTCTCGATCGCCTCGGGGGTCGCATCGCTGAACAGATACCCGCCGCCGCCGTGCACGTGCACGTCAACAAAGCCCGGCGCGACCAGGCAGCCACCCGCATCCAGCACCGGGCAGCCGGCAGGGAGCCGGCCAACGGGAAGGACGGCCTCGACCGTGCCGCCGTCGAGGACAAGGCCGACGTCCTCGGCGATGCGGTCGGGAAAGACAAAGCGACCGTTTCGGATGACCTGCTTCATGCGGAGTCTCTCCGAGTTCCTGCGTTCGGCGTGGCGATCTCAGTACCTGCCGTATTCGCGCCCGGTGCGGACCATGGCGCGGATGTTCTCGTCGGGCGTGTCGCGGGCGCACTGGTCGCCGGTCGAGAGGATGAAGCCCCCGCCGGCGCCCGCGTCATCAATCGCCTTCCGCGAGGCCTCGGCGACCTCCTCGGGCGTGCCCGTGAGCATGAGCGTGCAGGTATCCAGGTTGCCCATCAGCGAGAGCCGGTCGCCGAAGCGGCGCTTCATCTCGCTGAGAGTGCAGTCGCCCATCGGCGGCTCCTCGAGCGGGTTGATGCAGTCGAGGTCGGTGCGCTCGGCGCAGCGCTCGACGACGTGGCGCTCCTTGCCGCACGAGTGCAGCATGCTGGGGACGCCGGCTTGTTTGCACAGCGTGGTCATCTCGATGATCGAGGGCAGGCAGAACGTGTCGAAGATCTCAGGCGACTGCAGGGTGATCGAGCCCGAGCCGCCCAGCAGGATGAAGTCGGGCTTCGCCTCCAGCAGGCGCTCGAGCCGCGCCATCTGCCACGCGTGGAACATCCGGCGATAGTCCTCGGCGAGGTCGGGCCGCTCGTAGTAGAGCGTCGTGGCGGCCATCAATTCGCCCTCCATGATGCCGTAAGGCAGCATCGGATAGTCCACCGCGCCGCCGACGGCGGAGCTCTCGCCTGCCTCCCGCTTCATCTGCTCGAACGTCGCCGTGCCGCCGACGTTGTCAAGATGGTAGATGTACTTGAGCTTCGGCCAGTCGCGCTCGACGTCCTTGATGAGCTTATGCGTGCACGTCTCGCTGTCGGCGATCGGGTACTGGAACTCCTCCTCGAGGTCGCCCTCGGGCGTGTGCCAGACGAAGCGAGCGATCCATCGGTCCGGCCGCTTCTCGACGAGCTTCGCCTCACGCGTCGCCTTCGGCCGGGCGGATGTATCCGGCACGCCGTAGATGAACCACCCGTCCATCTCGTAGTACTTCACCGCTTCGATGAAGGCGCGCCACAGCGGGGGGTCCTGGTTGTAGTAGGTCTCCCAGAACGGCTTGCCGGTGAGCCGGCACGGAATCATGTTCGAGATGTCGGGCGCCACCGGCACCATGTCCGGCTGCTCGTTAAGCGTGGCGACAATCATGCGCTCCTTCGACGTCATGGCCATGGCGCAATGCCTCGCGAGTCCTCTCTCTGCTTCGGGACAGAAATGACGACAAAGTATAGCGCGTGCAGGCGGGATATTCGAGCGTTGAGGGCAATCTTCGCAGGTGCCTCATCACTCGCCATAAAACGGCGGGTCCGACCACCACGCCGTGTAGTCCGGTAAGCCCGGCGCGCCGATCTCGTCGTCATCGGGCTCAGGATCGAGGGCCTTCGTACCCGCCTTCCACTTGACGTGGATGTCCTGGTAAAGGACGTTTCGCCCCTGCCCCCTGTACTGGTGGGCTGATTGCTCCGTCATCTCGCGGCCCGCCTTCTTGTCCGCGAGAAGCCGGACGGTGGTTGACTTGGATTTCTCTGTCCAAGGCAGATTGTCGTATTCCTTGCCGTCGTGCCTGCCACCGCGGGCGTCGAAGCAGTAAGAGTAGCTGATAACCTCACTGGACCCAGCGCTCTTGATTGGCTCGAGCGGAGGCTTGCCATCAGCATCCAGCTTCCCTGCTTCCTGGAAAAACATGCGTTCAGACCGGGATCGCGCGTCCTTGGTGGCGGGGCAGAAGAACGAGTTCTTGTCCGAGACATAGGGGTAGACAAGGCCGAGATCGCGCCAGGCCTCTACCGGACTCAATGCGCCGACCCGCCACGGATACGAGTCGTCGAAAGCCTGGGCGTACTGCATCAGGCCAAGTCCGAGCTCCTTCAGGTTGCTGACACACTGCGCCCCGTGAGCGCTTCCGCGCGCACGGTCGAGAGCCGGTCTCAGCATCACGACGAGAACTCCCAGAACGAGCACCGATGCTATAAGCTCGAAGACCGCGCGCGGGACGCCTTTCCTTTCTCGCGGCGTCTGGGTTGCGCCCGCATCATACTGCATGGTCCTCTCTCCTATTCCCCGTAATACGGCGGGTCGGACCACCACGCCGTGTAGTCCTTTGCGTCCGGCTTGCCAACGTCGTCGTCGTCCTCGTCGGGATCGAGGGCACGCTTACCCTGTCTCCACCCGACGTGGCCGTCGCGGTAGAGGACCGTGCGGCCCTCCATGTGCTTGTACCAGTGGGCTGACCGGCGTGTCATCTCGCGGCCGGCCTTCTTGTCGGCCATTATGCGGACGGTCGATGGTGACCGTTTGGTCCACGAAGTTGGGCTTGGAGGTTCGCGGGCGTCGAAGCAGTAGCCGTAGCTGATCCGCTCGCGTGGATTGTCACGGAACGGCTCGAAGGGGTAGTCCTCCTTCGGCCCCAGCTCGCACATCGGGTCGAACTTCCGGTCCCTGGAGCTCGGACAGAGGAAGCTGCCAATGTGCGTTCTGTATTCCGGGTAGAGCAAGCCGAGGTCCCGCCACGCCCCATGCGCGTCTGTCCGCCCTACGCGCCACGGGTAGTTGCCGTCGAAATCCTAGGCGTAATTCTGCAGGGCTATGCCGAGATCAGACACGTTGCTGAGACACCCCGTCCGGCGAGCGGATTCACACTCGCGCATGTAGGCCGGAATCAGCAACGCCGCCAGGATGCCCAGAACGACGACCCACGCGATGAGGTGCAAGAGAGCGCGGGGCAGGCGCTTCCTTTCCCGCGGCGTCTCGGTTGTCCCCGCATTCTCCTCCATCACCTTCTCCTCCTACTCTCCATAAAACGGCGGATCAGACCACCACGCAGTATAGTCCTTTGCCTCGGGCGCGCCGATCTCGTCGTCATCCGGGTCTGGATCGAGGGCGGCCTTGCCGCGCTTCATCTCTGGCATGAAAGTTACCACAATAAACCGGGCAGGTCAAGCACCTCGGTCGGCCGGGCCTTCCCGAAACGCCCGCCACCAGGACGATGGCGGTGGCGGAAAGCTGGCGGAAAAATGACCGTCGCGTGTCCGCACACCCGGAAACATTTTTGTGTATTTTCTTCTTGACACCGGACAGGCAAACGGGTATAGAAGCGCACCTCAGCATTTGTAGGTCTGGCAACCCGGAACGAGAAACGTTTGGACGCCTGATGAACAGGTAGGAATAAGCAGACGAGTCCGATGATGAGGAGCAACTGGTACAGCCGTATCTCCCCGCTGGCCACGGGCGTGCGCACGGACCGCACGTTTGGGGCCCGACCGGCTGTTCCTAGCCTCATCATGGGTCTCATCGTGGCGGAGGGGAGGTCGCCCTAGAAGTACCGACTTGAAAGACATGCATAAGTTGGCCTTCTGGGGCACCAAGCCCCGGAGGGCCTTTTTTGTGGCCCGAGGCCGGAAGCAGGGGAACGCCCCCGGACCAAGAAAACAAGCGAAGCCTGACGAAAGAGGAATAGAACGATGTCAGCCCAGACGACCCCAACCGGGGCAACACAGAACACCGACGCCCGGATCATCTCGCGCTACACGGACCAGCCGGCCGAGATGCCCGCCGAGCTGCGCGACCGCATCGAGGCCGCGTGGGGCGGCCGGCCCGTGCACCTCTACGCGCTGGCCGATCTGAACGAGCGCATGGAGCTCGAGCGCACGTGGGTGGCGCTCGGCCCGGAGCACGTCGCCCTGGCCCGCGAGGCCCAGGGCGCCTCCGAAGCGGCCATCCAGACGTTCGAGCGGTCGCGAATCCGCTCCCTGCGCGAGACGCCGGGGCTGAGCTGCACCGTGCTCACCATCGGGGGCGGGCCCGACGAGCTGGTGCTCGCCGTGCTGCGCTACACGCACCGGCAGCGCCGCGCCATGGAGAACCTGAAGTTCGTGCTCGACGAGCAGCTCAACGGCAACGACGTCGGGCCGGCCGACGCGGACGAGGTGTACAAGTCCGCCATCGCCCGGCCCATACGCGACGCCCAGGCCTCGGTCGCGGGCAAGCGGGTCGCCGTTCTGTGGCGCTTGTTGGCGTATCTCAAGCCGTATCGCACGCGGATGGTGTTCGGCTTCATCGCCGCGAGCCTGATGACGCTGCTGGCCCTCGTGCCGCCGAGGTTGACCGGTTACTTCATAGACAAGATCGTCGGGCCGTTCCAGGCCAACGCCCTCACGCGCGGCCAGGCGCTGCTGTTCGCGGCGTTTATCATCGCGGGCATCGGGGCCATCATGCTCGTACGCGAGGCCGCCGCGTGGGTCCGCCTGCGCACGATGGCGATACTGGGCGAGAACGTCGCGCGCGACCTGCGCCACGACCTGTACGGCCACCTGCAGAAGCTGAGCCTGAGCTACTTCTCCAAGAAGCAGACGGGCAGCATCATCACGCGCGTCAGCAGCGACACCGACCGGCTCTGGGACTTCATCGCGTTCGGGGTCGTCGAGACGGGCCAGGCGCTGCTGATGCTCGTCGGGCTCGGCGTGGTGCTGATCCTGAGCGACTGGGGCCTCGGCCTTATCCTGATCCTGCCGTTGCCCCTCATCCTGTGGTCGCTCGTCGTGCACACCAAGCGGATGCGCACCATCTTCCTGCGGTGCTGGCGCAAGTGGTCGGGCATGACCGAGGTGCTCTCCGATACGATCCCCGGCATGCGGGTGGTAAAAGCCTTCAACCAGGAAGAGCACGAGAAGAAGCGCTTCAACACCCGGAACGACGACGCCACGAAGTTCTTCAACGTGGTCCATACCATCTGGACGCGGTTCTGGCCGCTGCTGATGCTCTCGCTCAACGGCCTCACCCTCGTGGTGTGGATCATCGCCGCGCCCCGCGTCCTGACCGGCGGCGCGGGCATGAAGGCAAGCATGACGTCGGGCCAGTTCGTCACGTTCCTGCTCTATATGGCCATGTTCTTCCAGCCGATCGAGATGATCGGCATGATGACGCGCATGCTCTCGCGGGTCACCAGCTCGGCCCACCGCGTCTTCGAGGTGCTCGACACCAACCCGGAGATCACCGACGTGACGCAGCCCGTCCGGCTCGAGCCGCTCGAGGGGCACGTGACGTTCGAGAACGTCTCGTTCGCCTACGACGGCATCTGCCAGGTGCTGCGCGGCGTGTCGTTCGACGTCACGCCGGGCGAGATGATCGGGCTCGTCGGCCCGTCGGGCGCGGGCAAGACGACCGTCACCCGCCTCGTCGTGCGCTTCTACGAGACGACGGCCGGCCGCATCCTGATTGACGGCGAGGATATCCGCACGCTCGACCGCGGCCACTTCCGACGCCAGGTCGGCATGGTGCTCCAAGATCCTCACCTCTTCTGCGCGACCATCCTGGACAACATCCGATACGGCTGCCCCGAAGCCGGCGTCGAGCAGGCCATCCAAGCCGCCCGCGCCGCCAACGCGCACGACTTCATCTGCAAGCTGCCGAACGGCTACGACACCATCGTGGGCGAGCGCGGCCACACGCTCTCCGGCGGCGAGCGCCAGCGCGTCTCCATCGCGCGGGCCATCCTGAGCGACCCGCGCATCCTGATCCTCGACGAGGCCACGAGCAGCGTGGACACCGAGACGGAACGCAAGATCCAGGAAGCGCTCGAGCGCCTCGTCAAGGGCCGGACGGTGTTCGCCATCGCCCACCGGCTCTCGACGCTGCGGCGCGCCACCCGCCTGTTCGTCATCGAGGACGGCCGCATCACCGAGGAGGGCACGCACGCCGAGCTGCTCGCGAACGAACAGGGGACCTACACGAAGCTCTACCGCATGCAGCACGAGCTGCACGAGATATACGCCGTCTAACGGTTGCCAACACAGGTTGCGTACGTCCCAGCTCAGCCGCGAAGCGGCGACGGAACCTAGCCTGGGGCGCAAGCCCCAGGAAGCTGTAGGGCGGGTCCCCCCGGGCCCGCCGAAGCGCCGAAGGTGCGACAGAAAACGTGTCCCACCGCGCGGACACACTCAGGACCAGGCACCGAACGAAACGGAGACAACAGTCATGTCGAAAAACGAACCAGAGAATAGAGCCCCGACGGACACCGACCTTTCACGCCTGCGCCTCGAACGCCGACGCGACGGCCAGATCTGGCTCCTGCGCGACGGCCACGACGACGTCGCCGTGCGTGCGCGTCCGTGCTTCCCGTGGACGCATCCCGGCCGCTACGTCTCCCTGCGCGACGCCGACGACAGCGAGCTCATCCTCGTCCACGACCTGGGTGAGCTCGCCGCCGACGCCCGCCGCCTCGTCCAGGAAGCGCTCGTCGAGGTCGGCTTCGTCCTGGAGATCACGCGCGTCCTGTCGCTCGAGAGCGAGTTCGAGATCCGCAACTGGAAAGTCGAGACACGCCAGGGCCCGTTCACGTTCCAGACCAAGCTCGACGACTGGCCGCACGAGTTGCCCGGCGGCGGCGCGCTCATCCGCGACGTCGCCGGCAACTTGTTCCTGATCCCGGACCCCGCGGCCCTCGACGCCCACAGCCGCAAGCTCCTCTGGGCCTTCGTGGATTAAGTCCGGCAAGAGGTTACTCGGCACATCATGGCGGCCCGTTTGGAGCCACGGCATCGAGAATGGTCAGCCACACAGGCTCAGAGTTGCGCGTTCAGCCAGTTCATGCGCAAGAAGCTTTTGCTCGGACTTCTCTTCAGGCCACCCGACAACGTTTGCGTGCCGCGGCGGGACGTTATCGGCTTTCACCCTAAGTCCCACCCGCCGGACAGCCGACACCAAAATGTCAGCGCGTCCGCGTAGCGGTCTATCTTGGGGATCCGAAACATATCTCTTACCCAGGTTCCAGATATCGGACTCGGCCAAGCCGACAATCTGGAAAACTGAAAGCTCGCGATTGGGCGCAGGTAGGAAGGCTCCCTCCTTCACGCGATTGTTCTGGCTACTATAGTGTTTCCTGCTAATCAGAAACCGCGCCAGGGGATCTTGAGCGTTAAGAGCATCCACGATCAATGGGCCGCGAAGTTTCTATCTCAGCAGTCTGTTCAGGTTGGTCACAATTGCGGTGGGAAGCTCGTCGCCGAGATATTCTGTGCCATGCACACTGCGTCTACCGAAAACCCCAGCATAGCTCACCCGGCTGCTACTTCCTATGCTAATCGAGAACACTCTTCGGGGTGCGTCGTACCACTCGAAGGAGATCTCCCCGTCAGGATCAGCATTCACTTCAGGCAATGGAAATCCAGGCGAAAGCATCTCGAGGAAGCGCCTAGCGTGATACGCAGCGCGCGGCAGCACGGCTCTGGCACCATAGCCGTCCCAATTGTCGGAAGAACACTCCTGAGAGACCTCCCTAAGGGCACTGCGCGCCGCCCAATAGGGTTCTCCGAGAGAGATGCTCCGCAAGAAGTGCCCGAGGTGCGCTTCACGGTAGCGCTCCTCAAGCACCAGAGCATGCTCGCTTTCCCCACGGGCAGTATAGCTTTGACCGCCTCGCGCTAACTGAAATACTGTCATTCAAACAACCTCGCTGTTTCCTCGGTTATGCTGCCGAAGAAGATCCTGTTCTTGAACTCGCGCAGCACCCCAAACGTCGACCACATTGCCGGGTCACCGACATCAAAATCGCGCGCTTTGTATGCATCAATATCGAGAAGGAAAGTCACATGCTTGGGATCAGCAACATCCGCAAGAGCCTGCGCGACGTTGGCGGTAACATCCGCCTCCTGATCTTCAACCACAACTCGCGTGAGGAAGTTGGTCAACCTTAGGGACAAATGAGCCGGTACCGGGAGTGGCGCCGTGAAGTACCGGGAAAAGTCTGGTACCGGGCGCGGTATCGCGAGGTGATTAATATAGCGTACGGCTATTCGTGTGACGACCTCTGGTGCGGACGCTTCAACGTATAGCTCCCAAAGGTTGCGCGCCTCTTTGAGGACTTCCTCCCAGGATGTATAAGGCTTCATCCTATTGAAAGTGAAGCCATCCACTCGAAACTGGGCGATGTTCCGTTCATCCTCAGATCTAAACCAGAACCCATGGAGTCCCTTGTCTTCGGGAGCCTGGAACAACGGCTTCCCATTCTCCTTGACTCCGAACTCCTGCATGATTAGCTGACGCTTCTCTGCGTTTGGGTAGCGTGCCCTGAGCCGCTCCTGCAAACCCGAGAACTGCTCCGCCTGAAACCCGTCCGGGAGCTTGACCCGAAAGTCAATGATTGCCTCCGTCTGGGCGTTTGCCAGATGTCTGATCTCAGCCATCCGCACCTCCAGGGGTCATTCGAACGGATCCTTGAGCAACCTAGCTCCTTCCCGCGCATGATTGGGCGGGCTTCGTGGGATTGCAACAAGATTCTAGCGCCAACCAGGATGCCTCTGGTCGCTCAGCCGCCGGGCCTCAGAGCCCCGCGTGATCAGTCCTCTTTCTAGACGTCAACCGCGGGCTGAGGGTTGCATCTGAGGAATAGCGACAAGACCGGGAAGGGCCTCCTTCCCCGCCTGGTCCATACTCGCGCAAGGAGTCGGGCTATCCCCTCGCCGCGAGCACGTTCCGCTCGTACGCCCGGACGTCGTCGAGCCAGGCGCCGGCGACGGGGACGCCGTGCTTGAGGCAGTGGTAGTCCCACACGGCGCCGAACGGCAGGGTCTTGAGCTCCTCGAGCAGCGCGAGGCGGGCCGTGAAGTCGCCGCTGTTCTCGAGCTGGCGCAAGCGCGCCGTGGGTTCGAGCAGCGCCGCGAGCAGCGCCTTGAGCGTCGCGCGCGTGCCGATGACCCACGCCGCCACCCGGTTGATGCTCGCGTCGAAGAAATCGAGGCCGATGTGCACGCGGTCGAGGTAGTCGCCGCGCACCAGCTCCTCGGCGATCGCGCGCACCTCGTCGGACAAGACGACGACGTGGTCGCTGTCCCACCGGATGCCGCGGCTCACGTGCAGCAGCAGCCGGTCGAGGTGCACGAGGACGGCCGAGATCTTGTCCGCAATCGTCTCCGTCGGGTGGAAGTGGCCCGTGTCGAGGCACAGCAGCTTTTTGTGGGCGATCGCGTAGCCGAGGTAGAACTCGTGCGACCCGACGACGTAGCTTTCCGACCCGATCCCGAACAGCTTCGACTCGACCGCATCGAGGTTGTGCTTCGGGTCAATGCGCCGCGCGAAGATCTCGTCGAGCGACCGCTTGAGCCGCAGGCGCGGCGCGGCGCGGTCGGCCGGGACGTCCTTGTACCCGTCGGGGATCCACACGTTCGTCACGCACGGCGAGCCGAGCGTTGTGCCGATGTGCTCGCCGATGGTGCGGCACGCGATCCCGTGCTCGACCCAGAACCGGCGGACGCCCTCGTCGTGGCTCGCGAGCGTGAAGCCGCTCTCCGCCTTCGGGTGCGCGAAGAACGTCGGGTTGAAGTCCATGCCGCGCCCGGCGGCCTTCGCCCAGTCGATCCACGCGGAAAAATGCTCGGGCCGGAGTTCGTTGCGCTCGACCTTCTTGCCGCCCGTCTCGGCGTACATCGCGTGCAGGTTGACGCGGTGCGTGCCCGGAACCAGGCGGTAGGCCACGTCGAGGTCGGCCCGCAGCTCGTCGGCCGTGCGCGCCTTGCCGGGGTAGTTGCCCGTCGCCTGAATCCCGCCGCTGTCCGCGGCCTCGCCCGACTCGAAGCCCCCGACGTCGTCGCCCTGCCAGCAGTGCAGCGACACGGCGATCCGCGCCAGCCGCGCCATGCTCTCGTCGGCGTCCACGCCGTAGGCGGCATACCGCTCCCTGGCGAGCGCATACGCCGCTTCGATCTGCTTGTCGTCGCCCCGTCGGCCGGCCATGGCACGCCCTCCTTCTACGCGAGCGTCTTGATTTCCGCTTCCCGCTTGCGCCAGTACGCGGCCGTGTCCTCGACGAGCTTGTCGAGCTTCGCCGGGTCGGGCCGGCCGAACATGGCCGGGTACGGATCGCCGCCCGGCCCCAGCGGCTCCGGCGTGGCAAACCGCCGGCCTTCAGTGTAGTCAATCGCGTACAGCGCCATGAGGATCGTGTCGAGATCGAGCGAGCCGTCGCCCAGCGCGCACCGGTTCGAGTCGGCCAGGTGCAGGTTCACGAGGCGTTCGCCGGCGGTCACCAGCGCTTCGCCGATGTGCGGCTCCTCGACCTGCATGTGATACACGTCGCCGTTGATGTGCCGGATGCCGGGCGAGTTTACTGCTTCGATGTAGCGGAGCGCGTCCGTCACCGTGTGCACGATGCTGACCTCGGCGGAGCGGATCGGCTCGACCGCGCCCTGCACGCCCGCCTGCACAAAGTCATCCGCCACCAGGCGCAGCGTCTCGACGGAGCGGTCGAACTCGCCGTCGTCGTACGGCGTGGGGCGTCCCACGGCGCCGGGCACGATGAGCATGTACGAGCCGCCCACCTCGTGGCACAGCTCTAACTGACGGCGGATGTAGTCCACGGCCGCCTGCCGCACGACGCCCGAGTTCGACGACAGGTCGTTCTCCGGACCGAACATGCCGCACACGCCCGCCGCCTGGATGCCGTACCGCGCCAGGGTCGTGACGACCTCCTTCGGCGTGTACCCGAGGTCGCTGCCGTACCGGTTGCCGTGGAGCTCGATCCACTCGATGCCGAACCGGTGCAGGCGCTCGGCCGACGTCTCGAGCGGCTCCACGCCGAAGCCCCAGTTGCTCCATGACAGCTTGAGCCGCGTCTTCTTCAACGAGGGATCCGCGGCCAGCTTCTTCTCGAACGCCGCCCGGATCGCCTGGCTCTTCTTCTCGTAGTTCTGCGGTTCCATTGTCCCCGTTCTCCGTATGAGCCCAGTGCCTGCGTCCCCGGTAATCGCCTGTGACGGGCGGACTCGTCGCGGCGCGCCGGGACTCGGGTAAGCGGGGCGACACTACATGCAGCCGTCGGCCGTGTCAAGGCGACCATGGCGCAGGGTGGAGTACCAAAGATTGTGTAATTTCGCGGGCCGGTATAGGAATGGGTGTGACCTCATGGACAGTGGGAACCGAACCAGAGGAGGACACACCCATGTCCAGAACGTTGATCGCTCTGTTT
>Ga0180432_10006226_pt1 | contig 15589 bp, 23 predicted proteins | sample SS_ome_10_FD_132414 | JGI IMG/M metagenome (GOLD analysis project Ga0180432, IMG submission 132414) | Hypersaline lake sediment archaeal communities from the Salton Sea, California, USA - SS_1_MS_2 metaG | ecosystem: Environmental > Aquatic > Non-marine Saline and Alkaline > Hypersaline >... | reverse complement strand
CTACAACTACCTCGAGGGGATCACCCCTCTGCATCCCTCTCAGATCTTCGAGCTCTCCATCCGGCTCGGAAACCTCCGACTGCTCAACGCCTACTTCGAGGACATGGGCCTGCCTTTCTGGATCATGCCGCGGCTCATGGCCGACGAGATCCGCGTGGCCGCGGAGCGGGCCCGGGCCGAGGTCGAAGGCTATGAGGCTCTGACCGATCTGGTTCGCACAATCGAAGAGGCATGGGAAGACAACGTGATCACGGATCCGGAGCGTGCAGATATCGCCAGGAAGCGCGAACACGCCCACGGAGCGATCGCACGGTTCGCCATTCCCGCCAGAGGTGGATCGCGATGACCTGGGCACAGTGGATCTGGCAAAAGGTGCGGGAGGCATGGGGGCGTGCCCGACTCGTGGCCGGCGGGGCGTCGGCAATCGAGCGGGCGACACGAGCCTACATCAACAGTCGGGAGTACAGGGAGGCGCGGGCATGACGCAGAAGTGGTACAGCCTCAAGGAAACGGCCAAGTATTTCGGCGTGAGCGTTGGCACAATCCGCCGCTGGCGGCTTGAGGGGCGCATTCCCGCGGAGGCAATGATGGAGACCGGATACCGCAAGTATGACATCGCGGCTATCGAGCAGCATCTCATTTCGAAGCGGCGCCGGGGGAGACCTTCGGAGCCGGCATTACTCACCAATCCCTAGCGTGAGGGGAGAACAATGACAGAGGCGACAGCAACACTGCCGGTTCCGGCAGGGCTCCAACGGGCACCAACGGATTCCGAAATCGAGGCGATCAAGAAACAGGGATCACAGATGATCGCCTACAAGGACACTCTTCGAGATATCGAGCGAATGATCGATGGGAAGGAGTGGAAGGCTGGCTCAAGTGTGGTGAAGGGTGATTCACTCTCACCTGCCACGAAGCATGCGTTCGCTGTTTTCTGCACCATCACCGGGGCAAATCCAATCACCCAGGTCGACATACTCGGGGGTGGTCCCTACCTCAATGCGGAGTACTGGAAAGACAAGATCAACATCGATCCGCATCACTACAACTTCGTTCAGCGCGACATCTCTCCCTCGGTAGAGGAAGGGCTTCGGGCCCGGGCAAAGGAACTCCGCGATCTCGCGGTGGAGATCAAGGATGCCAATCCTGCAAAGGCGGCCGAACTCAGGGCGAACGCGATCGATAAGGACGACGAGGCCAATGAGATCCGCGAACTCCGCATCGGGTACAGCGTTCCCGAGTGGGCGCAGGTCGTTGTTGAGACCACGATCCGCAGATTCATCAAGATCGCTCCGCTCGAGAAGATCCAGTCGGGCGAGATCACGGTCATCGAGCCGTACCTCATACAGGTGAAGGGGTGCAACTGGGCCGGTGGTCGGCCAATTCAGAAGGGAAAGAGGAGGGACGGGTCGTTCTATGAATACCAGCCCGATCCGGTAGGGGAGGCAGAGCCGGCCAAGACCGCCTTCACGCGATCGCTCAGGCGTACTGCCAACATGGCGTACTCAGCCTGGGCGAATGACTTCAATGCCCAGATCGAAAAGGCCGAGAAAGCAATCGCGGCCGAGTTCGAGATCATCAGCGAGGAATCGGACGGAGCACCGGCTCCGGGCGAGCCTCAAGCTATACACACCGGCAACGGTGAGCCTGAGGCCGCGACAGAAGAGGGGGCGGTCGATCTCCCGGAGGCCGGGGGGATCTCCGGGGAGCAGGAAGAACCTGAGACCGCTCCCTCCCACAGCAGCGAAGAAGAACCAGTTGGCTTCGATGTCAACGATGCTCGCAAGAAGTACTTCGCAATGCTACGTGAGGCGAACCTCACTGCGGACCGGAAGAACTGGCAGGTTGAGAACTACCTGCCAGAATCCACCACCGAGTGGACCGAGGATGACTATGAGACTGCCTTCGGTCTTCTAGAAGCCATCATCAACAACGGCGGTTCAGCGAAGGCTGAGCCTGCCCAGCAGGACCTCCTTCCATGAGGGGGGCCGCAGCTTCCGACCTCCACCTGGGATTCCGGGCATTCTCGGCCATGATCGATGGCCGCAATGCCCGGGAAGTGGATGTCGAGCACGCCTGGGCGCAGGTGGTCGACCGGATTTGTGACGCGGATCCGGACTTCGTGGGAATCCCCGGGGATGTATTCCACCATCCCCGGGTCGGGATCCACTCGGTGAAAGCCTGGCGCAACGGGATCCGCCGGCTTGTCGAAGAGACCGAGGCGGAGATCGTCGTTGTTCAGGGTAATCACGACGCGGCGAAGACCACGGAGACGCTCTCACCGATCGTGATCCCGGATGATTACTCCCGAGTTCACATCCTGATTACCCCGGAGCGGGTGCGATTCGAGACGCGCTCGGGTGAGAGGGTGGCTGTAGCCTGCTTCCCCTTCGTGAAGCTCGGTCAGGAGATCTCCTACAAGCTCGAACCGGCTGACGATGTCGACACCAATGTTCTGCTCCTGCATGCCGCGGTGAAGACCTCGGCTGACGGGAAAGCACTGCCCTGGTTCTACGGCGGAGCGGGTGTCCTGGATGTCGGCAGGGAGGCCGAACGCTGGGACGCGATCATCGTCGGCGACTACCACGAGTACACGCAGCTGCATCCTGATCGGATCGTTCTCTACCCCGGCTCGATCGAGCGGACCTCATCGAATATCTGGGACGAGCATGATCCAAAGGGCCTGGTGTTCTTCGACACGGTAGAGCAGACGCATGAGTTCGTGACGATCCCCACCAGGGAGATGGTCGATCACGTCTTCAGGCCGAAGGAGGAAGAGTCTGAAGATCAGGACTACGTCATCGTCGACGCGGTCGATGCCGAGACCGTGAACGCGGAACTCTTCCGTCTGCTCGATGGGGGCTTTGTTCCCGAAGACTGCATCTACCGCTTCCGTATCGACAACTTCCCCCGGCATGAGCGCGACCAGGTCGACTGGAAGCTGGTCCGTGAGCTCAAGGCCTACTGCCTGCATTTCTACCTCGATCTCAGATACGCAGAACGCTTCTCAGCCGATCTCGGCGACCGCCGGGAGAAGGTGGGCCGTTCTCTGCGCGACGAGGCGACGGCGTTCCTCGAGGAAGATCAGCCTGAAATCCGGGACTGCGCCATGGGTTACCTCTTCCCACATGAGGAAGAGACGGAGGAGGTGCCGGCATGAGGGTTCAGAATGCGAGAATTCGCCATGACGGTGCTCGTCTGATTGGTCACCTATTCAATGCCCACCTCCACCTCGATCTCGCCCGCGATGCACTTACAGCCGCAGTCATTTCTTTCGAGGAAATATCAACTGAGCGTCCCGATGTAGATGTCCTCTTCTACGAAATCTGGGAAGAGATAAAACGGATCAGGTCTGCCCTGTATGCCGACCAGGTTGAAGTCGTCGGGAATGATATGGAGGCATGGGATATCAGATCACTCATGCTCCGCACAGGACAAGCGCTGTGCTGCGAGGAGGTGAATCCATGAGACTGATCAGCCTGAAGCTGGAGAACTTCCGCCAGCACGCAGATACCGAGATCGTCTTCCCGACAGAGGGACTGACCGGAATCCTCGGGGCGAATGAGAGCGGGAAGAGCACAGTCGTCGAGGCGATCGAGTGGATCCTTTTCGGTGCTCGGGCCACACGGGGAACGGTGAAGAGCATCCGCTGGACCGGTGCTGTAGGGCGCCAGATTGCCCGTGGCGAGCTCGTCTTCGAAGTAGGGGGCGCTGTCTACCGCTGCAAGCGGACCGAGAATGACGCCACTCTGAAGATCGAAGGACGGGCAGCGCCGATCGCGTCCAGCCTGACTGGTGTCGACTCCATGGTTCCCCAGATCCTTGGAATGGATCTGGATGAGTTCGCAGCCACCTATCTCTGCCGGCAGAAGGACCTGAACCGTCTGGCCTCCATGGGCGGCACGGAGCGGAATCAGTTCGTGCTCAAGACCATGGGGGTCGGAAAGATCGATCGGGCCCTGAAAGCCTGCCGGTCCGTGAAGAACAACCTGAAGAACGAAGTTCAGGGGCTGAAGGAAGGCCTCGGAGAAAGGGAGCCACTCGAGGAAGAGAAGCGGGTGGCTGCAGAGGCTGCTGATCAGGGTGTGGCTGCACACCATGAAGCGGAACAGAAAGTAGCTGACACCGAGATTCAGTACACCTCAGCGAAGGAAGCCCTCGATACCTCCACTGAGAAGCAGAACCAGCACCGGGATCTGGAGCAGAAGCGTACCCAGGCATCCGGTGAGATCGATTCTGCTGAGCGTGAGCTCACCCGCCTGAAGGACGAGGAGGAAAAGGCGACAGCCGCCCGGGAGAGGGTGGCAAAGGCGGACGAGCAGCTGGAAGGTCTGAAGTATCTGCGAGACGAACGGGACACGATCCGGGAGGCGAAGGCCCGGGCCAACGAGCGAATCCGCCTGCAGAGGTCGATCGATGAGCAGACCTCGGAGATCGCTGCCCTGAAGGAAAAGGAAGACGAGCTCGCGGACTCCATGCCGGAGGAACCGCTGGCGAATCTCATTGGTCTCTCGGATGCCCAGCAGGAACTCGCTGTCCTCCAGGAGGACCGAAAGAACCGCCTGATCGAGGCAGAGAAGGCACGAGCAGTAGCTCTCTCGAGGAGTGAAGAAATCGGGAAGCAGCTGCAGACGATATCAGACGTCGGCTCTGACGGGAAATGTCCAACCTGCACGAAAGTGATCGGCGATGATTTCGACACGATCTGCTCTGCTCTGAGCGAAATCGTTACCCAGGCAGAGAAGGATGCGGCCGAGCTTCAGAAGAAGATCGACGCGCTCAAAACCCCCAGCGACGAGGAGATGGAGCTCCAGGCTCGTATCGACGGGCTGCAGGAACGGGCAGCGGCGGCGAAGCAGGCTCGGGAGAAGCGGGAGCAGATCACTGCCCGCCTGCAGGAGCTGCGTGCTGATATCTCCCGGAAGGAGCGGATCCTCTCTGAGAACCGCACCGAACTCACCGGCATGCCCGGAGGGGCCTACAACCAGGACCGGCTCACCGAGGTCGAAACCCGGATACAGAACCTCGAGAAGCTCGAGGAGCAGATCCGGGCGGACCGATCGCTCGCCGATCGTATTCCCTCCATCCAAGAGGAAAAGCAGCGTAGGACGAAGCAGGTCGAACTAGGCCAGGAGATCATCACCGGGGTCAGCCGGGAGATCGAGGCGCTCGGATTCGACGCCGAGAAGCACCGGGAGATCTTCCAGGCTGCGGAGAAGGCACGAGAGGACCTGACCGGGGCGAAGGCTGCCCGGGCCCGGGCCGAAGAGGCAATGAAGGGGGCCCGCGACCGCCTGGAGAGGGCAGAGAAGGCCCTGCAGGGCTACGACGAGCGTGCAGAATCCCTGAAAGCGAAGCTTGGATCCCTGAAGATCCACGAGCGCACCTCCGAGCGCCTGGCGGACTTCAGGACGGCCATGGCGGCCTCGATCCGGCCCGAGCTCGAGGAACTCACCAGCGGATTCGTACACATCCTTACCGACGGCCGTCATGAGGCGGTCAGTCTCACCGAGGAATTCGAGGTCGTGATGCAGGAAAGCGGCCTCGACATGGAGGTCGTCTCCGGTGGGACCGAGGATATCTCCTCGATCGCCCTGCGTCTGGCGATCAGTCAGATGATTGCAGAGCGGGCCGGACACCCTCTGTCCCTGCTCATCTTCGATGAACCCTTCGGATCCCTCGACGAAACCCGCCGACGGAATGTCATCACGCTGCTCGAACGCCTGAAAGCGACCTTCGAGCAGGTTCTGGTGGTGACTCACGTCGACGAGGTGAAGGACACAGTCGACCAGGTTCTTCAGGTGGAATTCGACGAGATGAGTAACCGGAGCCGGGTGCAGGCGGACTGGGTGATGGAAGTTTCCGATGAGCCCGGGGAAGTCCCGGAGGAAACACCGGAAGCTGCCGAGCTCTTAAGCGAGCCGGTATGAGTGACGCGGGGGCACAGGACATCACTGGTGTGTCTGTTGATCCGGAACGGGACGGTTTCGGTGCCCCCGCACAGAACAACCTGGGGGGCGGCACCAGGGGGATGGTACGAGTGCCACCTCCGGCCGGCGGAACCGCCGGCTCGCCGCTCCCCGCTGACATGAGGCGGAAAGGATGAGACTCGAATGGATGGATCGCGTTACCGCTTTCATCGACCGCTGCGCCTGGCCGGCGATCGTCTTCGCCGCCCTGTACTACGGCTGGCAGGTGCTTCTCCGGGGATGAAGTGGATCCTGTCGGCCACTGCCATCTGCTTCGCCGTCGCGGCCGGTCTGGCCCTGCGGTCAACTCTCAAACGGAGGAGGTGATTGCCATGAGGCGGATACTACGAGTCGTCCTACGCCTTCTGAAAGTGGCATGGCCGTGGATCATCGCCGGGGTAGTCCTGTGTGGTGCTGGCCGGTTGATCGCTTCCGATATCCAGGTGCATATCGGGATTGCCCTTTTATGCCTGTTCGTCGGTGGCACTCTCGGAACGATCTGTGCCTCTCTGTGTGCCGCAGCTGGTCGAGCAGATGATCACCTGATGTATCGAGAGCTGAGTCCGGAGACCGGGAAGAAGATCGAGGAAGCTCTCGAGGAAGAGCCGCTCGGGGTCGGTGCGGCGGGGTGACAGCCGCCCAGACGGCATTGGACTTCGAGCGAGCGGTCGTGACCGACTGTCCGCCTCCCCCGAATCCGAAGTGGCGCGAGGGGACTGCGAAGAGGCGCCTCTACGATCTACTCGCTGCCTGGTACCCACAGTGGTGCCCGGTTCATGAGATCCAGCGAATCACCGCGAAGTATACCCAGCGATTCAACAATGCCGGCGAGATGAATGACTACTTCCGCCCGCTCGGGTGGGAGATCGTCAACGATCAGGACAAGGCTCTGAACCTGTCCTGGTATCGATTCAAGAGGATCCGGCCATGACCATCCAGTCTGACATCTTCGTCGGCCAGGAGGTCGCCTCCCTCACCTTCAACCTGCCTATTCCCCCGCGGCCGTGGGCCCGTACAGGCGGCCAGGGGAAGCGACGGTTCACTCCCGAGCATCTCCGGGAGTACTACAAGTCGATCGCGTACTACGCCACGACTCAACTACAGCCCGGCTGGCGGGAATTCACCGAGCCCTGCGAGCTCACGATCTACCTCAATCCCGAATACGCACAGATCCACGTCACCCGGGATCTCAGCCTGAGACGAATGCTGCGCGGAGATCTCTCCAACTACGTGAAGGCCATCGAAGACGGCCTGCAGGGAGTGCTCTGGGAGAACGACCGCCAGATCGCCCGCCTGAGCGTTGAGGAAGTCGACGTGGATCTCACTGATCTCAAACCACCTGAAAGAGAGGCTACCTGAATGTTCCTACAGGACTCACGTATACGTTGCCAGATCGGCAACCCGAGCACGATCCACGGCAAGGAACACCTGCAACAGGTGATCCCCTGCGTGTTCACCGTTCCGCTCTCAGAGGCAGAGGAGCAGATGGACCTGCCTCTGCGTGAATTCATCACCGGCCTGGAGAAGCATGTCGTCAACCCCCACATCCAGGGCAAGCTCCCGGTCGAAGATGAGGACGAACCGCGGACCTTTCAGATCTGGATCTGGCCCGGATCGGATAACGACCTCGAACAGGAAGAGCACTACAAGAAGAAGCCTCTGAGCCTCGATGACGCGATGCTCAGCCGGCTCACTGCCTATCCGGTTGGGGCCTATGAGGGTTCGATCTCAATCAAGGTCAACATCACCGTGCCGTACCGCAGTGAGGCTCTGGCAGGGCAGGTCGACAAGCTGGCCGGCGAGTCGGTCCGGATGCAGCTGACCGAGCTCCAGACAGAACTCAGTCTGCCGAGAGAATGATGTCTGCCCGAATCAGGTACGCCTCGGGTGCCACTCACTTCGAGATTCATGCCACTCACCACGAGCGAGCGCATGAGGCACTCGAGGCCGCTATCCCTGATGAAGACTGGCGCGAGAGCGAGGACGGGATCATCTCCCTGCCCCTGGACTACTACCCACGGGCACAGATGATCCTCGTTGCCTACTACGACCAGGTCACCAGGGAATTCGTGGTACTGACGGGACGGTCGAAGAGATCGAGCTATGACGGCCACCTACGGAGCCCTCTGCACCTTTCTTGCCGACTTCAAGGGCGAGATCAGGGCGGCGATCACTCCGTTTCGAAGGTTGGAGCTTCTCACGAACGTCGTCACCCGGGCCCGGAGAGAGGGGCTCGATGAGCTCTACATAGGCAGCCTTCGAGTTCTGCTCAGGCGAGAAATCCGCCGGCTGCAGCGCCGGGGATCCCCGGGGAGGAAAGAACCACCGAAGGGCTCACGAGCGGTATTCCATAGAGAGGAGCAGCGGTAGCTACGTGGCGAGTCAGTACGGGTACATCAAGATCAGCAGGAAAGCATATGCAGAGGACCCGTTCTGGAACGAGAAGCGGGAGTTCAGTAAGTGGGAGGCCTGGGAGGATCTGATACAGACCGCCTCGTGGGAGAACCAGACCAGGATAATCGATGGTGAGGTGATCCATCTCGGCCCGGGTCAGCTGATCGCCTCAGAGCGATATCTTGCGAATCGATGGTCATGGAGCAGGGGGCGTGTTCGGAGGTTTCTCGATCTTGTTCAGAGGCTGGAGAGAGTTGATCTAAATCGAGCCCATCCTGCGGCCCACATCGGAGCCCTCTTAACTCTATGCAACTACAAGAGATACCAGAGTAATGAGCCCACCCACGATACCACAGACAGGACCAGTGACGGCCCACCTACGGACCAGGTGCGGCCCACCAACGGACCACCTGCGGCCCAAATAGAAGACAGTAAAGGCAGTAAAGACAGTAAAGAATATTACTCGGACGATTTCGAAGAATTCTGGTCAGCCTACCCTCGCCGCCTCGGTGGCAACCCGAAGAAGCTCGCCTTCAAAGCCTGGACCGCGCGGATCCGGGAGGGAATCAATTCTGCCGACCTGATGACCGCCGTGAAAGTCTACGCCCGGGACTGTGATCGCAATGGCCGCATCGGGACAGAGTTCGTCATGCAGGCCTCAACCTTCCTCGGGCCGAACGAGCGATGGAGGGAATACTTCGAGAGGGCCGGCCAGGAACGGGAGCGGGCCCAGAAAAGAGTCGAGGAGCTGAAACCGCTGCCCGAGATCCCCGAGGAGGAGAGGGCGGAACAGCTCGAGGCGATCAGGCATGCGAAAGAGCAGATCGGAGTGAAAGGGTGAACCTCACTGTCGTCGCCGAGATCCGCTCAGTGACACTGGACGCCGGCCGGGATCCGGAAGCCGAGATGATGGAGCACCTGCAGCAGCTGATCGTGGAGATGGAGAAAGTGTGATGCAGCTGGACGTGTTCACACCCACCGAACTCGGAATCCTGCAAGGCGACATTGTCTGCACGGACTATCACACCGGTCCCTACCGAGTCCTGGATGTGATGGAGCACGACTGCTTTGACGTATCGAATCGCTGGAATCCGGACTTCGTTCACCGCGCCCCGGCCGAACAGTGCTTTTCGCTGAAGATGGAGCGTGTCGGAGAGAAGAGGCGGGATCCGTACTGGATCAATGAACTGCGTCGCCTCCCTGAAGGCTGGTTCACGACCCGTTGGAATGCATCTCAAGAGGAACCAGTCCGAGGCGACCAGGTATTCGTTCGCGGCCGGGGAGAATGGCCCGAGTGGGCTGAGGAGCGAATGACAATCGGTGGAGATGGAGGCAGACCGTGAGTGATAAGAGAGAACCGGAGAGGCCGCGAGTGATTTACGCTTGTGAGAACTGCCAGAAACTTGATGCAGAGATTCGCACCCTCACCGAGCAGGTACGGCTGATGGACAAAATAGCATGGGAGGCACTTAATCGGGGCAAGCCGTTTATGCCAGTTCTTCAGGAAATAAGAGCGATTGCTGCCCCTATTGCCCTATCCAAGAAAGGCGGAGAGTGATGGAATGCCCTGAGTGTGAGGCCGAGGTTTTGCCGGTGACAAACGGGCGCGAGATTCATTGGCTTTGTTTTACGTGCGGGTGGTCAACCGTCGCCACCCCCGAAGAGGAGCAAGCCGGATGACCCGCGACCGCTCCTACACCAGCCACGAAGAGTACATCTTCCAGATGTGCGGAGTCGAGAGCTGGACGGAACTGTGCGAGCGGGCGGGCGAGATCGAACCGATCAAGATATTCCTGGCCGAAGGTCTGGTCAGCATACTGGACCTCATCCGGAAGATGACGGAGGAACAGACCCGAGATCCGGATGCAAATAAAAGCAAGATTTGCCGTCGAATCGCTGGAACCTATGGGCTCTCCTATCATACAGTACGGGGGTACGTTTATCAGAAGAAGGATCCCCAAAAGAAGGAGACAACCCATGCAGCCCTTCATGCTGGTATGTAAGAAGACCGGGCAGTATTGCACGGCTCTCTGTGTCCTGGACAACAAACTCATGGTGTGGAGACACGATGATACTACCTGGGAGTTCCTGCCCTGGAACACGATCCAGGGGCATTACGATTACCTCGACGAGGATTGAATGAGAGTTGTAGGTAAAATTAAACAACTGGCATTTTCACCTATGTGAATGCCACACCCTCTCCGTAACCTGAAATAGCGCACGGGTCTGGTGGGGGGCCGTACACCCCCTCACGCCACCACGACCTACAGAGCACCGAACCCCCCGTTGTCGGCCGACGGCAGCGGGGGGTTTGTCATATCGGGAGGGATGCCTTCTGAATATCGAGAAGGTGAGTATCGAACGGATCAACCCGGCCGAGTACAACCCCCGCCTCGACCTTCAGCCCGGGAATCCAGACTACGAACATCTGAAGAAGAGCATCGATCACTACGACCTGGTCGAACCGCTGGTCTGGAACGGCCGGACCGGCAACCTCGTCGCCGGCCACCAGCGCCTGAAGATTCTCCAGGAACGGGGAGATACCGAGGTCGAGGTCTCAGTAGTCGACCTCAGTCCGGAGGATGAGAAGGGACTCAACGTCGCTCTGAACAAGATTCAGGGGGACTGGGACCTCGAGTTGCTCTCCAGCCTCCTCGTCGAGCTCGAGGAATCTGGATTCGATCTGGATCTAACGGGATTCGACCAGGAAGAGATTGATGTTCTCATACATCTCGATCTTCAGGAGGGATTGACGGATCCGGACGATATTCCGGAACCCCCGGACGAGCCAGTCACCAAGCCTGGCGATCTCTGGATTCTCGGGGATCACCGTCTGCTCTGTGGAGACAGCGGGAATCCGGAGGACGTCGATCGTCTCCTCGACGGTGCTAAGATCCACCTCGTCAACACCGATCCCCCCTACAACGTGAAGGTTGAACCACGGAGCAACAATGCAATCGCGGCCGGCCTTTCCTCCTTCGGGGATCAATCCGCCAGACACCACCAGCGCTTCGACCAGGCCCGAGATAAGAGCAAGGCGAAAGCTACGACGAAGAAGATGCGAGCCAAGGATCGGCCGCTCGAGAACGACTTCGTATCGGATGAGGAATTCGAACGGCTCCTACAGGCATGGTTCGGTCAGTTGGCGCGGGTTCTGGATCCGGGGCGCTCGTTCTACATCTGGGGTGGCTATGCCAATATCGCGAACTACCCCACCGCACTGAAAGAGAATGGTCTCTACTCCTCACAGGCGATCATCTGGGTCAAGGAACACCCGGTCCTGACCCGCAAGGACTTCATGGGAAACCATGAATGGTGCTTCTACGGCTGGAAGGAAGGGGCCGCCCACAAGTTCTTCGGGCCAAACAACGCCACCGATGTCTGGTCCGTGAAGAAGGTCAATCCCCAGAGCATGGTGCATCTGACCGAGAAGCCGGTCGAGCTGGCTATCCGGGCAATCTCGTATTCATCTCGATCCGGAGAGAACGTCCTGGATCTCTTCGGAGGCTCGGGCAGCACCCTTATCGGAGCAGAACAGACTGGGCGCCGGGCATTCACGATGGAATTGGACGCTCCGTACTGTGACGTCATCGTTCTGCGCTGGGAGCAATTCACCGGCCTGAAGGCAGAGGTCGTCTCGTGACGAAGAATCCAGAGATATCAAAGGAAGACCTGGATGCCTTTGTGGAGGCAGAACGACGTCGTCTCATTCAGTCTGCCAAATCAGGCAGTGTGGCAGCTCAACGCTTTCTGGCTGGAATGATTCTCTGCGGGAGGCGAAGGGCAGAATCGTGACGAAGAAGTCTGCGAAGAAGACCACCAAGAAGTCGACCCGCAAGAAGGCGGTCTCGAAGAAGAAACAACCGGCGAAAAAGACCTGCGGGGACTTTGGTGGAAAGCGGGCGGATGGCACACCGTGCACCCGTCCGAAAGGGTGGGGAACCGGCAGAAATACTGGCCGCTGCAAGGATCATTGCGACGATGCTCATGCAAAGATGCAATCTAGGAAGCAGAAGTTCCTGGAATTGCTCGAGGGAGGGACACATGCGACGAGTACGGCAGCGAAAAAGATCGGTGTAGATCATTCAACAATCTGGCGCTGGCGGCAGACAGACGCTGAGTTTGACAGGGAATATCGCGCGGCCCTGGCGAAGCGGGACGATATCAGGGGAGAGATTGTAGAGGACTCGTTTTTCAAGAGATGCGTAGAGGGTAAGGGATCAGAAACCGGGACGATGTTCTTTCTGAAGAACCGTCTCCCGGAGCGCTGGAAAGACCGAAAGGAATTCTCCGGCCCTGACGGCGGCCCGATCGAGATCAACAACGCCAACCTCGCCAGTATGCTTGGCAGTCTAAGCGATGATGATTTGGCAACCCTGATCGGTCTGGTGCGAAAGGCTCAGGGTGTCGCGTGACTGAGAATATCTCGGAAGACGTTCTTGGCCTTCTCGATCTCGATATCCTGGAGGCAGAACAGGCCCGGCGATCGCTCAGAATCTACATCGAGAAGGCATGGCCGGTTGTTGAACCCGGGCGGGCATTCATCTCCGGCTGGCATATCGATGCCATCTGTGAGCACCTGGAGGCGGTCACCCGGGGCGAGATCCACCGCCTTCTGATCAATATCCCTCCGCGGCACATGAAGTCCCTGCTTGTCTCGGTGTTCTGGCCCACGTGGGTGTGGGCAACTGCTCCTGAGTCTCGATGGATCTTCGCTTCATACGCCGAGAAGCTCTCAACCCGTGACTCCCTGAAGTGCCGGCGGATCATTCAATCGCAGTGGTATCAGAAGCGCTGGGGTGACCGGTTCACACTGACGTCTGACCAGAACGTGAAGACCCGGTTTGAGAACGACAAAACCGGTTTCCGGCTGGCGACGAGTGTCGGGGGACTCGCGACGGGTGAGGGTGGCGACTTCCTGGTCATTGATGACGCCCACAAGGCTGATGAATCCCATTCCGATACCCAGCTGGAGAAAGCCTGCACGTGGCACGATGAAGTCTGGTCGACCCGGCTCAATGACGAGAAGACGGGCGCTCGGGTTGTCATCGGGCAGCGGATCCACGAGAGAGACCTGCCCGGGCATCTGCTGGAGAAAGGCGGGTGGGAGAAGCTTATCCTTCCCACCGAGTACGAGCCCACCACCCACGTCACATCGATTGGATTCAAGGATCCCCGCGAGAAGGAGGGTGATCTCCTCTGGGCGGAGCGATTCGGGCCCGAGGCAATCGCCCAGGCGAAACTCGACCTCGGATCTTATGCCTTTGCCGGCCAGCACCAGCAGCGTCCTGCTCCCCGAGAGGGCGGGATCTTCGATCGTGCATGGTTCTCGATCGTGAGGGCTGCCCCGGCAGATGCCAGACGGGTGAGGTACTGGGACAAGGCCGGAACCGAGTGTGGGGGAGCTTTCACGGCCGGAGTGCGCATGAGCACAAAGGGCGGGATCTACTACGTCGAGGACGTGGTACGAGGCCAGTGGTCATCAGGCAAGCGCAACCGGGCGATCAGGACCACTGCAGAGATTGATGGGCACGAAACGCACGTCTGGGTCGAGCAGGAACCGGGATCCGGAGGGAAGGAATCAGCCGAGTACACGATCCAGGAGCTCGCCGGCTTCACGGTACGTGCTGAGAGGCCAACCGGCGACAAGGTAGAGCGAGCTCAACCCCTGAGTGCCCAGGCAGAAGCTGGCAATGTCGTGCTGGTCAAGGGGCAGTGGAACGAGGCCTTCCTGGCCGAGCTCGAGCTATTCCCCAACGGCGCCTACAAGGACCAGGCCGACGCAGCGAGCGGGGCGTTCAACAAGCTCGCACTCGAATGCCAGGCAACCCGGGGCGGCGAGATGGTAACGCTGTGAGAGGAAAAGAGATGCGCATCCTATTCGATCCGAAGGTGCCGACAGAGGTACGAGCTGCAGTTGAACCTTTACTGCGGAAGTGGGAGTGGCTGATTCCGACATGGGTTCACCAATTGACGGTGTTCTGGAACGACAAGGATTCCGCCCGGATCTGCAACCTGGCTGAGCCTGAATATCGTCGAGCATGGATCGCCCTTTTGAATGGCTGGCTCACGAATGACCCAGAAACACGAGAGCGCGACGTGGTTCACGAACTGATTCACTTCTCGCTGGAGCCGATTGCATCCTTCGCTGAAACCCTGATCGAACGAACCATTCCGGATGAAGACTCTGCCTTCAGAAAGTGGGCGGATGAAGAACTCAGACGAGTTGTGGAGGGCTGCACAGTTGACCTCCAGAACGCCATCACCGACCAGAGGTGAGATCGATGTCAGAACCGAAGAAATCATGGCTCCGTCACCAGCACCCGGACTACTCACGGAACTCCGGCCGCTGGCAGTTCATCAAGGATGCCTACACCGGAGATCTGCTGGATGATGACCGGATCGCCAGTTACCTCGTGAAGAAGGGGCAGAGCGAGAGTCCCGAGGCCTTCAATGAGCGCTGTAAGCTCGCTGACTTCACAGGGCACTTCAGCACGCTGGTCGACGAGCTCGCCGGCATGATCTTCGCCGTGGAGAGCAAGGCGAACCGGGTGTTCCAGGACGAGAAAGAGAATGGACTCGGCAAGTCCGATGATCCGGAGACTCTGATCGGTCGGCTCTACCAGGATGCCGATGGCCGCGGGAACGGCTGGCTGACCCTGTTCAAACAGGTGGCGATCGAGCTCATTCACTCCTTTCGGTGCTGGATCATCACGGATTCCACTTCCACCTCGCCGGTGGTCCGCGTCTTCCCGGCCCTGTCGGTTCCCAACTGGCGGTATGACGCGCAGGGTCTGGCTGAGGTGGTGGTGAAGGAACAGGGTGACATCCGGAAGAGCATTCTGGACGAACCGGGGCTCGAGGAACGGTTCGTGGTCTACACCCGGGAGAGGTGGACACGGTATCGAATCGTGAAGACGGATCAGGGGGAGGAGTCCGAGCAGAAGATCGATGAGGGCACCTACACCCGTGGCTTCGAAGCTCCGGACCGGGCGCCGGCGCTGTCGATCTTCCCCGTCTCTCTTCCCATGCCCAGACCGGTCGGCTGGCTCATGGCGAAGAAGGCCGTGGCCATGTTCAACCTGGAATCCGGAAGAGATAACCTGCTGCGTGTGGCGAACTTCCCGTTCCTGAACATCTTCGCGGACAACACGCTCTTCGACAAAGTTGTCGGAGAGATCAAGAAGGGCACGAGGGCACTGCAGAATCAGCCCGATGCGAGTACT
>Ga0180432_10006225_pt1 | contig 15590 bp, 13 predicted proteins | sample SS_ome_10_FD_132414 | JGI IMG/M metagenome (GOLD analysis project Ga0180432, IMG submission 132414) | Hypersaline lake sediment archaeal communities from the Salton Sea, California, USA - SS_1_MS_2 metaG | ecosystem: Environmental > Aquatic > Non-marine Saline and Alkaline > Hypersaline >... | reverse complement strand
TGTTTCATGGTTCGTGACCGGTCCCCCGGTTCCCGTCCGTGCGGTGGGTTGCATCAACGCGGCGCCGGCAAAGCACGGCCAACACAGGTCACAGGTGACGGGTCACAGACAATGCGAAAGGCTGCAGCCGTCGCCGAACCTCCGGCTTCGCCGGAGGATTCGCCACCCACAAAGGTTTCTTTTCCGTGCTGTGGGTTGCATCAACGCGGCGCCGGCAAAGCACGGCCAACACGGGTCACAGGTGACGGGTACCAGACAACTCGAAATGCCGCAGCCGTCGCCGAACCTCCGTCCTTCTTGAACAGGAGCGGTCCAGCATGTATCAGGTGCCGCTGTTGTAACGCCTCACCATTCACGTATGGATCCTGTTCATGGGATCCGCCTCACCACCCCCGCAAGCGATGAGGAAACTCCGATGTACTTGTATTGCCCGTATTGGAAACAGGCGTACAGGCGGTTGTTTGGCGGCCTGCCCTGAGGTATGCTGAAGCCGCTGTCACGAGACGTACATGAGGAGGCCCTGTCCATGATCACCGTGCCCGCCACGAGGCTGCAGCAGTTCTCTTCCGTGTTCTACCAGGCCGCGCTGTCCGTCAACGACGTGAACCGTCTGGTCCGGTTCGAGGTGCTCTCGTTCGGCGAGCGGAAGGGCAAGCGGCGCAAGAAGAAGTCCAGGGCCGGCGTCCACTGGGAGGAGCTCGAGAAGAGGATCTCGGGCTCGGGCAAGGCCTACCAGCGGCCCATCCTACGCAAGAAGATCGACGAGCTGGTCCGGTACTACCGGGAGCGGATGGAGAACAACGACATCGCGCCGATTCCCGGGGCCGTCATTCTCGTCGCAGACAAACGGCTAGAATTCAAGTCCGCGTCGCGGGACGGCCCGCTGGGGCATCTCTTCCTTCCCGAGGAGGAGGGCATCCTGCGGACGCTCGACGGCCAGCACCGGCTTCTCGCGCTCGCCGCCTTCCAGGACGCGGAGGCGGAGAACCCGATCGCGCAGCAGGGCTTGCGGGATCTCCTGGTGCCGGCGGTGGTCTTCGACCACCAGACGTCGTCGCACTCGGTGGAGATGTTCGTGACGATCAACACCAAGCACACGAAGTTGAAGAAGGACGTGGTGGTGTCCCTCTCCGGACGACGGCTCTACGAGGACAAGAACCTGGCGGTGGCGCACGACATCATCCGGTCGCTGAACGACCGGCAGGACAGCCCGCTGCAGGACGACATCCGCCTGCTGGGGGTGGGGAAGGGGCGGGTGTCGCAGGCGCCGCTGGCGTCGGAGATCCAGCGCCTGTTCCAGACGTACGAGTCGGCGGGGGGGGGCGCGGCGAAGAAGTTCAAGGACGAGTCTCGGGACTTCTTCCTGAAGTACTTCAAGCAGGTCTCGCAGGTCTTCCCGAAGGCGTGGAACGGGCGCAAGTACTCGCTGAAGCGGGGGACGGCGTTGCGCGCCTTCATCCGGGTGGTTCCGGACGTGATCAACGCGGCGCGGAGCCGGGGTCTGGACGTCCATTCGGCGCGTGATCTCGGGAGCCTTCTCGAACCGTGGGCCGAGCGCATCGGCGACGCGCGTTTCGAGACGGAGGGCGAGTGGCGCATGAAGAGCGCGGGGGGCGGGGCGTCGACGATCGACATCCTGGCGCGGGAGCTGCGCGATGCGCTGATGTAGGCGGGGGGGGCGATGGCGCGTGCCTTGGCGAAACGGAGCAGCCTTCTGCGGATCGAGCGGATCGACCGCTTGCTTCGCGTCTCGGAACCGCCGACGCTCGACCGTCTGGCGACGGATCTCGAGGTCTCTCCGCGGACGGTGAGCCGGGACATCGAGCTGATGCGTCTCGTGCTCAAGATCCCGGTGCTGTACGACCGCAAGGCGCGCGGGTACCGGTACGCGGACGACGGGTTCCAGCTCCCGGCGATTCTTCTCACGGAGGGGGAGTTGCTCTCGATCCTGGTGGCGGAGGAGGCGCTCCGTCAGTACCGGGGCACGCCGTTCGAGGGGGACCTCGAGTCCGCGTTCGGAAAGATCGTGGAGGCGTTGCCGGAGGAGGTCTCGGTCGATTTCAGCTGGTTGTCGCGGGCGATGAGTTTCCGGCCGGGGAGTCTTCGGACGCAGGATCTTGCGATGTTCCGGTCGTTGACGGGTGCGATCCGGGATCGCGCGGGTCTTCGGATCCGCTACCACACGATGTCGCGGGACGAGACGGGTCTTCGCGAGGTGGACCCGTACCACGTGGCGAACGTCCAGGGGGACTGGTACCTGATCGCGCATTGTCGAAAGCGTCGTGAGGTCCGTGTTTTTCTTTGCGCGCGCATCCAGGAGATCGAGCGCACGGGCCGTCGCTTCACGGTTCCCGGTGATTTCTCGGCCCGCGAATTCCTGGCCGGCGCCTTCAGCATCGAGAAGACGGGGCGCCGCTCGAGGGTGCGCATCCGTTTCACGGGTCGTTCGGTCCGTTACGTCCGCGAGCGTCAGTGGCACGCGAGCCAGAAGCTCCGGGAACGCCGCGACGGTTCGCTGGAGCTCGCCATGGAGGTGGAGTCGCTCGACGAGGTGAAGCGCTGGGTTCTGGGCTTCGGTGCGGACGCCGAGGTGCTTTCGCCCAGGGCGCTGCGCGATGCCCTGGCGGAGGCGGCCGCCTCCATGGCCGTCATCTACGGTGCCGGAAGACCGGGAAAAAAAATCCGCAAAAAATCCTGAACGACAGTATTTGGCAGGGTGGGGGGGTATAGTTGCGAAATGGTCTTTTGGATTGTGGATTCGGATGAGGGGAATGCCCACTACATTCTGGGGCAAGTTCGAGGAGGAGGGGCCATTCTGGCATCCTCTCGCCCACCACGCAGCCGACGTCGGCGCCTGCTTCGAGGCCCTCCTCTCCTCCGACGTGATCCGGTCCCGCCTCGCTCGCCTGGCCGGACTCGATGAACTCTCCGGCAACCAGGTGGCCCGCCTCGCCTTCCTTGCCGCCATGCACGACTTGGGCAAGTGTAACCGGGGGTTCCAGGACCAGCTGGAACCCGGCCGTCCTCGTGGCGGTCACGTCGGGCCGGCGGTCCTGTTTCTTTCCGATCGGGCGCACTTCGATCGCTTCAGGGATCTGCTCCGTGTCGACGAGCTCGCCAGTTGGTTCGGCGGCTTCGATCCAGCGCTTCAAATGATGCTCGCCGCCTTCTCGCACCATGGGCGACCCGCCTCTGTCAAAGGGAACGTGGACCCGGATTGCTGGCGACCAAGAGACGATCGCGACCCAGTCGAGGGACTTCGTATATACATGGATCTCGTCTGCCGCTGGTTCCCGGAGGCTTTGGAAGGCGCTCCAGGAACGATCCCGGCCACCCCGCCGTTCCAGCACGCCTTCTGCGGCCTGCTCATGCTGGCCGATTGGATCGGTTCGGATCCGAGATTGTTCCCGTTCTCCGAGGACGAGTCCGCGGACCACATCAAGCGAGCACGGGACCGAGCGAAGACCGCGGTGTCGAGACTGGGCCTCTCCACGGAAGGATTCAGGCGTGGCCTGCCGGACCCAGTCGGTTTCGAGGCCTGCTTCTGGCTCCAGCCGAGACCCTTGCAGGTGGCGGTGCAAGACATCGATATCCCATCCCCGGGTTCGGTCACGGTCCTCGAGGCCGAGACCGGATCGGGCAAGACCGAAGCCGCACTCCTCTACTTCTTCCGTCTGTTCCGCGAGGGCCTGGTCGACGGGCTCTACTTCGCCCTGCCTACGCGCAGCGCCGCCACGCAGATCCATGAGCGAATTCGCACGAACCTGGCCCGGGCCTTCGACGGCGCTCCGCCCGCCGACGTGCTCGCCGTTCCCGGCTACCGAAAGGTGGACGATGTTTCCGGAGATCTTCTCCCCCCCTTCAAGGTTTTGTGGCCGGACCAGGATCGCTTCAGACACCGTGGCTGGGCTGCGGAGCACCCAAAGCGCTTCTTGGCTGCGCCGGTCGCGGCCGGCACCATCGACCAGGCGCTGCTCTCGGCGCTCAAGGTCAGACACGCCCACCTCCGTTCTTCGGCCCTTCTCCGCAACCTCCTGGTCGTCGACGAGGTCCATGCCAGCGACGCTTACATGACCTCGATCCTCCGGGAGTTGCTCCGATATCACACCGACGCAGGCGGACATGCGTTGCTCATGTCCGCAACTTTGGGGGCTTGCGCACGAGGCCCTCTCCTCGGGATCAATCCACGTGATCGTGCCGGCCTCGAAGCCGCCCTGGCGACCCCTTACCCGGCGCTCAGCCGCCGTTCAGTCGGCTCTGTGATCAAGACCATTCCTATCGAGCATTCAGGCCGCTCGAAGTCCGTCCACCCACGGTTGGTCCCCATCGCCTCGGATCCAAACGAGGTCTCGGAAGAGGCCATTCGAGCCGCCCGGGAAGGGGCGCGAGTCCTGGTCATCCGAAACCGTGTGGCCGATGCCGTGGCCGTCCAGCAAGCGCTCGAAGGCATGGACACGGGATCGGAGCTGGTCTTCTGCTGCAATGGCCGAGCGGCTCCGCACCATTCGCGATACGCCGGGCTCGATCGCCGCAGCCTCGACCGTGCCCTCGAAGAGCGTTTCGGCGATGCGCGACGCAGCGCGCCTGGCGTCCTCGTCGCCACGCAGACCGTGGAGCAGAGCCTGGACATCGACTTCGATCAGCTCCTCACGGACCTCTGCCCCATGGACGTCCTCCTCCAGCGGATCGGCCGGCTGCACAGGCACGAGGTGCCCAGGCCGAACGGCTTTGATACCGCCCGGGTCCTGGTCCTCTGCCCGCAAGGGCGTGACCTCGGGCCCTGTATACGCACCCGGGGCGATGCCCGCGGCCACGGTCGCGGCCCGCACGGCCTGGGAACGGTCTACGAGGATCTCCGGGTGATCGAGGCGACCTGGCAGATTCTCGAGGCAACGGAGAGTTTCTCGATCCCGGGCGACAACCGCGACCTCGTCGAACGATCCACCCATCCGGAGGCTCTCGAAAAGCTCGTCCATGACCTCGGCGGCCCCTGGAAGGAGCACCAGAACTGGGTCTCGGGTCTCGAATTCAGCCAGGGCTCTCTGGCGCGACTGAATATCGTCCCGAGGGACAAGCCCTTCGGCGAGACGGACGTCGAGTTCGGAACCGTTGAGGAAGCCGTCACGACCCGGCTCGGAGAGAGCGATCGCCTTGCGCGATTCCCGGAAGCCGTCGCGTCACCCTTCGGCAATTCTATCCAAGAGCTCAAAGTCCCTGGCTGGATGGCCGGCCCGGACTTCCCCGAGGACGGCCTCGTTTCCCATGTCGATTCGGAATCAGACTCGGTGACGTTCACCGCAGGAGACAGGAGTTTCACCTATGACCGCTTCGGACTCAGATCGGCCGAGTGACAACCTGATGCAAGATCCTCTCATCGGGGTGCGCATCGGCGAGGAAGAGGATGCCGTTTCCCTCCCAGGCGTCCTGGCCCGGCTATCGACTGGAACCGAGCTTGCTTTCCCGGCCCTGATGCCCCACCAGAAGCACGCCTGGTTCGCCTTCCTGGTCCAGCTCGCAGCCATCGCCCTGCACAGGGCCGGCGTAGAGGATCTGCCCTCCAACGAGAACGAATGGACCGGTCTGCTTCGGGGCCTGACGTCAGACTTCGAAGCCGACGAGCCTTGGCGCCTGGTGGTCGAGGAACTTTCCAGACCGGCCTTCATGCAGCCACCGGTCCCGGACGGGTCACTCAAGGGCTTCAAGGGGCCCTTCGATTCTCCGGACGACATCGAGGTCGTCATCACGTCGAAGAACCACGACATCAAGTCCAACCGCATCCCTTGCCCATCGGCGGACCACTGGGTCTTCGGTCTAATCACGCTGCAGACGATGCAGGGCTTTCTCGGTGCTGGCAACTACGGCATCGCACGCATGAATGGTGGATTCGCCAGCCGCCCGTGCATCGGCCTCGTGTCCGATCCAACTTGGGCGGCGCGATTCCTCAGGGATGTCCAAGTCCTCGTGGAATGCCGGAAGACGATCCTCAACCGATACGAGTATTACTGCCGTGAGGACGGTTTGGTCCTGCTGTGGCTGGAACCATGGGAGGGGAAATCATCTCTCGCGTTGAACGAGCTCGATCCATACTTCATCGAGGTCTGTCGCAGAGTCCGGCTCGCATGGGAAGCAGGCTCAGTCCAGGTCTACATGAAGGCCACCAAGGCCGCGCGCATCGCCGCCAAGGAGATCAAGGGCGATACAGGAGACCCCTGGACCCCCGTCCGCGCGAAAGACGGGGCCGCATTGACAGTTTCAGCCCGGGGCCTGAACTACGATCTACTTCAGAACGTTCTCTTTTCTCCCGAATACCGTCCTGCCACCTGCCAGGAGACGGTCCAGGGCGATTCACGGGGGCCTTGCGAGGTGCTGGCGAGCGCCCTCGTTCGCGGACAGGGCAAGACCGAGGGCCTGCACGAGCGGATGCTCCCCTTTCCCGAGAAAGCCCGCTCCATCCTCTTGACCGCTCAGGGCCGCGACGAGATCTCTCGCCGCTCCAAAGAGCGCGTAGAAGACGCGGGGACGCTGGCCAAGAAGGCCCTTAAACCAGCGCTTCTCTCTCTCCTGCAAGGGGGGAAAGACGACCTCGATTTCAGGGACGTCCGAACCCGCGACTGGAGGAACCAGCTCGATTCCCGAGTGGACGAGATCTTCTTTCCAGCCCTCTGGGAGGACCTGGAACTCGATGACGAAACGGCCAGGACCGCATGGCGACAGCGCATCGTGAAAGAGGCCCGAGGGGTCCTGCGTCAGGCCGAGGCCGCCCTGCCCATCCCGGCGGGACGCCGCTACCGAGCCCTCGCATCAGCGGACAATGCATTCGAGGCGGGAGTCGCCAAGAACTTCAAGGACCTGCGGAATCGAAAGAAGGAGGCCTGATGAAAGACGAAACGATTCGGGATGTCGATACGCCAGCCCAGGGGCTGGCCTCCACAATCGGAAAGATCGCCTGGGCCATGAAGGATGGAGCCCTGTCCCCGGGCGATCTGGCCGAGTTGCGGCGTCTCGATGTCGAAAAGCCGGACCAGCCCGCTTTCTGGCGCATCCGCGCAGAACTGCTGTCCGGCGAGCGCGAACCCGATGCCGAGGCCGAAAACCGCTGGGCTGTGGTGCTTTCGAACATGGCACGAATGGCGCCGCTTCACCACGTCCCTGGCCGATCCGTGGGCCGGGTCCTCGCCGAGGCCGGCTTCGCCGAAGGGCGATTGAATCGCCTGCTCCGCTCACGCGGCCCGGGCTTCCGGGACGCCCTGCGACGGGCCTGCGCCTACCTCTCTGCCCGTGGGGAACCCCTTGACTGGACTGAGCTCGCGGCCTTGATTCTCACCCGGGACGAGGAGAAGACCGAGTCGCTTCGCCGCAAGATCGCGCGGGATTACTTCGCACAACTGAAGAGAAAGGAGACATGAAGATGACCTCTGGAAACTCGACGAAATTCGTTCAGTTACACTTCCTCACGGCATACCCCGCAAGCCTGCTCAACCGGGACGACGTGGGCATGGCCAAGCGCATGCCCTTCGGACCGGCCGAGCGTATCCGGATATCCTCTCAGTGCCTCAAGCGCCACTGGCGATTGGCACGAGGAGAGTGGAGCCTCGAGGGGATCGGCGAGGGCAAGTCTGTCCGCTCCCGTGAGATCTTCACCCGACTGATCGAAAATCCCCTCATCGAAGAGGGTCTTTCCAAGGAGGTCGTCCACGCGGTCCTCGCCGAGTTCCAGGCGCATATCCTGGGCCAGAGCGAGAAGGCCAAGAAGAAGAAAGGCGATGAGGAGGAGTCGCCCCTGAAGACTGCGCAGCTCATCGTACTCGGTCATCCTGAGATCGATTTCATCAAGGAAGAGGCCCGGACCATCGCAGGGGAGGCAGATGGAAAGAAGGACGCCGTTCAGCGGACGAAGAAGTATTTCAAGGACAAAGAGAAGAAGAAGAACCTCAGGGCGCTCCGCAACGCCGCGGGCCTCGACGCAGCCCTCTTCGGTCGCATGGTGACGTCCGACATCCTCGCCCGGGGGGATGCTGCCGTGCACGTGGCCCACGCCTTCACGGTGAACGCCGAGCAGGCCGAGAGCGACTATTTCACGGCCGTGGACGACCTCGTCCAGGAGACAGGCGAGATGGGCAGCGGCCACATCAACGAGACCGAACTCACCACCGGCCTGTTCTACGGATACGTCGTCGTGGACGTGCCTCAGCTGGTCTGCAACCTCGAGGGCGTGGACCGCGAGAACTGGAAGGAGGCGGACCGCGGGCTCACGAGCCGCGTGGTCGAGCACCTCGTCCACATCGTGGCCAAGGTCTCCCCGGGCGCCAAGCTCGGCTCCACCGCGCCCTACGCCTACGCCCAGCTCGTGATGGTCGAGGACGGTTCGCGTCAGCCTCGGACCATGGCCAATGCCTTCCTCCAGCCCGTGGATCCCAGGACTCCCGCGGGTCTCGTGGCCGGTGCCGCTTCCGCGATGTCCTCCCACCTTGACGCGTTCGACCGCATGTATGGCAAGGGCGAGAGCCGCGTCGGGGCTGCCATGGTGGAGATCGAAAGCCCTGGCTGGGAGGACGTCGGATCCGTGGACGAGGTAGCCAGCTGGGCCGGAAATCGTGTGAAGGAGTGAGTCATGAAGGGCATCGCGCTCCGATTCGACGCGCCGTTGATCTCCTTCGGCGCGCCCATTGTGGACAACTATGGATTTGTGGGAACCTTTCCCGCCCGTTCCATGCTCGCGGGGCTTCTGGCCAACGCCTTCGGATATGACCATCGGGACCATGAGCGGACCCGGCGCTTGCAACGTCGAATCCGTTTCGCGGCACGCATCGACGTGGAAGGCCGGGAGATCGTGGACTATCAGACCGTTGGCCTCGGCCAGTCTTTTCTCGTAGACACCGGGTGGACGACATGGGGGCGCATCGAAGGCAGAACCGGTGCTTCAGGGGAAGAAACTCACATCCGCTATCGCCACTACCGGGCTGGATCGATCTCCACCGTCGTCTTGACCCTCGACCCCGTGGACGAGGACCCGAACCTCGAGAACCTCGAGGCAGCTCTTTCCGAACCGGCCCGTCCCCTATTCATCGGCCGGAAATGCTGTATCCCGTCCGGCCCCATCCTCCTGTGCCGATGGGAGGCGGAAACGCTCCTCGAGGCGTTGAAAGGGATCGATCCTGCGGGTGAAAAGCGGGCCCTCCGCGCCCAGTGGCCAGACGAGGAGGGCCTCAACGAACCCGAGTCCCGCCGCCTGTCCGTGATGGACGAGAGGGACTGGGAGAATCAGATCCACGGAGGCGAAAGGTTCGTTCGCCAGGGGTTCATCCGGATTCACGGAGGAGAAGTATGAGCGATTCGACTCACATGATTCGATTGGAGCTCGATAGCCGGCGCCTCTACGAGATGGCCGATCGTCCCGCCTTCTCTCGCCATGGCGCTGCCGATCCGGGCTACCTGATCCATTGCAGCCTGCGCGAGACTTTTGGCGAAAGCGCTCCTGGACCCTTCTCGGTGCAGTCCTACAAGAGTTCCAAGATCGAGGTCCTGGGCTACTCCGCGGAACCGGCAGAGCGGCTTGAGTATGAGGCCAGATCCCGGTGTGAATCCGCCTCCACTCCAGCCGTGCACCTCGTAAGGCTGGCTTCGAAGAGGATGCCCGAGAAGTACCCCGAGGGCTTGCGGCTGTCTTTCCAGGTTCGCTTGTGTCCCGTTCTGAGAAGATCGAAAGGGGAGAAAGGCGGCCGCGGTCCAGAACTGGACGTCTACCTTGCGAAGGCTTTGGACGCCGGACCGGATGCTGGCCTGGACCGACGAGCCGTGTACGAGGAATGGTTCCGTTCGCTGATGAAGCGAAAGGGCGCCCGTGTCGAGGCCGTGCGCCTGAAGGCCTTTCGGCTGGCGCGCCTCCTCAGGCGCGATCGAGATCGCAAATCCCGCCCTCTCGACCGACCGGACGCGACCTTCGAGGGGTTCCTCACGGTGACCGACGAAGACCTCTTCCACGAGGCGGTCCGGCGGGGGATCGGACGGCATCGGGCCTTCGGATTCGGCATGCTTCTGCTTCGTCCTGTGTGTTGATCATGGTCTTGAGCGGACGTCTCGGGCTGGACTCGGCCCGGGTTCCACATGCGGATCGCCACGGCCTGTTGTGGCTGTACCGGGGCAACCTCCTGGTGGAGGACGGTACGCTCCACTTCATCACGGCCGGCAGCCCCTTCTTCGACGCTGGGGCCTACAGCATTCCCTTTCAGACGGTCTCTCTGATCCTGCTCGGGCCGGGCACCACGATCAGCCACGACACCCTGCGACTGGCCGCTCGCCATGGAACGGGTCTCGCCGCCGTTGGCGAGGATGGCGTGCGGATGTACACAGCGCCGCCTCTGGGCCCGAACGATTCGGCCCTTGCCCGCCGGCAGGCCGAATGCTGGGCGGACGCGGAAGGATGCCGTCTCAGGGTGATCCGAGCCATGTACGGCTGGCGTCTTGGTTCCTTGCCCCCGGCGAAGGAGATCGACGTGCTTCGCGGGATTGAAGGTGTGCGCATGAAGGAGATGTACATGCTTCTGGCCGAGAAGTACGGCGTGAAATGGAACCGAAGGAGGTACGACCGCAGGAATCCGCAATCCGCAGATCCTCCAAACCAGGCCATCAATCACGCCGCCTCCGCGGTCGAAGCCGCAGCATTCATCGCGGTGGCTGCTACAGGGACGATCCCCCAGCTCGGGTTCATCCACGAAGCCTCCACCAATGCCTTCCCTCTTGACATCGCTGATCTGTTTCGTGACGAAGTGACGTTGCCCGTGGCATTCGAGGCGGTGAACCGATGGCAGCGCCACCGGGACGTGGAGCTGGAGCGCTACGTGCGCCGGCTCGCGGGCCAGTATTTCAAGGAAATGCGCTTGATTTCCGCCATGATCGATCGAATCAAGGATCTCTTCAATGCCGATGACCGTGGTTGTGACACGTGATGTGGCTAATCGGTTCCGGGGGTTTCTGGCCTCGGTGATGCTGGAGATCGCACCCGGGGTGTATACGGCCCCGCGCATGACATCGGCCGTACGAGGCCGGGTGCTGGATGTCCTGGTTGATTGGTACGAGGAGCTCGGCGGTGGATCAATCGTCATGACATGGCGAGATGGCGGGCATCCGGCTGGACAGAGCCTTGCCGTGTTCGGAGAACCGCCAGTTGAATTGGTTGACCAGGAGGGTATGATCCTGAAACGTCGCGAATTGACTGGGGAACATCGCGACCACTTGGGAGAATCCAAGATCGGCTCTCCGACTGCTCCCGAAACAGATCCGATGACCGATCCCAATGAAGTATAGTACCTTGCGTACCGATAGCGCTTATGCACGTTTGTGATCAATCGGTCTTTGACAGTTCAACTGTAAACTTGGATTAATAGGGTGTTCCCCGCGCCCGCGGGGATAGACCTCCGCCATTGAACCGGTAAACGCTCCCCAATAAGTGTTCCCCGCGCCCGCGGGGATAGACCTTTATTTCAATGCCGGAACTACATAAATATGTGGTGTTCCCCGCGCCCGCGGGGATAGACCTCATATACAATATATTAACAAATTAGAACACTAGTGTTCCCCGCGCCCGCGGGGATAGACCCTTCGACGGCGCGTTGGACGACATCACGCTAAAGTGTTCCCCGCGCCCGCGGGGATAGACCCTTCAGGCCGGAGACGTATTGCTCGTCCATCGGGTGTTCCCCGCGCCCGCGGGGATAGACCCATAGAAAAACCCCTTGACCACGAGGGATATAGGTGTTCCCCGCGCCCGCGGGGATAGACCCTACCCAGGGCTCTGGCGTACCATGCTGGCCATGTGTTCCCCGCGCCCGCGGGGATAGACCTTGCTACAACAAGGCCAATCAAAATATCGCGAAGTGTTCCCCGCGCCCGCGGGGATAGACCTATATAATAGGGGATATATGAATATGGCAATTTGTGTTCCCCGCGCCCGCGGGGATAGACCTCCGCAGAGTCAAGGTCGGGTACAACAACTTCGGTGTTCCCCGCGCCCGCGGGGATAGACCCATTTCCTGGTATGGACGCCGGAACGGGCAGCAGTGTTCCCCGCGCCCGCGGGGATAGACCTTTCGGAAAGCGTGCTCCTCCCCCTCGGCGAAGGTGTTCCCCGCGCCCGCGGGGATAGACCTTGATTTTCTAATTCCTTCACATATTTATGTAGGTGTTCCCCGCGCCCGCGGGGATAGACCCCATTTTAGTGCATTGCCGGCAGCGTCTTCCTGGTGTTCCCCGCGCCCGCGGGGATAGACCTGCGGTTCCATTATATACACCATCTCCATTCACGTGTTCCCCGCGCCCGCGGGGATAGACCTCGACATGGATCCCGAGGACGGGTGGATTGAGAGTGTTCCCCGCGCCCGCGGGGATAGACCCCAAGCGGGTATGGATCGCCTTCCGCCCTCGCGGTGTTCCCCGCGCCCGCGGGGATAGACCTCTCACCCACACCCATACGGCGGTACAGGCGGAGTGTTCCCCGCGCCCGCGGGGATAGACCTGCCGTGGCCCTTGGAGTCCGCGCCGACGTTCAGTGTTCCCCGCGCCCGCGGGGATAGACCTAAAACGGGGGCAAACCAAAGAAAAGGAACACGGTGTTCCCCGCGCCCGCGGGGATAGACCTTGACATGGATAGGCAATTCCCTTAATTCTAACGTGTTCCCCGCGCCCGCGGGGATAGACCTCTGCAACCGTCAAAATCGGAACCGCCGAAGGTGTGTTCCCCGCGCCCGCGGGGATAGACCCTGCCCATCTCCGGCTCCGACGCTTCCGATATTGTGTTCCCCGCGCCCGCGGGGATAGACCTGCCATTCCCAGAATGCATCGAGGTCTATACCGGTGTTCCCCGCGCCCGCGGGGATAGACCTCATGTCTTGGATGCCGCTCATCGGGGATCTCGGTGTTCCCCGCGCCCGCGGGGATAGACCCTCTTTCAATCCGCGACTTAGGATTGTGGCTTCGTGTTCCCCGCGCCCGCGGGGATAGACCCCGTCGGGCTTTTCGCCCTCGACGGTAACCCCGGTGTTCCCCGCGCCCGCGGGGATAGACCCGGTTTTCCCAGAGCCGCGGGATCCCTGTGCTGGTGTTCCCCGCGCCCGCGGGGATAGACCTTAAAAGGAAAAAATGATCAGAAATATCTTGAAGTGTTCCCCGCGCCCGCGGGGATAGACCTTGCCTTGTTGACTACTCCAACGTCCCAAGTAAGTGTTCCCCGCGCCCGCGGGGATAGACCCTGTCTATACCGCGAATATCACTCATAATCTCGGTGTTCCCCGCGCCCGCGGGGATAGACCTGCAGGAACCGCTCTACACACCACGACGCACGCGTGTTCCCCGCGCCCGCGGGGATAGACCTCGAGCGTGACCGACGCCATGTCCGACACCTTGGTGTTCCCCGCGCCCGCGGGGATAGACCCCATCAAACTGAAGGAGGGCCCGCTCTCCACGAGTGTTCCCCGCGCCCGCGGGGATAGACCTTTCGGCAAGCGAATAACTTCGCCTGCAAAAATGTGTTCCCCGCGCCCGCGGGGATAGACCCGCTTCCATGCCTCGCAATCCGAAGCACGGCGCGTGTTCCCCGCGCCCGCGGGGATAGACCTTCATCGCAACGGCCACGTTCTCGTGGACGGGGGTGTTCCCCGCGCCCGCGGGGATAGACCCAGACGGCAGCTTCGCATCCGACCTGTCGAACTGTGTTCCCCGCGCCCGCGGGGATAGACCCACGACAGGCTACTCCAACTCTGCGATGGGCCGGTGTTCCCCGCGCCCGCGGGGATAGACCGATGCCCGAGAGCTGCGCCGACCGGCCCACGACGTGTTCCCCGCGCCCGCGGGGATAGACCCAGCTCTTCGGCTTCCCTCGCTTCCATGTCTGGGTGTTCCCCGCGCCCGCGGGGATAGACCCGCAGTATGTGACGGAGATGGAGCCCGGAGTCAGTGTTCCCCGCGCCCGCGGGGATAGACCCCACTGCGCCCTCGCCATGCCTGCCTTGCCTCGGTGTTCCCCGCGCCCGCGGGGATAGACCCCAGCCGCGGATGCGACGTAGCGCATGGCCTGGGTGTTCCCCGCGCCCGCGGGGATAGACCCAGGTTAGAACATTATAATGCATTGGAATGGCAGTGTTCCCCGCGTCCGCGGGGATAGACCTCGGTCCCCACAGAGGACCCTCTATTATGCCTCGTTTTCCCCGCGCCCGCGGGGATAGACCTTTGGAGTTACTTTAGCTTCGACTTCGATGGATGTGTTCCCCGCGCCCGCGGGGATAGACCTTGACTTGCGGCATGGCTTATTCCTTTCCTTCAGTGTTCCCCGCGCCCGCGGGGATAGACCTATACCGAAATCCCAAAGGTGCATGGAAGGGGGGTGTTCCCCGCGCCCGCGGGGATAGACCTGAGCCATGAAATATGGAGAATCAATCAAAGCAGTGTTCCCCGCGCCCGCGGGGATAGACCCGCGCTATCCTCTCGCATCGAAACGATCGACAAGTGTTCCCCGCGCCCGCGGGGATAGACCCAACGATGCCGCCTCCCAAGTACACCGCCAAATGTGTTCCCCGCGCCCGCGGGGATAGACCCAGGCCCCAGCCCATCCCGGCCGAGGACTTGCTGTGTTCCCCGCGCCCGCGGGGATAGACCCTTCCCGAGTGATTGTGTCTCCAGGCTTGCGGGGTGTTCCCCGCGCCCGCGGGGATAGACCCGTCCGCGTGTGGTCGCTCAACGTGATCTCCAGGTGTTCCCCGCGCCCGCGGGGATAGACCTTTGGTGTCCGTGACTCCCTTGAGGTCTTCGGAGTGTTCCCCGCGCCCGCGGGGATAGACCCCAAAGCACGGCCCCGCTCGGCTCGGAACTCGTGTGTTCCCCGCGCCCGCGGGGATAGACCCTCCGAAACCGAAAAAGAGGAAAAAGAAGAAAAGTGTTCCCCGCGCCCGCGGGGATAGACCTATCACTACCGCTATGAGATGGACAGGGCTCCGGTGTTCCCCGCGCCCGCGGGGATAGACCCGTAGACATATTTCGCGCGGTTTTTATCGTGCCGTGTTCCCCGCGCCCGCGGGGATAGACCCTATCCGGATCGACGAGGACGTCCTGAAGGAGCGTGTTCCCCGCGCCCGCGGGGATAGACCCTGACGACGTCTCCGCCGCCAGCTGGGCAGACTGTGTTCCCCGCGCCCGCGGGGATAGACCGTTGCGGGGAAGGCACCTGCAACCGCCGCCGGAGTGTTCCCCGCGCCCGCGGGGATAGACCTCTTCTCCGCGAGGGGGTCGGCCGGGTGACGAGGTGTTCCCCGCGCCCGCGGGGATAGACCTGGGATGAGCATTTTGAAAACAACCGGACCCGTGTGTTCCCCGCGCCCGCGGGGATAGACCTATCCTCATATTCTTCACCTTTTCCATTTGTTCGTGTTCCCCGCGCCCGCGGGGATAGACCTGCCTTAGACTGCATCGAGGGCCGATTTTGAGCGTTTGCACGGTTTTTGATGGGATCGGATTGATTTCTGTGCACGATATCTGAGGGATCATAAAGAAACCCCCTCGAAAAGCTTGCACAAGCGATTCTTGGGGGCTCTACTCCTTGATTG
>Ga0180432_10006224_pt1 | contig 15591 bp, 7 predicted proteins | sample SS_ome_10_FD_132414 | JGI IMG/M metagenome (GOLD analysis project Ga0180432, IMG submission 132414) | Hypersaline lake sediment archaeal communities from the Salton Sea, California, USA - SS_1_MS_2 metaG | ecosystem: Environmental > Aquatic > Non-marine Saline and Alkaline > Hypersaline >... | reverse complement strand
CAGAGACAGTATATTCAGAAGGGTGTGCTCCAGCTTGTGAACCTCTTTGACTATAATGTCGCTGTATTTCTTGAGCTTCTTGTCCTCTTCGGCGTGATCGGAGAGCTTTCTCGCAAATCCCCCGATGGAGACAAGGGGGTTTCTTATCTCGTGGGCGACCTCCGTTGCCATCTCGCCCAGCCCCACCAGCTTCGCCTGCTGGAGGAGCTTTGCCTGGGCCTCCCTCAGCTCCCGGTTGATCTTCGCCTGGTTCGTGTACAAGAGAGAGTTTTGGATGGCGAGTCCCGCCTGGTTGGCGAACGCCCACAGGAGATTCACGTCCTCCTCGACAATCGGCTTTCTGTTGAAAACGTTGTCCACCAGCAGTACGCCCAGGGGCCTTTCCATGGCTACGATCGGGACGCAGGCGAACTCCCTGTCCCCCATCAGGATTCTGGCCATCCTCTTGTCGACGTGGGGATTGTTCTCGATGTCGTGGACGATTATCGGCCTGTTTTCCTTGAGCGATTTTACAACGACGTCGTCGCTGTTGCTCAATGAAATATGTATCTTCCTCAGAAGCCTGTTTTGAATCGCGTCCGCCGAGGCGTGCTCATTGAATCCCCTTTCGACCAGCTCCTGAAGCTGATATTTTTTAGTCTCAAGCTCCGCCCATATCCTCCCCGCTTCTTCCATGCTGATAGGCCCGACCCCCATCCTGCCGGAGATGGCCCTTTCGCTTTCGTCCACCAAAAAGAGGGCGGCCCTGTTGAACCCGAAACTCTCGCCCATCGTCACGGTGGTCAGGACGATGTAGAGGAGCCTGTCAAGCTCTATGGTGGTCATCAGGGCGTGGGAGAGGTCGGAGAGGAGCGTTAGCTCAACGACCTTGACCGCCTTCTCCTTTGCGAGCATATCCGCCCTCTCGAAGATGAGGGCGTTTTCGATCGCGACCCCGAAGAGGCTTCCGATGGAGGTGAGGAGCTTTATGTCCTGAAAGGTCGACGTGCGGGGGACGTAACCCCCCACGGACATCGTGCCCAGGGTCCTGTCCTTTGACCGGAGCGGTATTATGATAACCTGGTGAAGCCCCTCCCGCATCAGGGCCACCTCCCTTTCCGGATCGCTGTCGGTTTCTCTGTCGGCCAGATAAGGGACCCCCGTTTTCGCCACCCTTCCCGAGACGCTCCCCTCCAGGGGCATATGCTCGTTTCTCTCGATGTATTCGACGGAGATCCCCACGTGGGCCTTGAGCGTCAGATCCCCCCTCTCCATGTCGGCGATCCTTATAATCCCCTTGTCCATATCCATGACCTCCAGCACCTTGGCCAGGCTGACGTTCAGCAGCTCATCTAACTCTATCGATTCGGAGAGGGTGGTGGATATGGCGTAGAGGACGGAGAGTTCCTTGTTGATGTGGATCATCTCGCTCTTCATCTCCATCTCTTTCGATATATCGTGAATCAGATATACTATGAAGGATCGCTCTCCGTTGTTGTCCCTGACGATCAGGGTTGCAATCCTGATGTTGATCTTCTTGCCGCTCCTTTTCAGCGCAACAAGCTCTCCCTCCCAGCCGCCCCCGGTCTCTCTATCTGTGATCTTATAGAAGATGTCATCTCCTTCATCCGGTAGAAGTAAGTTTCTGATGTTAAGTCCGAACAATTCGTTGGGCATGTAGGCGAACATCGACTCCGCCCTCGGATTGGCATAGAGGATAACGCCCTTCAGGTCGGTGACGACTATCCCCTCCTTGAGGGCGTTTAAGGTGGATACCAGAAAGTCAAACGGGCCTTTATCCCCGGTGGAAAGGACGAGGGGCGAGACCCCCTTTGCGAAAAGGAGACAGGCCTTTCTCCCCCCTTCCCCCTCCTCCACCCCGTCTTCCGCGGATATCGGGGAGAGGGAAAAGTTTGACCTCAGCTCCTCCCCGTCCTTCTTCAAAAGGAGGAGGTTTATAGTCGAAGGGCTTTCTTCGGAGATGACTTTAAGAAGGGACTCCCTGAGGACGGCCCTGTCCCCCTCCGACACGAATCTGAACAGGGGGAGTCCCAGGATCTCGCTTGACGGGTATCCGATCAGGTTTTCGGATGCGGGATTGATATAGAGGACAAATCCCTCGCCGTCCGTGATAAAAACCGGCTCGGGAAAGCCCTGCAGTACCCCGGCGATCTTAAGGGATCGGATGTCCGTCATCTTGGTGGCCTCTCTTAAGCGCAAGTCCTTTCATTTAAGCGGATTCGGTGAGGGAGGTCTTCTTTATCGCCCTCATGTACAGCTTCTCGTATTTTTTTGCCGAGGCCCGCCAGGAGAAGTCGGCCGCCATGCCGTTTTTGACCATCTTTTTCCAGGGGTCTCTTTTCTCGAAGAGGGAGAGAGCCCTTTTCACCGCGGCCGTCAGGGAGGGGGCGTCGTAATCGGTGAATTTTACGCCGTTTCCCTTCCCCTCCTTCTCGCTGAACTCAATGACGGTGTCGTTAAGCCCCCCTGTCGCCCTTACCACCGGCACCGTGCCGTAGCGCATGCTCATCATCTGGTTCAGCCCGCACGGCTCGTAGCGGGAGGGCATGAGGAACATATCGGATCCCGCCTCGACGAGATGGGCGAGGCGGTTATCGTAGGCCAGCTTGACCCCCAGCTTCGTGGGGTACTTCTTGCCGAGGGTGATCAGTAGCTCGTGGAACTTCTTCTCCCCGGTGCCCAAGATTACCATCATGAGCTCCATCGACATGAGCTCCTCCATCGATTCCGCGAGGATGTCGAAGCCCTTCTGCTCGGCCAGCCGGGAGATTATCCCGATCAACGGTGCCTCCATCTTCTCGGGGAGGTAAAACTCGTTCAGGAGCGCCTTTTTGTTCTCCGCTTTTCCTGAGGGGTCCTTTGCCGAGTAGTTCTTTGCGATGAGTTTATCCGTCTGGGGATTCCACTCCTCGGTGTCTATCCCGTTCACGATCCCGAAGAGGTCCTTTTTCCTCTTCCTCAATATACCGTCGAGGCCGAACCCGTCCTCTATCGTCTGGATCTCTTCCGCGTACCTCTCGCTCACGGTGTTTATAACGTCGGAAAAGACTATCCCCGCCTTCAGGAAGTTAATCTTGTCGTAGAACTCGATCCCCTCCGGGGTGTAGTACTCCCAGCCGACGCCGACGAGCGGCATGTCGTGGTGCCAGAAGAGTCCCTGATAGCCGAGGTTGTGGACGGTGAGCACCGACGATGTCTTGCTGAAATGGGCGTCGTCTTTGTACAGGCTTTTTAGATAGAGGGGAATCAGGGCCGTCTGCCAGTCGTTTACGTGGACGATGTCCGGCCGAAAATCGACAAGCTTAAGCGACTCTAGGACGCCCCGGGAGAAGAAGATGAACCTCGATGAGTTGTCGAGATAGTCGGAACCGGTTTTGGGGTCTTGGTAGAGCTTGTCTCTAAGGAAAAACTCGTCGTTCTCGATAAGAAGGGTTTTGACGCCGTTGTGGGCCGTTTCGAGGACGCCCCCCTTTGCCTCCCTCTCCCCCAGGGGGATTGACAGTTCCCCATCGATCCTCTTTAGCTCGAAGCCCTTTTCCACTACGGACTTGTACTTGGGTATGATTAGCCTTACCTCGTGTCCCATCTCGGCGAGCTCTGCGGGCAGAGCCCCGGCGACGTCCGCCAGCCCTCCCGTCTTGGCAAAGGGGACCGCCTCGGGTGATACGACGGCAATCTTCATAGCTGGACCTCCCTCAGAAAGCGGGCGGCGTCCTCCGGGGGGGTCGGGTTGATGTAGAAGCCGGAGCCCCACTCGAAGCCGGCGACCTTGGTCACCCTCGGCATCACCTCGATGTGCCAGTGGTAGATTTTGCTCACGTCGCCGATGTGGGGGTCGTTGAAGGGGGATGTGTGGAGGATGTAGTTGAAGGGGGGGTCTTTCAGGGCCTTTTTCAGCCGTCTCAGCGTCTCCCCCAGTATCTGAGCCAGTGATTCATATACCTCTCTTTCCCCCTCCTCGTAGCGGGGCATGTGTTGTTTGGGGAGGATCCAAGTCTCGAAGGGGAAGCGGGGCGCGTACGGCGCGATGGCCACGAACAGCGGATTTTCAGATACCAGCCTGGCCCTCTGGGAGAGCTCCTGGGAGACTATGTCGCAGAAGATGCACCGCTCCTTGTAGGAGTAGTAGCGCTTTGCCCCCTCTATCTCCCGCTCCAGCCTGCTGGGCACCTCCGGCAGCGCTATCAGCTGGCTGTGGGAGTGCTCCAGGGACGCCCCCGCGACGCTCCCCTGGTTTTTGAAGACCATGACGAAGCGAAAGCGGAGGTCCTTCTTCAGGTCGCTTATCCTCTCCTTGTACGCGATCATAACGTCTGTGATCCTGTTTAAAGGCATATCCGCCATGTCCTCGTCGTGGTTGGTGGTCTCGATAATTACCTCGTGGGCGCCCACGCCGTTCATCTTGTCGTAGAGCCCGTCCCCGCTCCGGTTCAGCTCCCCCTCCACGATCAGCGCGGGAAACTTGTTCGGGACGACCCTCAGCGACCAGCCGGGACTGTTCGGGGCGGTTCCCTCCTCCCGAAACGCCATGATCTCCTTGGGAGTCTTGTCCTCGTTTCCGGGATCGAAGGGGCAAAACCCTCCCCTTCGCTCGTTGCTCTCCTCCATAAAATCGACGGGCCTCTTTCCCCGCTCCGTGGATATGATTACCCATCTCTCAACGATCGGGTCTTTCCTCAGCTCCGGCATCAATCTCCTCCTTTTTTATCCTCCCAGAGGGAGACGTCGAGATCGGGAAACGGGGTGTCCTTCTTCTCGAGATCCCCAACAAGCTCCCAGTCCCCGGTGGTCGGCTCCTCGCCGTTTGTTATCAGCTCCGCGATTCTCAACAGCTTCTTGAAGTCGTTGAAGTGCTCCGAGAAACGCATCTCCGCGTAGTCCCTGGCGGCCCAGGTGGAGATCAGAAACTGCCAGTCGGAGCTTTCCATTAACAGGAGCTCTCTCCCCATCTGGCTCAACACCCTCTTGAGCCCCGGGTCTTTCGTGTCGGCGCATCTGTCCGCAAGCTCGATCATCTTTCCCTCCGCCTCGTAGATATGCTTCCACGTCCAGCGGGTCCAGTCGTTGAACCATATCCAGTGAAACCCCCCCTCGCCCCAGGAGCCCTCCGGGATGGAGATGGCCTTTTCCGGGGGGCGATTTTTGTAGTACTCGGAGAGGGTCGTGAGGCCGACGTTGGGATCTTCCGAAAGCTCCTTCAAGACGTGGTAGATGAAGTTGGGCCCCTCGAACCACCAGTGGCCGAAGAGCTCCGTGTCGTAGGGGGCGGTGATTATCCCCGGCCTCCCGAAGTTGTCCCTGTAGTCTTTCAGAGTCCCTCTTACGAGACTTACGAAATGGGAGGCGTTCTCTTTCACCCGCTCCGGGATGATGTCCGGGTTATATAACTCCTTGTCCCCCAGATCCACCTTCGGGCCGGTGACCTTCCAGTAGCGGTTTCCTCCGGGGAAGTGCTTCTTGTGAAAGTCGAGGTAGTTGCCGTCCCCGGGGTAGCCGTGCTCGCCGCTCCAGACGACGATGGCCGTCTTCGGGTCCCGGGTGAAGACCGCGGCCCCCTTGTCCGGGGCGTCTCCTCCGGGGGATACGACCATATAAGACTCGTAGGGGGTGCGGGGCTCGTCCACCTCGGTCTCCTTGTATTCAGAGGCGAACCGCTCCCATATCTCCCTCAGTCCCCCGAACCGGTCGAGGTAGGCACCGATCGCCTTTCCCCCCTCGAGGAGGTGGGAGTCGGTGATGAAGTAGTCTATCCCCTCGTCGCTTAAGACCTCCTCGACGCCCGCTCTCTTGTATCCCGGCCCCATCCCCTCCACCGGAAACTCCCAGAAGTAGGAGGGCCGATAGGCGCATTCCGGAAGCCAGATGCCGGAGGGGGGCCTCCCGAAGTGTTTTTTATGAGTCTCGACGCCCAATCGAACCTGGGCCCGAACGGCCCTGTCGTAGCCAAGGAGGGGGAGGTAGCCATGGGTGGCGGCGCAGGTGATTATCTCTATCGCCCCCTCGTCCTGGAGCCTCGCAAACTCCCCCACGATGTCCAATTTGTACCTGTCCCTGAAGCTCTCCAGTACCTCCGTGTAGAATATCTTCCATCCCTCGGCGATGTGTCGAAGGCCGAGTTCCCCCCTCCTGCCGAAGTCCTCGATGTCGTTTTCGGAGGTCTCGATCTTGTCTTCGAGATACGAAACAAAGGTATCCTTGAAGATCCGGGAGGCGAGCTGCTCGGCGAGGATCGGGGTTATCCCGATCGTGGCCTTGGGCATGGTCCCCTCGGAAACGAGGCGGTTGAAGACGTTAAGCAAGGGCACGTAGGTCTCGGCCGCCGCCTCGAAGAGCCAGTCGGTCCCGTGGGGCCACCGGCCGTGAAACAGGACGTAGGGCAGGTGGGAATGGAGGACGAACGTAAAGACTCCCCCGCTTCCCCCCCCTTCAGCTTTTTTCTTCTCTTTCAATTTTTTGTTTCCCCCTTTCTCCTCTTGGACAGCCTTGAAAAGGAAATGGTAAGGCCCAGTTTGTGTACCTTCCCCGGCCGGAGCGTTACCTTAAAGATCGGTATCAGCGCGCTTCCCTGATAGGTCCTCTCGAGCCCACCCTCCGACTGGGACGCGGTCTCCACGCCGAAGTAAAGGATATCTACGGGATCGGTCGTTTGAATCGAGACCGTAAAGCCGTCGTACTCGTTTACTAGAGAGAAGGTATCGACGCCCTTTATCGTGCCCCGCTCCTTTAAGAGGACCTTATCGCCGCTCGGATACGTGAGGTACCGCATCGGGTCTTCTCCCCCCAGCAGCGTGAAGTTCAGCTCCGGGGCGAAGAAGAACGTCGACTCCCCGCCCCCCAAGCTTGTTAGACTATATTTAACATTTAACGACGGCCCCCCGACACTCACATTATACACTTTTTTTATCTCGATAGGAAACTGTTCCTGAGATATTTTGACCTCTCCCCTTTTTTTTAGGGAGACCACCACCGCCTCCTTTCCTGCTGCGTACTTTTCTACCTCGTAGGCCCCGTCGGAGAAGCCGCCAACCTCTTCGTACGACTCCTTGACGAGCTCCTCGACCTTGGGCGGTTCGGCGAAAATCCGGTCGATGAAGGAGTACCTCTTGTTGCGGTCGTAGGCGAGGAGGTTGAACAGGCCCTCCTCCTTTACGACGATCCTGTCGTGGATGGAGGCCGGGGTCTCCCCCCCCTCCCCCTCCGACCCCTCCTCTTCGCTCGACCGTCTCGCCTCCTCGTGGTAGGCCTCGAACCTGCGGGAGAGGGTGTTTGTCAGGCAGAAGTCGAAGTCCCTGAGGTCCAGGTGGTAGAGCGCCCCTCCCTCCGTCGGGGAAATGTAGGCGGTAAGCGACTCGGTTCCGACGAGGATCTCCTCGGCCCCGTCGGCGTTTATATCGATTACCTCCAGCACGGGGAGGTCTTTTCCGTCGATGATCCTCTCCGCCCTTATGAGGTTCTCGAAGACGGCGTGGCGGAGGTAGTTGAGGTAAAGCCCCCCGAAGAGGCCGTGCCAGTAGGCGCAGTTGCACTGGGAGGCCATCAGGTAATCGTAGGCCTTGGATAGATTCTTTTTCGGGACGGTCTTCTTTCCGTCTGCGGCGGCCGCTATCAGGGACTGGAGCTTTTTGCTGACGTGGTGCATCCTCTTTTGCATGTTGTTCGACTCCGGGTACTTTGTGAGGAAGTTGTTGAAGAATCCACCCCTGATGAAAGGCCTCGCCTCTTCGACCAACCCGAAGTCCTCAATCTTTTTTACAACGCCCTTGTATTTCAGGATAGCCCTTGGGGGCAGCGCCCACTCGGTCATCTCCTGGTAGCTCGCGGTGGGAAGATATATTCTCCCCGCAGGCGGGTATTTCTCCATATACTCGGAGAAGGTCATCAGGTTTATCCAGTTGGAGTTTTCCTTGAGCGCCGTAAAGAACTTCTCGAGCCAGCCGTCGTCGTAGACCCACTCGTACGTCCCGGGCCAGAGGCCGAACTTCTCGCCGTCGTCGCCGTAGACGATGCCGGCATCCGGCTTCATCTCTGCGACCTCCTTGAGCCTCGCGATAGTCTCTTCCACCTCTTCGAAGGGGATGGTGTACCTCAGCCCCCTGTCGATCGGAAATACCGCGAGAGCATATCCCGAGTGCTCCGTTATATAGTAGCCGAAGAGCTCCTCGTCGGATAGGCCGGAATAGCGAAAATGGGTGTCGTCGAGAAGAGTGTACTTTATCCCCGCCGGGCCGGTTATGCGGGGAAGCGTCGGCTCCCAGACCCTCTCGGCCAGCCACATCCCGTTCGGGCGGCTGCCGAAGTTTTTCTTTATGTAAGTCGACATCTTGTCGATCTGCCTTACAGCGTCGACTTCCGGGATGATAGGGATTACCGGCTCGTAATAGGCGCCCCCCATTATCTCCACCTGCCCGTTCGATGCGAGATTTCCAAGCTTCTCGATATACTCCGGTCTGTTGGCCTCGATCCAGTCCAAAAGCGGCCCGGTGTTGTGGATCGTGAGCCTTATCTCCGGGTGTTCGATAAGGAGGTCCAAAAACCTGTTGTAGGAGCGCTCGTAAGCGCCCTCGAAGACCCAAGGGAAATTCCCCACAGGCTGGTGGTTGTGAATCCCAATTATTAGGTTTACTCCCATTTAAGCGCTCCAGTTTATCATCTCGAAGTCCTCCCCCGGGACCCTGAGGGCGAGCACCCCCCGCCGGGGATAGCGGGCCAACCCGATGCCGTCCGTCGTGATCTTGAGGTAAAAGTCGAACGGGTCTCCCTCCTTGAGGCCGAGGGCGGAGAACTTTACGGAGAACTCCGCCACCGAGTCGACCCCGACGGTATCCGCCTCCCCTCTCTTTTCGTATTGTCCGTCGTCGATGCGGGAGGAGAGGGTGTATTTGCCGACACCCCTTCTCAGCGGGAACTCTATCCTGAACGACCTTTCCCCCCTGACATAAAACGCCGCCCCCAGCTCCTCGTCGAAGAGATCGGGATCGGCCACGTCGAACCTTATGTAGAGGTCGTCGACCGAAAAACCGAAGTAGAGGCTCTCCACGATCGACTTCCCGCCGAACATGGTGCCCATGATCGGGTTGCACTCGTACTTCCCGGCATCCGCCCACTCGTAAAAGTCGTCTATTTCCCCGTTGATATTCGGCTCGATAAATCCGACCGGCGGGATTACATCGAACTCCCTCGCCTTTCCCGATATGGGATATGAGAGGATGTCCGGGGGCTCCACTCCCGTAAGGCGGAATACGCTCTTCAGGTTCTCCCGAAAGAGGGAGTCGAACTCGTCGGTGAGGTCGGTGTGAAAATCGTCGCCGAACCACCAGAACCAGTCGCTCCCCTCGGCGGTGTATAGGGCGTCTCCGGCCGCCTTCAGGCTATCAGGGGAGACGCCGGCCCCGCCTTTTTCCTCGATCTCGACGAGGTGTTTTCTGGCGAGCGAGACCATATCCCAACCCCTGTTGTCCTCCGGGTGGCCGATCCACACCCCGAAGTTGTGGTTTATCCATGAGCCGGAGTGGAGGCGGTCGATGGTCTTTGCCGGCGGGTTCCGGTCGATGTAATCCCCGATCGTCGTGGGCGCGGCGAGGATTTTTCCCTCTCCCCCCGTCAGCGCCCCGTATATCCCCCTCAAAAAGCCCTCACCGCCGTCCATGTACCCCTCCCACGGGTTTTCGCCGTCGAGGATTACCGATATGAGGGTAGGGGCGTCCCCCCTCTTTTCCACGATCCTGTTTATCTGCCTTATGAAGTCGGCGGCGGCCCTCTTCGGGTCGTTGCTGGCGTAGGAGAAGCCTATCAGGTCGGAGAGCCTCCTGTCCCGAAAGACGATATTTACGCTGCTTCCCTCGTGGGCCGCGATGTAGGGCGTATAGATATCCGGCCTCTTTTCCTCCCCGCTCCCCTCTATGTGGGAGTGAAAAAGGACATCCTGATCCGTCGCCGTCCACTCGACCCCGAAAGATTTCATGATCGGAATAACCTCCGGGGAGACGGAGCCCTCCGGGGGCCACACCCCCCTGGGCCTTATCCCCACCTGCTCCTCGAAGTATCGAAGGCCGAGCTCCACCTGCCCCCTTGCGTCCTCTACATTCGAAAACCTCCCCGGCAGCGAGACGTCCGGCATCGCCCTCCTTGCCGATTCCGTGTCGATGAGGAGGGGTAGGATCGGGTGATAATAGGGGCTCGTCGTGAGCTCCACGATCCCCTCGTCCGAGGCCCTCTTGTATAGGGGGATAAGTTTTTTCATCACATCGATCTGCGCCTCGATGATCGCCCTTTTGTCCTCTTCAGTGAAATCTCTACCCTTTTTGAGGAGTCGGCCGATTTCTTCGTATTGCCTCCTCATGAAATAACCGCACCAGGTCAGGTTGAAGAGGGCCTGGAGATCCGTGATGTCCCTCTCCGAGAATCGGGAGGCGAGGGTCTCGGGGTTCTCCCCGTCCGGGTTGTTGCCCCGGATGATCAAAAGCTCCCGGTAGCGGGGGTACGGGTTGACCTGGGTCTCCCACCGGTTCATGAAGAAGTTCCTGATGATGAAGACCTTCTCCTGCAAAGTCAGGTCGGCCGGATTTTTGAGCGTCAGGTCGATGTAAACATCTTTTTTTGGGTCGAACGGCTCTTCGGTGTAGTCGACGATCTGGGAGATGAGGGACGGGACGAGATTTACGTTCATCCTCATCTCCGGGTATTCGAGGGCCAGGCGAACCATATCGTAATACCCCTTAGCCGAGTGGAGCCTAACGAAGGGGAGGAGGAAGTCTCCCGTTTTTGGGTCTTTGTACGAGGGCTGGTGCATGTGCCAGAGAAAGGCGACATGTGCCGTCCTTTGGGATCGGGAGCGCTTCAATTCTACCTCCCGCTGTAGCTGATGAGGGGTATTCCCCCCTCCCTGATGTTCGGGCTGGAGCCAATCTCTACGATCTCCCTCGTGAGGGATATCGTAAATTCCGTTTCGGCCTCTTTCGAGAGCCTGAAGATGGGGGTGATCTTTGCCCCGGACTGGTGGTAGCCCAGACGGGAGTGGTCATCGAAGACATAGTCCTTGTAGAACTGGTGGACGGCGGGCGAGATGTCCATGTCCTCCATCAGCTTCGAGGTCTTGCCGGAAAAGCGGTATGTGTGGATGTCGTAGAAGCTGCCGTAGAGGGGGGTCCTTATGGTGAGGACGTATTTGACCTCCTCCGGCAGGAAGATCGTCTCCGTGATGTCCCTCTGGGCGAAGCCCCCGTTTTTCGGAAAATCCGTGACCTGATAGTTGAGGGCTATCTTCTTTTCTATGTCGCTTCCGTTTATCTTGATAAAGGAGTCGAGCACCCCGTCAATGTCGTCTGCGGGGGTGACGGAGTTCACCAGCTCCGGCATGAACAGGACGTCGTTCCAGGCCGGGTCCTTTTCGTCCTTAAGCTTCGTTACGGTGAACTTGACGTGAAACTCGTCGTCGAATACGGTAAATGTCTTCTTGAGGGAGACGGGAAGTTTCCTTCCGTCGCCGAGGTCGAGGTCTTGTTTGGCTTGAACTGTTACCGTCAGCTTCTCTCCGCTGGCAGAGTAATCAACAAGCTCGAATATCTCGTAATCGAAGGAGCCGACCATCCTGATCTCTCCCGTGTCGCTCTTGACGGCGAGGTTCGCCCGATAGGCGTCGCGGCAGTACTCGACTCGGGAGTCGTCCTCGAGGAAGACCCTCAGCTCGCTGTCCGGCTCCGTGTGGATGAGGCACTGGCTGTAAAAGCCCGTGGCGGGAAACATCGGCATCTCGGTTACGAGGGTCTCGGCTGAGGCCAGGATCTTCTTGAAATTCATCCCCTTGAAGTAGGGCGAGTGTATCTGGTGGTGGATGACCGTCCCCGCGACCTTCGATATGACGAGGTACTGCTGGTCGGTGTTGATGACCACCTCGTCGTTTCCGTCGTAGTCCCAGTCCACGATCTCCATCGTCGTCCTGGGGAACAGCCCCCAGGTCTCGGTGATCTCCGAGAGGAGATAGTCGGCGAGCCTGTCTGCAATGGCGATGTAGGCGAGCCCCGTCAGGTCGTAGTAGGTGCAGGAGCCGAAGTTCGGGTGCCGGGAGGCCCAGCGGGGGTCTTCCTGATAGGTGATGTTCCTTATGGTGTGGATCAGGTCGTAGGCTTTTAAAATGTCCTCGTCGTAATACTCCGCCAGAAATATCCTGATAAAATCGTACCTGTTCCTCGATGACAAGACCCTCGGCGTGATCTCCGACATCAGGATGTGGGAGCTGTTTCCCTTGTCCTCGAGCTCTTTGGCAACCCGATCGAGGACGACCTTTTCCACCCTCTCCTGCGCCTTTTCCAGGTCCCTGAGGCACGAGATGACCCTCCTCAGCTTCGGGTCTCCGAAGGTCACGCCCCTGATCCCCCGCTTCATCGTCCAGCTCTCGAACTCCTGATAGCTTGTGCTCGTCTTCATCGGGTACGTGTCTATGTAGCCGTACTTTTCGAAATATTCCCTCAACGTGGTGAAGGAGGTGTCCTCCGACTCCGTAACGATCCTGAAGAACTCCTCCATCCACTCCCGGTCGGCCACAGGATCCCGGCTCCACTGGCCGAAGAGCTCCGCGTCGTTGAAAATGAACATCAGGGGAGGGATGTCCTTGTTCGATTTTTTCCTTATCAGGTCCGCCGCCACCATCGCCTTGTTTCTGATCATCTCCAGGTACTCCGCCGGCGTATAGGTGGGGTCCGGGCCGAAGATGGGGCGCCTCTTCAGGAGGAAATAGCGCATCTCGCTGTGGATGGGAGCCACGTAGAACGGTTTTCCCAGTATCTCGTCCCTGTAGACCGTAAAGAGGGCGTCCTCCTTGAAGTAGGGCATGGTGGACTGGAGGGCGGGGTCGATCACCCCGAAGTGCTTGAGGCTCAGGTTTCCCTCCTCGTCCGAGGAGGCGATATCTGATGTGAAGAAGGTCTCCACGTCGAGGTAATAGATGGGAAGCGCCCCCAGGTCCTCCATCCCGGTGGAGAGCTGGTAGAGGAGGACCTCTCCCACCTCCCTCTCGACTATGTGGAAGCCGTCCCACTCGCTTGCGGGAACGCCGAAGAACCTGTCGGTGGCGATGCCGTATCTCACCATCTGGAAGTGGGTGTCGTCCATCCTGGAGGATAGCTGGGGAAAAGACTCGTCTATGAGCCCCCCGACGATCTTCACCTTTCCGGCGTTAACCTGGGCCTTCATCCGGTTAAGGAAGTCGATCTCTCTCCTGGAGGCGTAGTTTATCAGGGGGCCGGAGATATGGAAGTTCAGCTTCAATCCGTCGAAGCCTCCCCCCTTCCCCTCGAGCATCTCCATCATCGGGTAGTAGCAGTTGGCGAAGACCTCATCCCTCACCGCCTGAAGCTGGAAGTGGGGCTGGTGGAAGTGGAGGCAGAGGTTTATGTAGAATCTCTTCGGTGATTGCTTCGAAGATTGATATAGAGAGTTTTTCGGCATTTTTAAATACTTGAGCGTCCTTTTAGGTTAATCGTCCATAAAAAAAGAATTATACTCCCCGAAGTTTAATGTGTCAAGGGAAACGGGGCTCTCAAGATGGTTTGTTTTAGAGGCCTGTGCGAGAAAAAACTCCGATTTATCGTTCTTTTTTACGGTAGGTCGTTCAACAGGTGGTTTTACATTTATGGAATAATTATTGACTTTCGGCGGCCATAATTTTAGAATGTCCCCTATGCAATAAGGTTCAGGTCGCATTTCTAAGCAAAATCAAGGATCAAAAAATGAAGAGGTTTCTGTTTTTTTCTGCAGCTGTTTTGTTAACCGCCCTTACCGTTAATATTACACCCCTGTTTTCAAAAGCAGAGACGGTAAAGCTCGCAATAGAGCCAAAGTTCGACAAGGCCGGGGGCTTCAGCGAAGGACTGGCTTCTGTGAAGATCGGGGGCAAATTGATTAAATGGGGCTACATCGACAAAAGCGGGAAAGTTGTCATAAAACCGAAGTTTGAGCGGGCTTATGATTTCACGGAAGGAATGGCAAAGATAAAAGTTGGCAAGAAATACGGTTACATAAATAAGAAGGGCAAGCTGGTAATCAAGCCTATCTTCGACAAGGCGGGGGATTTCACAGAAGGACTGGCGTGGGTGAAAATTGATAGTAAGTGGGGCTACATCGACAAGAAGGGCAAGTACGTTATAGAGCCGCAGTTTAAAGGGGCCTCCGATTTCTGCGAGGGGCTGGCGAGGGTGAGGACGGGGGCTACATGGGAGTTTATCGACAGGACCGGAGGCTACGTAATAAGGCACGAGTACGACTGGGCCGGGGACTTCAGCGAGGGGCTGGCGGTGGTGGAGCTTGCGGGTAAGTTCGGATACATCGACAAGACCGGCAGCTGCGTCATAGAGCCGCAGTTTGACCAGGCGGAAAGTTTTTCCGAGGGATTGGCAAGGGTGGAGATCAAGGGCAAGGCGGGTTACATCGATAAGACGGGAAAGTTCGTGATCCCTCCCAAATATGAATACAACGCCAGGAGCTTCAAGGATGAGATGGCTGTGGTAGTTATCACCGACAGGGTCGGCTTCATCGACAGGGCCGGTAGCTTGGCTGTAAAGCCGCAGTTTGACGCCGTCAGGGATTTCAGCGAGGGGCTGGCGGCGGTGAAAATAGGGGATTTGTGGGGATATATCGATAAGACCGGCAAATACGTTATAGAGCCGCAGTTTGAAGATGCGGGGAGCTTCAGCGAGGGACTGGCGCCGGTACTAATCGGCAGCAAGTGGGGCTATATAGAAAACCCGCTGAAGTAGCGTGAGCCTTGCTACATTTTGCTGAATTGAATAATTATTCGGCCCCAGCTCTTTGGTTGAACAGATAGGGTAAAGATGCTGATATGAAGCATTATACTGTCATTCCCGTGAAAACGGGAATCCAGCCTGTCCCCACGTATGTGGGGGAAAAATATTTCAAGGGCCAATTATAAGCTTTCTTGGGTAATCTTATTTGCAGGGGGAAATTATGAAGAGGAATTTGTTATTTTCTACTATTGTTTTCGTAATAGCTATTACTATTACACCAATACCTTCCAGCGCCGAAACCGTTAAGTATGCTGTAAAACCACAGTTTGATGATACTGGAAAATTCAGCGAAGGTCTGGCATGGGTAAAAATCGGGTGTAAGTGTGGCTACATCGACAGGACCGGAAAGTACGTCATAAACCCGCAGTTTGATATGGCTAAGAGTTTCAGTGAGGGTCTGGCAAGGGTAAAAATCGGGGGTAAGTGGGGCTTCATCGAAGAGACCGGAAAGTACGTTATAAAACCGCAGTTTGATAATGCTGGGCATTTCAGCGAAGGTCTGGCAGTGGTAAAAATCGGGGGGAAGTATGGTTTCATTGACAAGACCACGAGTTATGTCATAAAACCGCAGTTTGATGATGCTGAGAGTTTCAGCGAAGGTTTGGCGCTGGTAAAAATAGGGGAGAAGTATGGCTTTATCGACAGGACCGGAAAGTATATTGCAAAACCGAAGTTTGATAATGCCTGGAGTTTCAAAGAAGGTTTGGCGCTAATAGAAATCATGGGCAGGTCGAGCTTTATCGACAAGACCGGAAAGTACATTGCAAACCCGAAGTTTAATGATGCTAATGAT
>Ga0180432_10006223_pt1 | contig 15595 bp, 14 predicted proteins | sample SS_ome_10_FD_132414 | JGI IMG/M metagenome (GOLD analysis project Ga0180432, IMG submission 132414) | Hypersaline lake sediment archaeal communities from the Salton Sea, California, USA - SS_1_MS_2 metaG | ecosystem: Environmental > Aquatic > Non-marine Saline and Alkaline > Hypersaline >... | reverse complement strand
GATCGTGCAGCAGGAACGCGGGGCTCGCAAACGGGTTGCCCACATTTCCCCCCAGATTGTCGTACCCGATCAGGACGACTGCGTGCCCGACCGCGATCTCCTCGGGCGGGCTGTACGTGGTGTCCATCTCCCCCTCGTAGGCGTCGGGTTGGACGAACTGCTTGTAATTGTCGGCATCGACGAACGCGATGAGCGGGTAGCCGGATGCAATCAGGGTCTCGAAGTCGCGGGGATAGAGGCCCCCCTCCTCGTCCACGGTGTCGACCGGCGCCAAGTCGGTCCAGATCGAATCAAGCGAGGCGTATCCATTCGAGCGCCACGTGTAGGCGCTGGCCCCGGGGGTATTGGGGCAGTTCTGCGGTGGGCAGCCGCCCCGGGCGGCGGTGAGCGCCGTCGATCGCAACGAGAAGTGCGCCGCCCGTCGTCCGTCGCTCGTCGTGGTGCCCCTCCAGTTTCCGTTGGGGCAATGAATGCGGTCGTTGGTGTTGGCGGCCGCCTCGATCTCCTCCTGCGGGCCGGCGCAGTTGCCCCCTGCCGCGGGCAGGTTGTCGCCGTAGTAATCGAATAGCATCTGCAGGCAAGCCACCACGCAGCGCCCGTTGGGCGCCCCCGGGCAGCAGGGTTCGCTGATGGCGGGGTTGTTGGTGGTGTACTGCCCGTGGAAGGGAACCATCGGCGGATGCCGGTAGGCGGCGCAGTTATCCTCGTCGAACGGCAGCCCGGGTATGGCCACCGGACACTGCTGTGGATCGATGTAGCCGAAGACGCTGATGTCGTCGTACCAGGCATTGAGGTAGTTGGAGGATGAGTAGTTCTCCTCGAACCAGAACTGGGAGCTGGGAACGACGCTCGCCTGATAGCTCACTTGACCGACGTGCGCGCCGTCGATGAAGACATCATACTCCCGGTCCGCGGGCCGGCAGTGCACGATGACCCAACCCCACCGGTCGTCATCCAAGTAGTCCCGGAACCCGGTTTGGGAGACCTGGTTCCCCACGAAGGAGTTGTCACCCACCGGATCGAAGAGCACCGGCAGACTGGGGTAGTCGATCAACAAGCGGATGTGTCCGAAGACCGCGAACCGATTCCAGTGGAAGCTGTCGTATCGGAAGGCGAATTGAACCGTATAGTCGCGGGTGAAGTCGATCGGCACGACGCGCGAGCGCGCGACCGCACCCTGCCCCGCCCCGGATGCGCCCGCCACCTGTAGCGAGTAGGTTCCCGAGTACGCATGTGTGGCATCAAGAGCCACGCTCGCCCCGTTCGATTGGATGGTCCAGCAGTCGATATCACCGTCATCGAAGTCCTCGGCGAGCATCGTGATGACGGCGACGCTTGGGCCCGGCAGTAGCAACAAGCCCAACCCGAGGACCGCCGAGACCATCCCGCGCCGGTGGTGACCATCGTGATGTCCTCTTCCGTGGATTCGCATAGCGCTCCTCCTTTCCGATCCGCGGCTTCAACGCCGGTTACAGCTTGCTCCGGAGGTGCGGCGGCGCCTACGATAGCCCGCAGTGGCGACAACCGGCCAACCGCAAAGATCCGTCGGTTGATCTGAGCTTCTCTCCATGCGTCTCGTTTCCGCACCCTGCGGCTTGCTTGCCGGGAATCGTCGAGACTCCGGATTGGGATCACAAGCCCCATGGTGAATCGGCACGACCAGGCAACGGGCGTTGAGGAGCTGCTCCAGCGCGCCCGCGACGGCGACCAACAGGCCGAAGAGCGTCTGTTCAGTCGATTGCATGCAAGGATTCTGGCCCTGGCGAAACGGAGGCTGCAGGATGAGGAGGCCGCGCGCGACATCGCCCAGGAAACGATGCGCACCGTCTTCGAGAAGTACCGCACCGCGCCGCTGCCGCGTGGCCTGTTGCCCTGGGCTTTTGCGATTCTGCGCAACAAGGTCGGCAACCAATACAAGCGCCGGCGCGTCGAGGGCCGCCACCAGGCCCGTGTCGACGAGGCCTGGTTGGCCGAGACCGTGGGTACCTCCCCGGACAACGAGCGCGCGGCACTGGATCTGCTTCGCCGGATACGGGGAGCACTGACCAATGCGAGCGGCGAGTGCCGGCGCATCTTCGATCTGCTCTTGAGCGGAGCCGATCGGCACGTGATCCGGGAGGCGTTCGGTGGCGCGCCGCTGGGCACGATCGACAGCCGCATCTCGCGTTGCCGGAAACGTCTTCTGGAGCAGCTCGATTGGGCCGAACGACGGCGCTGACCCCGTGAGGCGAGGGCCCCCTGTCGACCGGAGGCCCCGGGAGAGGAAAGATGACAGGTCCGCAACCGAGGCGATGCACGAACCGCGCGATCGGCGTCATGATCGGTCGCTACGAGCACGGGCGGCTGGACGAGACCGAGAGACGATCGTTCGAGGCCCACCTGCTCGAGTGCGACTACTGCTTCGCCGAGTTGGAGCGCGGGGATGCCGCGGCGAGTGCCATGCGCGACCATGCGGGCGAACTCCGCGAGGCGCTCCGGCGGGATCGTTGGCGTGCTTGGTGGCCGGCGCGGCGGCGCACGGCCCTGGTGCCGATCGGGGTCGCGGTGCTACTGGCCGCCTTCATCGCGCACGATGCGCTTCGTTCCCCCGATTCCGCGCGATGGGCAAGTTACCCCGCCACCTTGTCGGACATCATCGACCTGGATGATCCCGGCCAAGTCCGCGAGCCAGGCACCGCCGACCCGCTGGACGAACTGCTCGCCGCCGGCCGAGGGCACTACGATGCGGGCGCCGATGCCGAAGCCGTCCGTTTCTTACGGGCCGCTCGCCGCCGGGTGCCCGAGGACCTGCGGGCGGCGACGCTACTGGGACTGGCGTTGGCTCGTTCGGGCGATGCCGCGGCAGCCTTGCCCCACCTGCGGTTTGCGACCAGCACGGCCGACAGCGCGTGGGGGGACCTCGCCCGCTGGGGGGCGGCGAACTGCCACCTGGCGCTTGACCAGTCGGCCGAGGCCGAGAGCCTGCTGATCGAGATCCGGAATCGCGGGGGCCGGTTCGCGCCCGAGGCGGATCAACTGCTCGAGCGTTTGCCCTAGGGCAACGTCAGGGAGCGATCACGATCTTCCGCGAGACCGCGCGGGTGGGAACGGCCAGGTTTGCGAAGTAGACCCCGGCTGGAATCCCCTCATGGGCCCAGACAAGCTGCCGCGATCCCGGCGGGAACCTGCCGTCCGCGAGAAGGGAAATCAACCGGCCGCTCGAATCGAGGATCGCGAGGCGCACCGATTGGGGGGCCTCGAGATCGAAGCCGATTGACACCCCCTCAAGCCCATAGCCGACGCGAAGCGGTGACGGCACACCTGCAGCCGACGCTTCGCTCAAGGCCACCCCCCCTTCGTAGGCCCCCATGTCGACCCGCCCATCCAGCAACCGGCCTCCCCCACCCAGGTCAAGAGACGGGAGGTGGGTGCCGGTTGTATCGGGGAGGCCGGCATCGATACAGGGCGAGTCGGCCATCAGTCGATAGGGATGATCGCCGTAGCCTGCGAATCGGGCGTCCGCATCGATGTTCCCGAGCCCCGGCCAGGCGAGTTCGATGTTGCTCCAGGTGGTGTAATAGCCCTTGCCGTAAAGGATCTGCGTCGGCTCGAAATAGAGGGAGGGATTATCGCGCAGAATGCAGCTCGTCAGATGCGGTTTGGAGAGGTGCGCGTAGATGGCGGCGGCAGGATCGAGGATCTGCGAATTGAGATCTTCGTTGCCTACGATGGTGCAGTTGATGAATCGCGGATAGGCATCGGCGCAGTGGACCGCGCTCCCGCCGTTGAAGGCCCGATTTTCGGTGATCAGGCAACCGACGAACTCCGGCGCCGCTCCATGGGTACAGCCGACGGCCCCGCCGAAGTCGGCCACGTTTCGGCGGAGGATCGAATTGACGACCCGGAGTTTCGAGAAGCCGTTCAGTTGCAGGCCGCCTCCCCGCAGCGAATCCCCCGCGTTCTTGGCGAATTCGATCACGCAGTACTCGAGGATCGAGACGCCATTGACCTCCGAGGTGAAGGGAAACCGGATACCTCCCCACGCGCCGGCGAGGGTCGAGTCGATCGCGAAGGAAGCGGGATCGCGGCTGGTGAAGCGGATCCGACGGTTGGGCTCGCCCCGGGCCAGGAGGCGCCCGGAGATGGTCAAGGCGTAGTAGTCGGAGAACTCCACATGGACACCGGCGGGAACGGTCAGGGTCACGCCCTCGGCAACCGAAACGTCCCCCAGTACACGCACGGTGTCGGCATCCCAAACCGTATCGGTGGTCACCGGTCCCGAGACCTCGAGCGCCCGGTGGACCGGTCGCGCGGTGAACCGGTCGATGCCCGAGGCCTCGGGCGCGGGCATCGGCCCGGAACCGAAGGTCTGACATCCGTAGCCCACGGCGGGCGACCCCGGCTGCAGGCGGAAGTCGCCCCCCTCCGGGTCGACCAATTCCGGGTCGATCCCGATCACGTTGTCATAGGGAGGTAGCTCGGCGCCCGGCCAGCTCTCGGGTTCGAATCACCCGTAGGGGCACAGGTACGAGAAGTGCGCAAGGGGATCGGCGTTCCGCACCGGATCGGTGTGGAAGCTCCAGTTCTCATAGAAGGGGGACGGCGCCTCGTAGCCGCCCGAGAGATTCGTCCCGGTCGGCATCCATTCCGAAGGGATCCCCGTGTGGAAGAGGAAGTCGGGGCCCGTGTCGACGGCGTCGACGATGAGGTTGCGCTCGATCTCCACATCGAGCCCCCCGACGTACACGCGGACCGCGTAGTCGTGCGGTTGCCAGAAGGTCACCTGTCGCACCGAACCGTTGGGGAGAATCCCCTGGGGTGTGTATCCCCGGAACCGGACACCGCCGTTGACGATGATGCAGTCATCGATGTCGAGCCGGTTGTTGCAGTAGGAAACACAGATCTGCGAACCCTGGAGATCGAGGATCGCCCCGTTGCCTACGATCCGCACATCCTCCCCCGGCGGGCCGACGGGATGCGCGCCGTAGGGGAGGAAGATGGGACCGATCAGGAGGCCGCCGGTGTAGGTCACGCCCGCTTCCAGTTCGACCCAGCGGTCATAGCCCCCCTGGGGTCCGGCGGCGTCGACCATCTCCCGCAACGTGGTTGCCGAACCCGCCGCCGCGAGGGTGAGGATCAGGCTGCCGATGAACAGACATCTCATGGGGGGATCATACCACGGACTGGCGCATTGCTTCGTGGCTGATGCGAGAGGGACGAGCTTGACGGGATGCGGACCTCCGCTGCCGGCTGTGCTGTACCGGGACCGAAAGATGGGTGCGGGGGGGGCATTGGCCTCGTTCCTCTCGGGAACGGCTGGTGTATTCTGTAGACTGCACCGAGGATCAGCAAGGGACGGCCACCTGCCGCCTCCACTCTCGTCTGTGTCTCGGGCAAATGAGGCCGCCCGGGCGGCCCCCGGGAGAGTCCGCAACCAGCGCGGAGATACCATGACCACATCCGATCGCATGCCCCCGATGGGTTGGAGAATCGGCTGGCGCATCGCAGGTGCCCCCCTGGCCCTGCTGCTCCTGACCGGGACGTGCACCCCGGCTACGACCCAGTCCGACCCTCCCGGGGATGGAACATGTGAGGACTGCGCGCCGGCCGCGGGTGATTCGGTGTGCACCTCGTGCCGGCGCTGGTTCCGGCTGATCCCGCCGCGCATCGCCGCCGGCGGCATCATCGCGGTCCCGAAGGCCTCTTACTCCCGAAAATCGAAGATCGGCCTCGGTGCGGAGATCCTCAAACCGTTCTGCCTCCCGGGCGCGGAAGGGTGCTCGCGACTCTCCGACATCATCGTCCGGGGCCGGGCAACCTTCCAGGGACAGATCTCGGCCGAGATCGAGACGAATCTGACCTGGGCGGACGATCGGTATTCGCTCAAGGCCAAGGGGCACTACAGCGACACGCCCCACCACTACTGGGGCATCGGTCCCGACACGCCCGAGGAGAATGAAGAGGTCTACCGACCGCGCAACGCCCGCGCGTACATCGAGCTGTTTCGCCGAATCTACCAGCGGCTGAAGATAGGCATGCGCTACGAGTACGAGAGCGTCAAGTTCCTCGAGATGGAGCCGGGCGGAAGGCTGGAAACGCAGGCGTTCCGCGGCAAGGTGAAGAGCTCCGTTGCCGGAACGGGCGCTTTGCTCGAACTCGACTATCGCGATCGCCGCTATTCCCCGCGGCTTGGGGTCTACTACCAGGCGTTCGGGCTCTTCTTCGATGAGGAATTCGGCAGCGACCACGACTTCAACAACTACAGCGTGGATCTACGGCACTACTATCCGCTAGCCGGGACGCACGTGCTGGCCACCCAGCTCTTCCTTTACGCGGCCAAGGGTCGCCCGCCGCTGTGGCGCTACGCCTCCCTCGGCGGCCGTGCGCACTCGCGCGGTTACCCGCTCAATCGCTACCTGAGTCGGGTTCTGGTCGCGTTCCAGGGCGAGTACCGCATGCCCGTCTATTGGCGCCTGGGTGCGGTCTTCTTCGGCGGGTTGGCTGCCGTGGCGGTCCGCATGGACGAGATTCGCCTCGACGCGATGCGGCCCACGCTGGGTGCCGGCCTCCGTGTGGGCACGGGGCCGCAGGACGCGATCAACGTCAGCCTAGACGTGGCGCTTGGGGATCTGACCCCACAGTTATATCTCTACATCGGCGACAGCTTCTGAACTCCGAAGTACTGTGGATCGGCCGGCGACCGCGGGAGGCCTTCCCCAGCGATCAGGTCATCGTCTTCGGCGGGCACCGGCTATTTCGTCCCCACGAAGCAGAGCGAGCGCTCCGTAAGCGCAAACCGGCGAACGGCTACGAACCCGACGTGCGCCAGGTGCTGGGCAATGTCATTCGCCGTCGGCGGCGTTCGTTGGGGTTCGAAGAGAAGCAGGTTGAGCCGGAAGATCGCCCCGAACAACGGTTCGGAGTCACCCGGGTCGGGGTAGTAGCCCCGGACGACCACCGTGCCGCCGGGCCTCAACGCCGTGTGCACCGATCGGAGGATCCGCTTGCAGACCGCCGCGTCCTGATACAGCGCGTCCGAGAGCAGGATCGCATCGACATCCTGCCCGAAGTCGTCCCCGGTCATGTCGCCCACGCGCGTGCGGATCCGATCGCCCACCCCGCTGGCGGCGATCATCTTCTCGGTAGTGTGGAGAACCGGCGCGCGATCGATCAAGGTCGCCGTGAGATGCGGGTTGTGTCGGCAGAGGGTGATACCGTAGAGGCCGGAGCCGCACCCCACGTCGAGCAGCGTGCTGCACTCGCGTAGGTCGACGGCTTCGGCCAGGGCCGCCGCCTCGTTGTGGGCGCCCAGATCATTCATGGCCAGCGTGAAGATCGCATCCTGCTCGCCCGCCTCACCGGGAACCGCCGGTGGCTCTCCGGTCCTCACCACATCCAGGAGCTGTTGCCACCGCGCCGCCCCGCGAGCCTGCACCTCGAGGATGTGACCCAGGTAGAGCGGGCGCCCCTCGACGAGGTACGCGCTGCTCAGGTGCCGATTGGTGTAGTGCCCATCTTGGCGGCGGAGCAGGCCCAGGGCGGCACAGGCATCGAGCACGGCTTCGAGAAGGTGCGGCACGCAGCTCAACTCGCGGGCGAGCTGCTCGGCGCTCAATCGATCCCCCTCGAGCCGCGTGAACACACCCAACCGGCAGGCCGTTGTAATCACGCTCAGGCGCCAGGCATGGAAAACCGCATCGAGAATCGGATTGTCAGCCACCGCGAACCCACCTCCCGGGCAGGTCGATCCTGCTCCCTTCCCACGACTCCATCGTAGCGCGGCGCTCGGGAGCCCACCTAGCCGTGGATGAGGGCGGCAGGAATGCCTCTCCCCTTACGAGAACCCGCCCTCGATTGGCAGCCGCGCGTCTCTTCGGTGCTTCATCGCAGGCGCCCTCTGATGTCTGCTTCCGGCCGGCTCGCTTCGATATCTATGAGGTTCCGTGGGGGTGAGCTTGCGAGACCTCGATCGGGATGGATGGTGCGACGGACGATGGACCGAGCTTCGCGTGACGTGATCACCATAGCTGCAAATCCCAACTCGACGCACGCAACCATACACTTCCAAGCTCGTGGTCGCATCCTGCGCATCGCGCGGCAGGCAAACCACGCGATGCCGGCACGATTACAAGTAGTCATAGACACGAATCCGAAACGTCACCTTGATCAACGAGTTGGCAAGTGCGATCCCCTCGCCCACCAGCCAGATCGGCAACAGCACACGGAACTGAAACGGCCGCAAGCGCGGATAGGGTCGATGGGTGCCCTTGAAGAGCAGGGTCAGCGTCACGAAAATGAAGCCGAAGAAGCCGACGGAGGCAAGGACGATGTGGGTGAGGAACAGCTTGCTCGACCAGGGAATGAAGTCGGAGTAGGGCAGCCGCGTGGTCGGGGTGATCCCGAAGGAAGCCAGCACGGCGGTGACGGCATCGATCAGGATCGCCAAACCGAGAAACCGCAGGAAGGGTTGGCGATCGCGGTGGAACCGCACGCTTCCGATGGCATAGAAGGACAGCGCCGCGAATGCCAGTGCGATGTTGATGAGATTGGCTGGATCTAATGACATATCAACTAGTAAGTTACTGCTTGTCGTGCCTCGAGGCAATCGATATATTGGGCTCACGTTCCGACTGACCTACCCGCGGCGGGAGGCTACCGGATGAAGAAACTCATGCCCGGCGCGTTTCTGTTCCTGCTGGGAGCCGCGACGGCCCTCCTGATCACGAGGACCCTTGCCCCACCCTCTCTCGATGATCGCCTTCCCCCGGCGCGGGCCACCGTTACGCGGCGCGACATCAGTTCCTCCGTTCTGGCGACCGGGATCATCAAGCCGATGGTAGGGGCCGAGGTTCGGGTCGGGTCCCGGCTCTCGGGCGTGGTCCGGCGCCTCCACACCAACATCGGCGATGTTGTGGCCGAGGGGGACTTGCTGGCCGAGCTCGACGACGTCGAGCTTCGGTCCAAGCTGGACCAGGCTCGGGCCGCGCTGGACATGGCCCGTGCCGAGATGGCATACGCCGAACTCGAGCTCAAGCGCAAACGCCGGCTGGCTCAGCAGGCGATGATCGCCGACGACGAGCTCGAGCTGGCCGAGAAATCCCATCGCATCGCCGCCCTCCGGATCACCGAAGCGGAAGCCAACGTCGACTACGCCGAAACCCAGCTTGCCTACACGCGGATCCGGGCACCGATCTCGGGCGTGGTGGCTTCGGTCTCGACGCAGGAGGGGGAAACGGTGGCGGCCAGCTTCTCGACCCCGACCTTCGTGACCATCATCGACCTCGACCGTCTGGAGCTGTGGGCATATGTGGACGAGACAGACATCGGTCGCGTTGCCGTGGGGCAGAAGGCGACCTTTACGGTCGACACTTATCCAGAGACGATCTTCGAGGGCGGGGTAACCTCCATCTATCCGAACGCTGTCATTCAGAACACGGTGGTCAACTACGTGACGACCGTGCGCATCGGTGACCGGCAGGGGAAGGTCCTCCGGCCGGAGATGACCACCACGGTGACGATCCTCCTCCAGACCCACGAGAACGTGCTGGCCGTGCCCCGCGCGGCGGTCCGACGCGAGCAGGGCGAGTACCGGGTCTACGTGGTTGCCGAGGGCGGACCCCTGGTTCGCACAGTGGAGGTTGGGTGGCGGGACGACGCCTACACCGAGATCCGGGGCGGCCTGCGGGAAGGGGAAACGATTCTGATCGAAGGGCCATGATCCAGCTGCGCAACATCCACAAGATCTACCGCACCAGTGCCGATGCCGAGGTGCCGGCGTTGGTGGATGTCAGTCTCGGCATCAAGGAAGGCGAGTTCCTCGCCGTGGTCGGCGCGTCGGGTTCGGGGAAGTCGACCTTAATGAACATACTGGGGCTGCTGGACCGGCCCTCGAGCGGATCGCACCTCTTCCACGGTCGAGAGGTAGGGCAGCTTACGATTGACGAGCTGGCCACGATCCGCAACCAGAGGCTCGGGTTTGTCTTTCAGTCCTTTCACCTCCTGCCGCGCACGAGCGCTCTCGAGAACGTCGAGCTGCCGCTCATCTACTCCGATCGCTCTGACATCCGCGCGGCGGCGAAGGCGGCGCTGGCGAAGGTTGGGTTGGCGGATCGGATGACCCACTCGCCGGGAGAGCTCTCCGGCGGACAGCAGCAGCGGGTCGCAATTGCACGCGCGCTGGTCAATGAGCCCGATGTCATCTTTGCCGATGAACCGACCGGAAACCTGGACTCCCGCGCCGGCCTCGAGATCATGGCCATCTTCCAGACCCTCAACCGGCAATCAAAGACGATCGTGCTGGTGACCCACGATGAGGAGCTGGCCCAGCACGCCCAACGGATCGTCCGGATCTCGGACGGGCGGATCGTAGAGGATCAGAAGGTGGAGCGGCCGAGGGTCGCGCAATGAAGACCGCACGCATCATCCGCAGTGGGTTTCGCGTCATGGAGCGCTTCAAGCTGCGCACGGCCTTCATGATGCTCGGCATCCTGGTTGGGATCTCCGCGCTTACAATCATCCTCTCCATAGGCCGCGGCACGCAGGAGAAGGTGATGGGCAGCATCGAGGAGATCTTCGATGCCTCCAGTATCATGATCAGCGCCGGCGGCAGCCGGATGATGGGCCGTCCGCCGGCGGAGGGCCAGGTGACGACCCTGACCATCGACGATCTCCGAGCCCTAGCGGAGACGATCCCCCAGATCCGCGTGTGGGATCCGATGCAGATGATGCCGGAGCGGGAGGTGAAATACCGCGATCAGAGCGCTCGCCTGCGGATTCTGGGGCACTCCCCGCGGGCCGAGGAGGTCTGGAATCGGGGAGTCTCCCGCGGGGAGTTCATCTCCGAAGAGCATGTCGCGGCGTCTGCCCGCGTGGCCTTGGTGGGACAGGTGGTGGTGGACGAACTCTTCCCCGACACCGATCCCCTCGGCCAGCAGATCCGGATCAGCAATGTCCCCTTCCGGGTCATTGGCGTACTGGAACGGGTGGGGCCCGATCCTCACGGCATGAACCGCGATCTTGAGATCTATGTGCCCATCTCGACCGCGATGCGCCGGATGCTCAACGTGGATCACATTGTCGCCGGGAAGCTCCTCATCCACGATCCGGAGCAGATGGAGGACGTAACCGCGCGGATCCGCGAGATCCTGCGGGAGCGGCATCACCTGACCGGCGACGAACCCGACGACTTCTCGATCATGACCCCGATCGAGGTCAAAGAGATGATTCAGCGGGCCCTCGGCGTCTTCAACCTGTTCCTGCCCATCCTGGCCGGGATCTCGCTCCTGGTCGGTGGGGGCGTGGTGGCCAACCTTATGCTGATCTCGGTCAGTGAGCGAACGGCCGAGATCGGGCTACGCAAGGCAGTCGGGGCGCGATCGCGGGATGTCCTACTCCAGTTCCTCCTGGAATCAACGACGATCACTCTGGTGGGCGGAATCGTGGGGATCATCGTCGGGATTGGGGGAGTGCGCCTGGTGGCGGGGATGATGAGGATTCCCATCACCATCCCGATCCAGGCGGTTATGCTGGGCATCCTGATTCCCTCGGTCATCGGGATTCTCGCCGGGCTGATGCCCGCTCGCCGAGCTGCCGCGCTCGATCCGGTTGAGACGCTCCGATGAAGCTTGTCCGCAATGTCCTTATCACACGACGCACACTGCTTGCCCACAAGCTGCGAACCGCGCTGGCTCTCCTGGGAGTCACGATCGGCGTCGGCGCCGTGATCCTCATGGTGGCCGTTGGCAAGGGTGCCGAACGCCAAGTGGTCCGCATCATCCAGGAGATGGGCACCCATCTCCTGATCGTGAGTGCGGAACGGACGCAGGCATTCGGTGACGGTCGCGCCGATGCCGGTGCCGTCGTCAGCCTCACCCGCTCCGACAGCGACGCCATTCGAACGCAATGCCCCTCGATCGTGCGGGTCGCCCCCGCTGAGCACAAGCGCCTCGACGTCAAGCGAGGAACGTTCTCGGTCAGCACCAAGGTGCTGGGAACCACGCCTGCCTTCGCCGAGGTGCGGAACTTCGAGGTGGCTCGCGGTGACTTCTTCTGGCCCGAGGACGAGGCGGCGGCCCGGCGGGTGGCCGTTCTCGGCGCCGTCGTAGCGGCCAACCTCTTCGGGCGGGGTGATCCTATCGGTGAGATCATCCGTATCGAGAAGATCCCCTTTCGGGTTGTCGGAGTGCTCAAGGCGAAGGGTATCTCCCCGGACGGTGCCAATGAGGACGATCAGATTCTGATTCCACTGCGGACCGCGTTGCGGCGGGTGTTCAACCAGAATTACATCCGGACGATCTACCTCCAGGCCAGCGGCCGCGAGACCATGAGAGCGGCCGAGACGGAAGTGCGCCGCCTTCTGCGCCGGCGTCACCGGCTGGAGCGGGCGGACCGACCGGACGACTTCACGATCCAGAACCAGATTACCACGATCGAAGCGGAGCAGAGCGCCAGCGAGTCCTTCACGCTCCTGATATCCGCCATCGCCGCCATTTCGCTACTCGTGGGGGGCATCGGTATCCTGGCCGTCATGTTGATCGCCGTCCGCGAACGCACATCGGAGATCGGCCTGCGCATGGCGGTGGGCGCCCGGCGTTCTGACATCCTACTGCAGTTTCTCACCGAGGCCCTGCTCCAGGGCCTCGCGGGGGGGGGGATCGGGGTGCTGCTGGGTGTCCTGGGTGCCTTGATCGTGGGCTGGACCACTCGGTGGCCCACGATGATCCCGCTGGGGTTCGTCGGCCTGGCCCTGGTGGTGTCCCTGAGTCTGGGGCTCTTCTTCGGCGTGTACCCTGCCCGGCGAGCCTCCTTGCTGCTTCCCATCGACGCCCTGCGGGCGGAGTGAGCGCACCCCCGCGGCTCGCCAAAAGCCCGCCTCATTCCGCACTCCGGATGATCCGACTGGTCGGACGGGTGTCGGCCCGTCCCCTAGTCCTTCTTCAAGACGAGGGTCTTGCCACAGCAAGTGAACGTGCAGGGCGGGCACCCACACTCGTCGGCAGGCTTCCCGCTGGAACGGCACTCCTTGACGACCTTGAGCTCCAATCCGCAGTCCTCGCAGACATAGACCTCACCAAGCTTCATGTCGTGGCAGTTGGTGGCCATGCGATCCTCCTTGCATCCCCAGCCTCTGTCCGTCGGGTACGGCCCGCGCCCAGACACGCCCAAGCCGCACGCCAGTATACGGTGTCATTCCGGGCGGCAGCAAGGCTTCTGGCCGTGCCGGCGGCCTCCACCTGGGGATCGCGTGCGAATCGCAGGTTCAGCTGCCCTCGATCCGTTGCGTGCGTCGGCACGACAGCGTGCGGGGCATCCTTGATTTCCCGAAGCGGCAAATGCCAAACTTCCATTGTGCGCCATTTTCGGACAACGGTCTTTGCATACGGAATAGCCCGCGATTGAAACCGACACTGACATCGACAGGAGGCTTCCGATGAGAACCGTATGGATCATCCTCGCGTTTCTGGGTGCTGCCGCCGGCACCTGGGCCGACGACCTCTCGGAGGGTGCACTTATCTGCCACAACGTTCCCGATCTCGGCTACACGACCTGGATCGAGGACTTCGGTGGCGAAGCGCCACTCAGCTGGTGGTGCGCGCAGTACGAGCCCCTGGCCGGTTGCGAAGATCAGATCAACGCGATCTACAACGATGCCGACACCTTCTACGACAACTTCTTCGTCCTCGCATCCTGGGCGGAGCCGAAGACCTTCTGCGCGGCCGAGTTCGGCCTCGGCGCGTATGACGCCGGCTTGCTGAGCTTCGTGCAGCACGGCGCCTGCGGATGGGATCCCCAGTCGATTCCGACAACCGATCCCCCCTGGCCCGCACCCAACTCGGGCATCGCCATCGCGTGGGCGATCGAGAATGCGCCCTCGGGCAATTTCGTTCCCGTCTACTTCTTCGGCTGCTACATGTACGGATCGTACTACGGCTCGACCACGGTTCCCCTGATCCCGGATCCGTCGGCCGACTTCATCGGCTTCGCGTCGTGCGATGCTCCGCCGGTGACTTATCCGGCCTACGATTGGGGTGCCCTGGGGCTCAACGAGGCCGGGGAAGCCGCCTGTCACGTGGTGCCCGAGCCCTGGGCGTGCTGCTTGGGCTGTGAGTGCGTGATGCTGACGGCCGACGAGTGCGACGAGCTGCATGGCTATTTCCAAGGTCAAGGCGTCCCCTGCGATCCGAATCCCTGTCCGTCCTGCGTCTACGCCTGCTGCTTCTACGATGGCGGCTGTCAGGACCTGTTCGAGGAGGAGTGCGCCGAGCTGGGCGGAACGGTCTACGACGACTACTGGTATTGCGATCCGAATCCCTGCCCCGATCTCTGGGGCGCGTGCTGTTTCCCGGAGGAGGGGCATCCTTGCCTCGATGACACCTTCGAGGAAGACTGCCACGAGATGGGAGGAGCGATCTGGTTCGTCGACGAGACGTGCGAAACGGCTCCCTGCGACGACTACACGCCGGCCAGCACGCATAGCTGGGGTACGATCAAGGACGCGTATCGGTAGGGCGCTTCGGGAGCTGCGGGAGTGCTGCCCGGTGTCCTTGTGTATCGGCGGTAACGAGGCTCGATCCAAGCTGCGGTTGAAGAGGATTTCACCAACGTGCGCACGCCCACTACCACGCCGCGACCGGTGAGGGCCGCCGTGAGGCCGTTCTTGCTTACTCTAACCGTCGCCGCCGTTATCGTGGTCGGCGATGCGCCGGCCACCGAAGGACCGCCGATTGATCGGAACCCGAATCAGGCTTTTCGCTGGCTCTTCCCCGGTGAAGCCGGTGTCCCGATCGAGAATGTTGTGGGAATCCAGGAGTTTGACGTCCAACTGGATCTCAGTGAGGACTGGGTCTTCGAGAACTTGCACGCCACCACCTGGGCACAGCAGGTCCCGGGTGGTTCAATAATGCACTCCGGCTACCATGTTCTTGACCGAGAGCGTCGCTGCCATCGATGGCGCCGAAGATGCGCAGGGAACGATTCCCGACGAAACACGCCTAGCCCGCGCGTCTCCGAACCCGTTCAACCCAAGCACCACGATCAGATTCTCGCTAGCCCGTAAACAGCACGTGCTGTTATGGGTGTTCGACCTATCCGGAAGGCATGTGACGCAATTGCTCAATGATGAGCGGGGGGCGTTAGGGAGCATACGTCTCCTTCAGTTTGGCCCACGTGATCGGAATCGGATCGGCTCTGCTCCTCGCTTCGATCCCGATCCGCAGACTGAAGTTCGCTCGGGGATGCCCCCCGAAGTAGTAGAAGTTCTGGTTCTCGACATAGAAGTCGTGGCTTTCTCCGAGCCACGGCTCGTCGTGCACGACCAGACCCGCGGTCGGGCTCGAAAACCGCACCCCCATCCACAGGTCGGGGCCGATCACGGAGCCGTCGGCCACAGGCACATCGATTCGATGATGACCCAGAGGTAGATTGCGCACGACATAGGGACCGAAGAGGGGAATCATATCCTTGTCTGCACCACCGGGGTTTCGATAGAAGCGGACGAATGCGGAGAACGTGACTGCGCCGAAGGAATCGGGCTCCACGTACTCGAACGAGAAGGACGTCATGGTCCCGGATGTGACACCGTGCAGATCATCGATAGCCTCGGCCCCGCTCTGACCGG
>Ga0180432_10006222_pt1 | contig 15597 bp, 13 predicted proteins | sample SS_ome_10_FD_132414 | JGI IMG/M metagenome (GOLD analysis project Ga0180432, IMG submission 132414) | Hypersaline lake sediment archaeal communities from the Salton Sea, California, USA - SS_1_MS_2 metaG | ecosystem: Environmental > Aquatic > Non-marine Saline and Alkaline > Hypersaline >... | reverse complement strand
GTCTCGAGTGCCCGGTGCAGCCATTTGGCCCACGCACGGTCCGGCTCGACGTGGCGGTAGCTGATGAACGCCTCGTAGCGGTAGGACTCGTCGCCTGATGGCTGCCGATCCGCTGTCATCATCTCACCCCGGGATAATGAACGGATACATGCCGGAGACCATGCCCAACGCTTCGGTCACGGCATGCCAAAACTATACCATCCCGTGCACACAGGCGCAACGCCAATAGCAGCCCCCTCTTGCCCACCGGCCAGCACCCGCAGAGAGACTGGCAAGCGACTACTCGGCCTCAGGAGCCCCTAGGTTGCACTTCCCGCCGCCAGCCTATGTCCCCTTGCCCCAGGTGAATGGTTGCCGACCGCTGAAGAACTCCTCCTCGGTCGCGGACAGCCCCATTGCGTGCAGGTCCTCGATTGCTTGATCGCGTGCGACTTGGATTCCGCCCAGTTGCTCCGAGCGGTGATCTTCAAACGCGGCATTGTAGGCGTCGCGCGCCTCGTCGAAATTACCCAGCAGGAGATCGGCCTCAGCCAGCGTGACCCTGTCCCAGAAGTTCAACGTCAGGTGCTGCTGGACGTGGGCCGATTCCAGCACTGCACGGCGCCCGACAAGGAGCTCACGCACTTCGTGAGCCAAGAACCGCGCCTCCTCCAGGTTCCCTTGCCAGAGCGCCGTGGCGGCCGCATTGATGCCAAGGTACGGCGACCGCATCTTTCCGGCCCGCCAGCCGTGGGTGTAGATGCGGCACGCCCTTTTCAGGCTGTCTTGTCTGTCCCGCGTCCGAAGCCAGACTCGCTTATGGACACCCGCCAGGATTCCTGTGGTTTCATCGTCGTTGGGCGCGGCCTTGTAGAGCTCCTCCAAGCTGGACAACGCCTTGTCTAGCTCGCCGGTGCGGCTCCAGAGGAGCCCCTGGAGCTGCCTCAGCCGCAAGTCATCGGCGTAGGTTTCCAACCCAGCTTCGAGCACCACGGCGGCATCCTCGTACGCTTCGCAGTCAATCAACGCCTGTGCAAAGGTTGCAGGCAAGGCCGGGGTCTTCAGGAACTCGGCATTGCGACCGTTCCCCGACAGTTCCATCATCACGTGCTGGTCGAAATCCGAGGATTCGATTTCCGTCAGCATCCTCCAGAACGTTTGGCTCTTGCAGAGGCCAAGCCGGGCGCCGTCCTTGGTGACGGAGGCTAGGCGCAAAGCAAGTGGACACCGGCAAAAGAACCATTCAATGCAAGCTTCCGCAAAAGCCAGACTGAGTTCCATGTCAACAGCATTCACCCGCCGACGGATGTGGCGCACAGCATTACCGATCCAGCGCAGGGAATTCGCCCAATACAAGGTGGACATGGGAATGAGATTGTAGGCATGCAGCGACGTCAAGTTCGAAAACAGGTTTGGGCTGGGATCCATCCTCGCTAACATCAACGCGTTCTCAGCGAGTGATTCCACAATCCGGACGCAGTAGATGATCGTTGCCTCAGGCGCCCCCGTCGGACGAACCTTGACGAGATTGTCCAGGTCGTCCCGCAAAGAGAACCTCCGTGAGGAATGCTGAGCCACATCCTCCACGAGTCGACCTGTAAGCTCGTCATTCATGATGAAGGCATGGATTTTCCGTGCCCGACGTTCGTTGTCAGACGCGCCTCCAAGCAGCGCTCTTCCGACAGCGCTGTTGAATGGTAGCAGAAGAGAAGAGCATTGACCACAGAGAAGTCATCGGGCTTGACGCTTGCCCCTGAGAAGCTGTCCCAGAGAACACCTCGCCCGCCTCCGGCCCACTGGTACCATCGCGAGATGACAGGGCCACAGCCTGAGTCAGCGGCTCCGCTGAATACGGGAGGATCCCATGCGCGGTCGACTTACCGCAAGCCTGTCTCGCGACGTCCGTTGCAGGCTACCTTCCGTGTCAGGAGGTTTCCTTGGGCAACGCGGCACGAACGCCTTCGTTCACGTCGCCACTCTTGTCACTAAGACTGCCATAGTCTGGCATTAGTGATGGAGGGGCGCACCGTTCGCGATCTCAGAGGAGACAAGTTGCCGCGTTGACCGGGACCACAGCACGCCGCCAGCCAGATGCCGCAAGAGGTACGCCGTCAGATCAATCTTGTGCTTGACAGCGGCATTGCTTGCGGGGCAGAATATTCTGCATTCGGATACGCTGCAGAGGAGGTGTGAACATGAAACGCTTTCCCTTGGTCCTTTGCGCACTCGTGCTCGCTGCGGTCCCGGGCTGCAACGACGGCCCCGAGTGCCCGGAGTCGCCCGACTCCGCGACCACCATACTCGCCCAGGGCACTGCGGACCTACTGCCAGGCAGATACTGGGGGGAAATCGGCTGCGAAACAGCCAGCGTCTCCGTTTCCCAGCCGGGGATGCTGGTCGCAAGGGTCACTGGCAGCGACGCGTCTGCGGTGCTGCACGCTGGGTTCCTGCACCCGGCCACAGACCCGGTCTATCCCTGTGCCACAGCTCGTGGTCCGTCGCCGCAGGTCTTGACGGTGGCAGTGAGTTCCGCTCACGTGCAGGCCGGCCACAAGTGGTTGTTCTACGCCTCAAGCGTTGACACCGTGGGCAACCTATTCGGAACCGCATCCTACACCATCATGTTTACGCCCGACTGAGGTGAGAGCATAACCGAGGTCGTCGTTCGGACGCGCGGAGCCCGACGAAGTACCTGCCAACCAGGAGGCGATGAAGCGGAGAGTACTCCCCTGCGGGCCCGCGTACGATGAAAGACGGAGGCGAAGTTGGCCGGAGGAAATTCCGGGAACGAGCCGACCCACGAGCCGGCGGTCCGGCGTTAGCAGCAGCCAATGCTCGGGCGCTCGGCAGATAACGTCACAGGCGTTGCCCTGAGATTCTCCTCACAGCCCGTTCCGAGACGGTAAGGAATCGTGCGAGGACAGCACTTCAACGAGACGAGCTAACTTGTTGCTGCTACCGGACCTGAGGTGTGAGCGCACCTTGTGGCAGAGATTGCAGAAGGCGGGGAGATCGAACCCCATCCTCTCCGCTCTGATTGATTCAGCCTCAACAACTTACGTTAAGCAGGGAGCTCCTGTCGCTTTCGTCTCCGGGTGTTTGATCTCCGCTGACGAAGACATCCGTCCATCCGTAAGCCGATGTCAGGCAAGCGCTTCAGCCGTTGGTCTGTTTGGGGAGTCAGTCCCTGCTATGACGAGGAGGGCCTCCCTCTCCGCCTCGGTCGAAGGGCACGCCACAAGCCGCTGAAAACTGAACCCTTTTGCCAGTGTCCTGCCAGGCGGTTCCATAGTTGTGACCGAAGCGGTTTTGTGCCGGGATGTTTGCTGTACCAGGGGCGCTGCTTCTGGGTCGTTGCCAAAGGCTACTGCTCGGCCTCAATCCCTTCAGGGCCCAGACCCTAACCGGATCGATCTGCGTCCTATGCCGACCCCAGCATGTGGGCCAAAGATGCTGACAACGAACACTACCTGATCGTGGTGCTGGACAACTCCAGCCGGTGCCGGCTAGCCTGGCGTCTGCAGCCTTCGATGGATGCAGATGCGTTTGCCGAGGTGGTCGAGCTTGCGTGTGAGGAAGCTTGCCTCGACGGTGTGCCACTCGGCAACGGGCTGCGCGTGCTGTCGGATCGCGGCCCGGCGCTCATCTCCAGGTCGTTCGGCCAGTACCTGGGGGCCAAAGGCCTACCACCGCTCGGCCAAGGAGCAAGTCAACCTGGTGGTGTGGGAGTCGCCGGGCAAGGTCGAAGAAGAAATGCAGGAATTCGTTGCCTATTGCAGCGCGAGGTGGTGTGATGACGCGTTAGCAAGCACGACGCCGGATGACGTCTACTTTGGTCGCCGCGACTCCATCCTCAGAGGGCGCGCACGGCTCAAGGCGCGGACGATGCGAAGACGAAGGCTGGCAAGCGGCGCACACAGAATGTGAACCACCGGGCTGAGAGCCACAACCTAACGTCGGGCCTCAAAACGGCCACTTCTGCTGAAGACGTACACCCATTTACAGACTTTTTGACAGAACCTCTCATGCTGGTTAACATGAGGTTGGCGATAGAGCGGAAGCTGGGAAACAAGACCGCGAAAGACGTCGAGATTTTGCATCGCGAAGACGCTCCCAAGAAGCTGCACTTGCTCGTCCTCGCGAGGCCAGAGACGAGTCCTGAGGAGGCCATGCCTAAAAGCCAATACCTGCACCCGCCCCCCCGGCCGCCCCCTGGTTGCGTGCTCTGTCCTTTCGGTTGAGAAGCGATCCAGGGCTTGGCGTTGCGGGGGACTCGTGGCAGATCGCCGCTCACAGAGGGCGGGATGACTGCCAGTTCGCCGTTTGCCTTGGCTTGAAATGACGGCAAGCCGGACGGCGCTCAACCCAGCGCTGGGCGGCTTTGTCTCAAGAGCTTGAAGGAGGTCCGGGAAATGGCTGAGAAGTTGATACGTCAAGACATCGAAAGGCGTCTGGTCATCAAATCGTGGAAGGACGAGGCCTTCCGCAAGCAGCTGCTGGAAGATCCGAAGGTAGCGATCGAGCAGGAGTTCGGGGGCAAGATCCCGGAAGATGTCGAGATCGTGGTTCACGAGGAAACCCCCAAGGAGCGGCACTTGGTACTCTGTGCGAAGCCGGAACTTGTGCCCGAGCCAGCTGACGTGCTAGGACAGGATGACGAACAGTCGTTCAACTGCATAACCATCTCGTCAGTCGAGACCATTAGCTGCTGCGAGAAGTAGTTCCCTGGGCAAGCTCACGCACGCCCATACGTTGGAGTTCACTAGGAAGCTCTCGAGTACAGATGGGCGTACTACCGGCAGCCCTATTCCGGTGCAGGGCCACAGCAAGGGCACCAGTCCCGGCAGAGGCCACTCGTCCTGCGTTATTCGATAGGACGTTTGAGGCGGGTTTCAATGGCAAGGTGTGGCGAGGTCGGCGCTCGAGGAGAGGCGAAGTGGCCATGGTGTGAGCTGAGCGGTCCTGATCCGGGCCCGGAGTGAGGGATCGCGGGGCTTGTGTGGACGATGCGCGCGGAAGGGCGTTGCGCGACGGCAGGACGCCACGCCGGGCAAGGCCAGGATGAAGGCGAGGGTGTTGAGGATCACCTCGCGCAGCGGGAAGTTGGTTGAGAAACGCGCGCAAATCCCGTGTGCGGCCGAGTCGGTGATTCAGCTCGCCCACCGCCAGAAGGCTAGCGTCAGAACTGGCAAGCCCCTTCTTTAGGCCAACGACGACAGTAGTAGGGCTCTGAAATGAAAAGGCGAGCTACCCACACGATGCTATGTCATCGAATGGCTTCCTTGCGGATTCAGCCCAAGTTACCCTCTGGCCGGGTCCTGCCGTCCCAGGCAAGACGGCCTCGCATCTTCGGACGGGACCCCGTTCGCTGGCAGGCTGCGATCCGAGAGTGACGAGGCGATCCATGACACACTGAAAGGGCAGTCTTCCAGACGCGCTCAGTTCATATGTCCCGACAAGTGGATTTCAATCCGAACACAGACGCATGTTGGTCTGGCCGGTCTTCGGTGACTGTAGCCGTCACTGATATCATGGGTTACATTGCGGCGCGCTATCGCCGTCTTACTCCACCTTGGCCGGGGAACCCTGTACGCTTCGTATCCGTGAGGGCGCCTGTCCCCTTCGAAGAGCTCCTAATTCCTTTCGTCCAGTATGCCGCTGAGGTGCTCGCCTCTCGGACAGGTTGTGCATATGCCCTCCTTTCCGACGAAGCCCACAGCGAGCTCGAAAGGGCACTCATGCTTCGCCTTGCGCGTCTGACAGTCCGAACCTTCTACCTTGAGTTCGCCCTGTACCGTGCCTCGGTGGACTCGCCATGGGACCGCCTGCTCCGGCTTCTTCATGAAGGCGATTCGCGTGAGTTATACTTAGCATTTATAGATCGGATGCTGAGCGGTGGCCTGCCAGGCTTCTTCGCCGAGTACACGGTACTGGCCGGGCTCGTGTCGACCTTGATCGAGCTGTGGATTGATGCGGCTGCAGAGCTGCTCCAGCGGCTGTCCCGGGACAGGGAGGCCCTAGGGCGCGTGTTCAACAGCGGGGAAGATCCAGGCGTGGTTGTCGGCTTGAACCCTATGGCTTCGGACCCTCACAGGGGCGGACGCTTCGTGGTTGAGTTGACGTTCGCTTCCGGTATGAGGCTGGTGTACAAGCCGAGATCGCTCGGCGTTGAGGCCGCTTTTTCCTCACTACTTGGGTGGCTGAACGGCAAGAGCACCCTTCTTCGGCTCAGCGCCCCGCAGATTCTGAACCGAGAGGAATACGGATGGGTAGAGTACGTGGAGCGTAGGCCCTGGGCAAGTTCAGGTGAAGCTGAACGCTACTCCCAGCGCGTTGGGATGTTTTTGTGCCTGCTGTACATGCTGGGCGCGACGGACTGCCACTATCAGAATCTCATTACCAACGGGGAACACATCGTGCTCCCCGACCTGGAAACGCTCTTGCATCCAGACGTGCCCCAGAAGACCTCTCCACCGGCAACGAGCGCGGCTGCCAGACGTGCCTATGATAAGCTGCGCCATTCTGTCCTGGGAACCGGATTGCTCCCATCTTGGCAAGTAGGTCAACGCGGGCGCGTAGTCTTCGATATCAGCGGCTTGGGGGTATCGGACAACCAGGAGACACCGTTCATGAGGCTCCGATGGCACTGCGTCAACATGGACAACATGCAAGCGGCGCTTGATGCAGCGCCAATCCGTACTGAGGGCGGGCCTTTCACCACATCGGGCACAACAAGTGACGGAGAGCGCATGCGGCTGTCCGTAGAATGCCTGATCCAGGGGTTCCGGCAGATGTACCGGCTGCTGATAGGGTGCCGTGACCAGATGCTGGCTTCCAATGGCCCGTTGTCTTGGTTCTGCGGACATAGGGTGAGGTTTCTGTTCCGACGGACAACGTTCTACGCCCAGTTGCTGGAGTGTCTGACAGATCCCGATTCACTGCGGGACCAGAGCCAATGGCTGGCGGTGCCGGAGGTTCTCCGCGATTGCCCTGCTTCTGTGGAGGCGGTTGCTTGCCAGCGTATGATAGATAGTGAGAAACGCGCTCTGCGGCGACTCGACATTCCTGTTTTCACGGCCTCAACAGACGGCACGTCTCTGACTCTGGATGGAGCCGAGGTTGTGGAGGACGTTCTGGAGCTGCCGAGCATTGAGAGAGCGAGGGCTCGGCTGTCAGCTCTTTGCGAAGCAGATCTGGTCGAGCAGATTTCCCTAATCCGGGTAGCGTTCCATACACGGGCAGTTACTAGCGTTCACGTCGACGGGCGGAGCAAAGCGAACCGCCAGCCTGAGAGAGTGAGACCACCAACTGCGGAGGAGTTGGTGGGCACTGCGCTCAAGATCGCCCGGCAGGTCAAGGAGCACGCAATCGTGGGCGCGGATGGCAGTGCCACGTGGATAGCGCCGAAGCTGCTGCCGTCAGGCAAGCACGTGCAACTCATGCCTGTCGGGTATGACTTGTACGACGGGGTTGCGGGCATTGGGTTGTTCTTGGCGGCAGTAGGGCGAACCGCGGGGCAAGGCGACTACTGCGACCTGGCTGCCAGAGCGCTGAGCACGCTAAAGGCTGAGCTCGAAGCCCGGGACGGGGCGCAAGACCTTGCAAGGCAAATGGGCATTGGTGGGGCGGTCGGTCTTGGGTCGGTTGTCTACGGACTCGTCCGATCGGCGGAGTTGCTGGGTGAACCGGGCCTTTTGGAGGCAGCAGCACTGGCGGCGATGCATATCACGCAGGAGGCCGTTTGCGGTGACTGTTGGCTGGACGTCATTGGCGGAGTAGCCGGGGCCATCCTTGGTCTTCTTTCCTTGTACAAGTGCACGGGCGACGACACGTACCTTGCGACCAGTGTCGCCTGTGGCTGGCACCTTGTGAAAGCGCAGCGCGACCTGGGTGGAGGAAAACGAGCGTGGCGCGCAGGTGCGCTCGACCATGCCTTGACCGGCTTCGCGCATGGTGCAGCAGGTATCGCCTATGCGCTTCTGAGGCTTTATGAGGTCACGGAGGAGACGGCATTTCGTGAGGCCGCGTCTCAAGGCATCGCCTGGGAAGAGAGTGTCTTCAGCCTTGGGGAGCGAAACTGGCCCGACTTCAGAGGGATGCCTGGTCAGGGCGAGCAGCCGGGCTTCATGACAGCGTGGTGTCATGGTGCTCCGGGGATAGGCCTTGCCCGGCTTGGCACGTTGCATGTCTACGGGACGCAGAAGGTCAGGAGTGACATCGAGATCGCCATAGAGACGACCTGCCGAGCTGGTATGGGCGATCGTGATCACGTTTGCTGCGGCAACATGGGACGTGTTGAAGTCCTCCTTTCAGCGGGAAGGCTGCTGGCAAGACAGGATCTTGTGCGAAGAGCGTACGGTTGGGCCGGTGCGATTGCCGAGCGTTCGGCGCGCGAGGCCCGCTTTGCGTTGAATCCGAAGATGCCGCGCGAGATCGTTCATCCGGGATTCTTCCAGGGGCTATCAGGTATTGGCTACGAGCTGCTACGGTTGGCCAGCCCGGAGCATATCCCCTGTGTTCTGCTTTGGGCGTGAATTCACAGAGCCAAGGAGGGAACTGCGCTCGAGGCGCACAGTCGCGCGACACAACTCTCTTGGCCCGGCCCATTGAGTACCTGCTTCTTCTTGCGCAGGTCGTGTTTTCCCGAGAGATCGACGATACCGGCGACGTGGTGCTACTCGAGTCTGTAGAGATCGGCGAGGCTTGGGCGGCGCTGCGGGCGGTGTCAGGGCGCGGTGCACAGAACAGGTGATGCCGAAAGCCAGACTTCCCCATTTGTTGGTCCAGGTGGTAGATGGAGCACATGGGATAACGCAGCGGGCCATCCTTCTACAGATCATGGGAAGCCAGTTGCCCGGAAGGAGTATCACGCACTATGCCGGAGAAGTCGATGGAGAATACCGGCACGGTTGATTAACCGGGGAAACAGGTGACAATCCCTATTTTCCTTGTGATCCTCTTGCGTGCGACATGGCGTTGGCAACGACACTAGCTCCTATACGCAAAGATGAAACACGGGGAGAGCGTTCGCTCCACGGACGGCGAACAGATCGGCCCACATGGCGTCCGTCGCTTTTCCTCGGGTAGCCACGCATAACTCGGCCACAGCCGAGGGCGGGATCGCCCCAGGCTGAAGCGTGCTTGACAGCGGCGCTGCTGCCAGGGCACAGTGTTGGGTGTTGGATGCGTTGCGGAGGAGGTGCAGACATTACACGTTCTCGCCTGGTTCTTGTCATACTCGTGCTTGTCACGGTCACGGGCTGCGGTCCCGGGTGCCGCGAGTGCTGCATTGTCATGCTCGCCCAGGGCACCGCAACCACACCCGCAGGCAAGCACTTGCTGGACATCGAGGTAGCTCGGGTCTTGGTCCGCTACCCGGGAGAACTGATAGCAACACTGGGGGGCCACAGGTCCGTGCCGCTCATCAGCGCGTTCATCCACCCGGCCACGAACGCGCACCAGGCCTATCGCAGAGCTGAGGGTCCTTCACCACTTGTCTTGTCGGTAGCGGTGACTGAGGACCTCGTAGATGCCGGACACGAGTGGCTGTTCTACGTCACAACAAGTGACGCCACCTCAGTGACCGTCTCCTACACCATCACGCTTGTGCTGGACTGAGCGGATCTTATAGTCGGACTCTCTGGCCCGGAAGGCGCGGCCCGAGGAGCTGTCCTGCCAGTAGGAGGCGATGAAGCCCGAGGTTCTTAGGTCGCGAAACACGGTCGCTTTTTCGCTGGCCTTGTGCCTAACGACGGAGATAATCTTCTATCATGCGCAATCTTGAGCATGGCCCCTGCTATGGTTGTCGGTGAACAGCGCTATGGCCGTGCTGGGGGAAGCGCGGCAAGCATTGGCGACGACGCTAGAGAACAGACGATGAAAAAAGGGCTCGCTTCCTGGTTTGCGATATGGCACCCGCGCTATCGGCTGATTCTCGACCAGTTGCTCCTCGCGGGAACGTTGGCGTTTGGTGTTGTCTATCTCCAGAACATCTTCCTCCGCCTCCTGACGGAATCGCTATCGTCAACGCGGATCAGTGGCATACCCCAGGTATTGTCGAGTATCTCGACGTCACTGCATATTGGCCCATCCCTTCTGTTCCTCAGTCTGTTCATTCTAGCTGGGCTTGCTGCCGCTGCAACGGAATTCTGGAACGTGCGTGCCTCAGGGAAGCTGGCAATGCGGTCCAAGGACGACACGGAAACCGAGGTCCTGGTCCACCTTCTCAGGAAAGATGACACGTTCTTCAGCCGGCATTCCCCAGCCGAGACCGTCAACCGCCTAGCGATGGATCTCTACAGAGTAAGCGATCGTAGACCGAACCTGATGAACGTTTGGCGGTCCTCCCTTTTGATCATCGCTAACCTTGTGTTTTTCCTCCCTGTGGATTGGCGTCTGGCCATCGTGCCTCTAGCCGCGTGCGTTGCCGGGGCCCTCTGGACACGCTGCATGACGCGGAACGTCAAGGAAATGGACTCCGACTACATGCGTCAGGACGACTGCGTCAAGTCTCGCTTCGAGGATTTCCTGCGGGCGGCGCCGGAGGTTCAGGTCGGTCGGCTCTACGGCAAGATCCGCCGGGATATCGGGGAGCTTCAAAGGGACAGGAGCAACACGTACCGTCGGTACGTGCGTCTCAGGGCGGTGCTGGGTGTCGGCAACACGACGTCGTACCTCATGGCATTCGTCGCTATGATCATAGTGGTTCTTCACCTGAGGAGCGCCGGAACTGAATACGGTGCTCTGGTGGCGCTGATTCCCGTGGTGGTTATGAGGCTACCACAGCTCTTTCAAAACGCATCACAGCTCGTCTTCCTCAACCTCCAGTTCCAGCTTGCCCGCACGAGCATGGATCGCCTGCTCGAGTACGAAGCACACGAGACCCCTCAGGTGGAACCTGCCGGTTCGGGAAAGGGGCGACCAGTGTTTGTGCCCGAGGGAGGCCAAGCCAGGCCAGACACGACAATCGCTCCTTCGTCCGAGCTCACACAGGAGGCGGAGCTGTTCCGGCTCGAGAACGTGACGTACCGTTACACGAGCCCCGACGGGACCATGCAGGGAGGAGTGACCGAGGTGAGTACCGCCTTCACTTCCGGACAATGGACGGCGATCGTGGGAGGGGCCGGTTCGGGTAAGTCCACGCTTCTCAAGCTCTTGCTTGGCCGTCTGAAGCCCCAGAGTGGGGAAGTCCTCTACGGTGAAATGGCTCTCGACGCTCTGCCCGGTGACCGAGCTGCCTCGCTGTTCTCCATCATGCCTCAGTCACTGGCGCTTCTCGATATGACGCTACTGCACAATCTCCTCTTCGGGCGGCCAGTCTCTGGGGACACGCGTGCTTCCACGCCAAGGTTGTCCGATGCTGATCTCGACGTGGTAGAGCGTGCGGGCCTCGGGAAAGTTTGCCGGCTCAAAGCACTGGAGCTGACGCCGGAGGAGTCCGCTGATAGCCGTGCTATCTTCGGCGCCGTGATCGGGGCTAGAGGCCGCTTGCGTGAGCGCCTCCGGGAAGAGTGCGACGCCGACGTGCTCCCGTACGAGGCGGGTCATCCCGACCCGAAGCACTGGGTGCTGGAGTGCCTCACGGGCGGGAGATGCGATCGCGATCGTTCAGTCAGGCTCTTGCTCGGACGAACGGGCAGGAGAGTTCTGGAACGACTCCTCCGGGCGAAGCTCGGTCCGGATCTCGTCGAGTTGGGGCGAGCTGTGCTGCGGGAGACTCACCACCTGTTGCGAATCCCCAATTTCAACGTCTATTGTCAACTCGCCCCCTTTCCTCTCGATGAGCGCCTGTGGAAGCTGCGCTCATCCTGCGTCGATCTCGGCGAGGCAAGCTCCTTATCCCCCAAGGAGAGACTCTCACTTTGCCAGATAGCCCTGACGAGCTCGCCAGCGGAATTGGCGACCAGCGAGCTTTCGGACAAGCGGCGTCGCCAAGAGCTTCGGGACGATTTCAGCTTAAAGATAGGTGAGCTCGGCGGCCTACTCGGCGATGCGTGCGTTCCGTTCGCCGCTGAGGAGATTCATCCATACTTGACGTGGCGGGAGAACCTTGTTTTTGGCGTTGTCGACATCCGTAACAGCCGTACCGGAAGGATCGTGGAAGACGCTGTTCTGGAGTTCCTGGAACAGCAAGGACTGAAGGACGCTTTCACGCGCCTCGGGCTCGAGTTTGGAATCGGTCGGCTCGGCGGAAACCTCTCGGGCGGCCAGGGACAGCTAGTCGGCCTGTGCAGGGCGCTGTTGCGTAGGACGCCGGTGCTGCTTCTGGATGAGCCGACGTCGGCCTTAGACCCAGCAAGCCGCGCGAGGATCGCGGAGTTCCTTCGTGCGTGGAAAAGGAGCCGCATCGTTATCACCGTAAGCCATGACGTCGAATTCATCCGCGAGTCAGATGAGGTCAAGCTGATGGACGGCGGCCGGCTCGCCGCAAGCGGTACGTTCAGTCAACTCAAGGAGGGGTCCGAGGTCTTCCGCAGGGCCCTCAAGCAGACATGAGCCAAGTTCCCCTTAGTGTGGCCGAGAAGATCCGCGTGCTCAGCATCTGCTCGGTCTTTGCGCGGGTTCCGCCCGCCAGCCTGGGCACGCTGGCCGAGATGATGGAAATGGAGCGCCTCGACGCCGCAGAAGTGCTCTTCGAACAGGGCGAGCCCCCGGAGAGGATCTATGTGGTCGCAAGTGGCCGCCTAAAGGTCTTTGTCCCGGGCAGGCCGGAGCCTGTTCGTACGCTGGGGGCCGGTGAACTCCTTGGCGAGTACGGGATGTTCTCGGAGCATGGGCGCACGGCCACCGTCAAGGCCGAAATAGCGGCCGTTTTGCTCTCGCTCGACTACCAGCGCTTCCGAACCTTTCTACTCCAGTTTCCCGAGACCATGCTCGTGTTGCTCAAGACGGCCGTCCAACGCCTGGTCGAGTCGGAGGCCAAGGGCGACGGCGGGCCACCGACGTCGGGAGCGCATTGGAGCAAGATATAGGTACGGGCAGAGGAGCGCAACAGGTAGGTATCTTCACCCGGCGTCTTTCGCCAAGGGAGGTTGCTGTAATGAGCACATGGTACAGCCTACAAGAGCACGCTGAACTCCGGAAACGCGGCAGCTACTGTCTGCTCGTCGACGGGCGTCTCCAGGACTTCTGGGTGTTGCATCCCTCAGAAGCTCTGGTCTTGAGTCTGCTTGACGGAGAGCTCGATGTCAATGAGTTGACCTTCCTCATGGCTGAGACGTACCGGCTCTCGTCGAGCGACGCACGGTGCCGTGTTGACGCTGTTCTTGAGCGGACGAAGCCTGCCCTGTGTGTCTCACGTGAACCGCACAGGCACGTTCGACGTTACGACCCCGAGGCGTTTGTCTTTCCCGGTTTCGACAAACGGCCTGGCCACACAGAGCCCTTAGAGTCTCCCGCGGCCATCGACCTGATGCTTACTGCGAGGTGTAATTTCGCCTGTCGATACTGCTATTTCCGTTCTGGACAACGGCTCACTCCTGACTTGAGCCTCGACCTGGCCCTGAGTGCCATCGAGGAAGCAGCGGACATGGGAGTGGCGCTCGTGAACCTTGGCGGCGGAGAGCCTCTCCTCTACCCACATATCTCCGAGCTTGTCTCTGCCATACGTGAGGCCGGTATGGCGCTGGCGGCTTTCAGCACAAACGGCTTGCTCCTGCACGAGAAGATGATCCGGGACCTCCTAAGCGCCGGCCTCGAGAGCATCCAAGTCAGTGTGGATTCTCCCAATGCAGAAACGCACGATTACCTCACTCGAACACGCGGCACGTTAGAGCCCGTGCTTCAGGGGGTCCGGAGCCTGAAGGCTCATGAAGCGTGGGTTAGGACACGGTCCGTGATTGGCCCAGCCAACTGCGACGAGGTGGCCGATCTAATCGACCTGCTGGCTGAACTTGGAGTAGACAGGATTGACATCGGGCCCGAAGAGTCTGGCTCGTGTGAAGTCCAGTGCCCGAAGGCGGTTGACACGCTCACAGAGGCGCAAGCGGCACAAGTGCGGCGGACGGTCAAGAACAAAGCCGATCAGTACGGCGATCGTGTGATTTCCTACCACGACAACGAGGCGCCATGGAAGAAAGGCCAAGTTAGAGTCCGCTGCGGGAACCTGTATGCGAGCTGTGTCATTTGTCCAACAGGCAACGTTACTCTATGTGAGATGACGTGTAACACGCCGGAGCTGTCCTACGGAAACCTTCGCCGACAGTCGTTGCGTGACGTTTGGCTCGGACCAGCGCATCAACGGTTGCTGGAGAAGACTGCTGACCCGTCGAGAGTAGACAAGGAATGCGCTGTGTGCGGACTGCTACCGTACTGCCGTACCGGCTGCTTCAACCTCTCGGAAGTACACAAGGGGGACTTCTTCGCCAAGGACCCACGATGCCGTGGTCCTTACAACGCGGAAGGCAAGGGATCGCACAGTGGTGTCTCGCTCCCGTGAGCCCCAACTTCCGGAATGGTGGGCTGAGGCAGCGTCGTCTTGGCGACAGAGGCGAGTGTCTGGCGCGCGACGTGCCCTGAGGCCTGGTTCGGTGGTCTTCAAGCTTTCCACGCGAGTGATGAAACACGCGCTGCTGACTGTAACGAAAGTCATGCCACGCCAAGGTACGCGACGCACCTCTAGCGTCGATGGCAGATGATCTCCGGAGGATACCGGAGAACCCGTCAGATCCCCTTGGCCTGCCTGGTGATGCATCCCGGCGTGCACCACATCCCTTCGACCTCGGCCGTCTCGCCCGCGGCGAGAGCGTCCAGCTGGTCCGCCTTTGTACGCAGGTCCTTTGCAAGCTTCCGGAGTTTCTCCGGATCTTTGAACACTTCTTCGAGCTGCGTTTCGTCCAAATCGAATACCATGATGGAATCCTCTTGCTTATGTCACGACTACCCAAAGGCACACTACATCCTGGGACGCGTGCGCCCTCATTCCATTTTTGACCTTACTTGTTGGCAGGCTGGTGCCAAAGGCATCCGGGCGTGCACACACCCATGCCTTCGACCTCGACGGTCTCGCCCGCGGCCACAGCTTCCAGTTGGTCCGCCTTTGTGCGCAGGTCCTTCGCAAGCTTCCGGAGCTTCTCCGGATCCTTAAGTACCTCTTCCATTTGTCCTTCGTTCATGCCGAAGACCATAACGACCTCCTTTCAGCGCTCGGCTCGATTGTGAATCTGACTCATCGGCGAAATCATTGCCCTAATGCGTAGAGAAGGCCCTCGCAGGCAATCCGCAGCCGGAAGGACCGTCCCTTCTTCACAAGCCGTCGACGGTGTGCTGTTGGGGTCATCCGCGTTGTCCGGGGCTGCACGGACAGCCCGGAGCTGCTTTTCACTGGCGCAGACGTCGACCTCTCTCGGACATCCTGTAAGCCGCGCGGCCGCCGGCGTCAAGAGTTTTTTCCTCTCGGGCACAGGAATCGAAGCAGGCGCGCCACAAAAGCCCACTGTACGGCGTCCTGCCGGCGTGCTTATTTACTGGGAGTCTGGATGTTGCGGACGAATGGACGAGGTCTTGTCAATAAGTGTGTAAATAGGTTTTAGGCGGCGGCCTCCTCGGGGTGGTGTTGTACGCGTAGTCCGTCTTTGAACTCGGCGCCCAGGGCGAGCTCGCGCAGCAGTTCAGGTGCGT
>Ga0180432_10006221_pt1 | contig 15599 bp, 15 predicted proteins | sample SS_ome_10_FD_132414 | JGI IMG/M metagenome (GOLD analysis project Ga0180432, IMG submission 132414) | Hypersaline lake sediment archaeal communities from the Salton Sea, California, USA - SS_1_MS_2 metaG | ecosystem: Environmental > Aquatic > Non-marine Saline and Alkaline > Hypersaline >... | reverse complement strand
TGGCATTGCCAATACCATATTGTATGGGTACCGAAGTACCGCCACAGGATATTGACCGGACCAGTAGGCACTGAAGTGAGCAGCTGCATTCGAGCGTTTTCGGATCAAAAGGACGTTGAGATTGTGGAAATGAGCGTTCAGCCGGATCACATCCATGTGATTGCAATGATACCTCCGAAACTATCGGTTTCCGATTTCTGCGGCATCGTAAAGGGCAGAACCGCAATTCGTGTCTTCAACAAATTTAGAGACCTCAAGAAAAAACCCTATTGGGGTAATCATTTTTGGACCGAAGGCTACTGTGTCGATACTGTTGGCTTGGACTCCGACATGATCAGGAAATACGTTCAGTACCAAGAAAACCAAGAGCGCAGAGCCGAGCAGCAGCCAAGACTGTTTTAAATGGAAAACCGGGGACAACTCATTTCTACCTTGTCCCCTCTGGGGGCAAGGTAAACTCACCCCCTTCCAGGGGTTAACTCAATACCACCCCCTGTGGGGGTGGATGCTTTATTTATTGAAGGTCGTCCCCTCTTTTCTTTCAGAGCATGGTTTATAAAGGAGCATTATTCTACTGATGAAAGCATTAATCACAGGAATTACCGGCCAGGATGGCTCATACTTGGCGGAGTTTTTACTGTCAAAGGGCTACGACGTGCACGGGCTCATAAGGAGGTCGAGCAGCTTCAACACGGAACGTATCGATCACCTGTATAAGGATTTCCACGATCCGGAAGCTCGGATGTATCTCCACTATGGCGATCTCTCTGTATCAAGTCATTTGATCAAGGTACTTCATGATATCGAGCCCGATGAAATCTACCATCTGGGAGCACAAAGCCACGTGAGAGTGAGTTTCGACATGCCCGAATACACGGGGGACATCACGGGCCTCGGAGCATTACGAATGTTGGAGGCGATCCGCAAGACAGGCGTTCAGGCGAAGTTCTACCAAGCCTCATCCAGTGAGATGTTTGGGTCAGCTCAACCGCCCCAAAATGAAATCACCCCTTTCGATCCGCAAAGCCCTTACGCAGCGGCCAAAGTCTACGCTTACTATACAGCAAAGAATTACAGAAAGGCCTACAATATCTTCGCTATTAATGGCATACTCTTCAATCATGAGTCACCCCGGAGGGGAGAGACCTTCGTAACGAGAAAAATCACCCGGGCTGCCACTAGAATAAAACTGGGGCTTCAAGATAAGCTTTATCTTGGCAACCTCGATGCGAAAAGGGATTGGGGTTTCGCTGGGGATTACGTGGAGTGCATGTGGTTGATGCTGCAACAGGACAGACCAGATGATTATGTTATTGCCACCGGAGAGACGCACTCGGTCCGTGAGTTTGCGCAAAAGGCTTTCGAAAAACTAGGGCTTAACTATGAGAAATACATCGCGATAGACGAAAGATATTTCAGGCCGACAGAGGCGGATGTTTTGCTCGGGGATCCCGCCAAGGCCCAAAAGCAGCTTGGTTGGAAACCCAAGGTAACATTTGACCAGTTGATCGATATGATGATTGAGGCAGATCTTGAACTGGCAAACAAGGAAAAAACCCTCCTCGATGCCGGATATCGAGTCGGAAATCGCATAACATAAGAAGTCCGCAGAGATTTGGGAAGTCGTTTACCCTGTGAAATAGAGATTCAATTACCTTTCGCCAGGGGCGGATTGGCTTTCTTAGTTTCGTCCGGAAAGTAAGAAAACAAAAAAATCCAATCAATCCAGTAAATCCTGTCTAAAAGAAGCATGAAAAACAAACGGATCACCATTACCGGCGGTAAAGGGTTTCTTGGGGCCCACCTTATCAACAAGTTGCGGGAGCGAGGCTGCAAGCACCTTTACATTGCCGATCTCCCTGAATATAATCTGGTGAATCTCGACCAAATTAAGAGGATGTACAAGGATGCAAAGCCCGATATTGTAATTCATCTGGCGGCTAAAGTTGGAGGCATCGGCTTCAATCAGGCAAATCCGGCTACCTTGTTCTATGAGAACCTGATGATGGGGACACAGCTTATCCATGAAGGCTATCTGCGGAAAATCGATAAATTCGTAGCCATCGGAACCATATGTGCCTATCCAAAATTTACCCCTGTTCCATTCAAAGAGGAAGACCTGTGGAACGGCTACCCCGAAGAGACGAATGCCCCGTATGGCCTGGCAAAAAAGATGATGTTAGTGCAATCGCAAGCCTATCGCAGGCAGTATGGCTTTAATTCTATATGTCTCTTGCCGGTCAATCTCTACGGGCCGGGAGATAACTTTGATTTCACCTCATCGCACGTGATACCGGCTCTGATCCGCAAATTCCATCTGGCCTCCTTGCTTGAGAAAGGTGATTTTGAAGGCATAAAAAAAGACTTGCTGTTACACGCAAATAGCGAAACCAAAATCGGAGATTCAACATACGTCATAAACAAATCCACTACTCTGACTGACATAATCAGAGTTCTTAACCATTACGGAATTTTCCCTTCCCGGCCAACGAGTCGCGCTTCCCGAATCCCGAATAACGAATCCCCGAATTCCGCTTCACAAATTCCGAATAACGATCTCCGAATAACGAATAACGACAGACCACCGGAGGTGGTCGTCTGGGGAACGGGGGATGCGACCCGTGAGTTTTTTTATGTAGAAGATGCAGCAGAGGCAATCGTTCTTGCCATGGAGCAATACAATAAAAGCGAACCTATCAACATCGGGGCCGGATTTGAAATATCGATAAAAGAACTGGTTGAGTTGATCGTAGAGCTCACTGATTTTAAAGGTCGCATCATCTGGGATAAAACTAAGCCGGACGGCCAGCCGAGAAGGATGCTGGATACATCTAAGTCCTTTGCAGAATTCGGCTTCAAAGCAAAAACCGACTTTAGGGAGGGACTGAAGAAGACAATTGAATGGCATGGGAAGTATTTGAAAGGAAATACCAAAGGCAGATAGCAGTTTATGGGTGCCGGCGAGATTGCCGCAGGCAAGAATGAATGTCCGCCAGCGAAATCTCACAGACTAGAATTAGCCTCGGCACTTTTTGACCTCCGCCGTTCATAGGGTATTTGCGTAAAAGCGAGAGCAGCAAAATACGAGGGTTATGTTGAAGCAGTCAATTAGAAAGGCCTTTAATACAATAGGGTTTGATCTTGTTCGAATGTCAAAAAGCCCGAGACATTCCCTTTTAGGATTGCGCCATTTGCCTATTAGAACAATTATTGATGTGGGGGGGAACACAGGACAATTCGCAAGAATGATATCAAGTATTTTCCCAGAGGCTCATATTTATTCCTTTGAACCTCTGGGGAAGCCTTTTAAACAATTAAAAGAGTGGGCAAAAGCAGATAGAATTGGCAAAATAACCTGTTACAATCTTGGTCTGGGCGATAGCGAGGATATTTTAGAAATGTTTAATCATATTGAGCATAGCCCATCATCTTCCTTTCTCAAAACCACACAGCTCTGTGAAAGCTTTTACCCCTTTACCCAAAAACATGTTTCTGTCCCAGTAAAACTGACAACTTTAGACAAATGGGCTAAAAGGCTTGCTAGCCCTCTCAAACCTGAAATACTTATTAAGTTAGATGTACAGGGATACGAGGATAGAGTCATACGAGGGGGACAAGAGACATTTGATATAGCAAAAGCCTGTATTTTAGAGGTCAATATAGTCAATTTATACGAGAGACAGGCAACTTTTAAGGATATAACTACATTACTTTATGAACTTGATTTTTGTTATGCTGGAAATTTGAATCAAAGATATGCTGATGATGGGCATGTGATCTATATTGATGCAGTGTTTGTAAAATCAAAAAGCATATCCCTATAGTTTTCAAAGTTATAAATTCTGGAAAATTTGTAAGACTTATATGAACACTAGAAAAATAAAGACCTTCGCTAATAAGTATGCACTTTTGAAAATACTATTATATCCAGCAATAGCTATGAGACGGTTTGTTGTAAAAAGAGTGCACTCTTATCAGGAAGAGATTTATCATAATCTGTGCGATTTATTGATCGAAGATCCTGTTATAAGCATTGGCGAATTTAGGGGTATATTTGCAGTTGACTTTCGATCTGATCTATTCAAACGATTTCTTCTAACAAAACAATATGAGCCGGAATTAGTTAAATATTGTTTGAAATTTCTAGATAAGGAACGTGATGCGATAGATGTTGGAGCGAACATAGGCTTTTATACAGTTTTATTTGCTAAGATGTTAAATAGTAAAAAAGTTTTATCAATTGAGCCTACAGTAAATGCATTGCAGCGCCTTTATAGAAACATCAAATTAAATAATATTGAAAAAAATGTAACTGTATTCGAAGGCGCTGCTACTAACCATTTAGGGATTACGCAAATTAAAACTATAAATGGAAGGGAAGAGTATTCGACTCTGGGAGAATGGAAACATCCGTCTATTTCGAAAGAAAAATATTTTTTGCAAGAAACAAAAGTTGTAACTATTGATGAAATTGTTAATCAATATTCCATTAATCCAGGATTCATGAAAGTAGATGTAGAAGGAATGGAACATTTTGTTTTTGAAGGTTCTAAAAGAACACTAGAAAATAATAGGCCGATTATTTTAGCAGAGTTGTCCAATTACCTTCTCAAGAGTAATGGGTCTTCAGCAAAAGGATTAATTAATTTTATTAAGTCATATGAATATGATGTATATGGTCTAAATGAACCAAATGCTCCAATAACTTCTAACCTGCTATTGATAGAGGATTTCGCTAATATTATATGCATGCCAAAGGAAATGAGACAAAGTTACGACAAATGCAAAAACGCCAAATTCTTATAAATGCAACTATGTCGGTAACACAAATTGTAGTTATTAGTGGTGTGCTGTTTGTACTCTACAGGTTTCTATTAAACACCCTAGGTGTCGAGCAGTTGGGAATCTGGTCGCTGGTTCTGGCAACTACATCAGTGACTCAAATTGCGAATCTTGGCATTTCAGGTAGTGTTGTAAAATTCGTGGCAAAATACATTGCTTGTGAAGAACATGAAAATGTTTCCGGTGTAGTCCAAACTGCAGCGCTATCTGTTGGTCTGTTTGCAGGACTTGTTTTACTGATTGGCTATCCTTTTGCCAGGTGGATACTTGCTTTGATTATTCCAGGTGAATCTCTCCCGCTTGCGCTGTCTATTTTATCTTATGCCTTTTTTGCATTGTGGCTTATGGTAATCACCGGTATTTTTCAAGCCGGTCTAGACGGATATCAGCGCATTGATCTTCGGAGTCTTCTTCTAATGGGAGGAGCGGTCATTCACCTGCTTCTCTGTTTTGTGCTTGCACCGAGTAAAGGATTAATTGGGGTAGCGTATGCGAGAATCATCCAGAATATTACAATTCTAATGTGTAGCTGGCTCTTGCTCAGGAGACATCTCCCGTCACCCCCGGTTTTTCCCCACAAGTGGAACAAGGGCTTATTTAAAGAAATAATCGGTTATGGACTAAATTTCCAAATAATTTCTGTGACTGCCATGTTCTATGATCCAGTAACCAAGGCACTGCTGAGCAAATTTGGTGGGCTCTCCATGGTTGGGTATTACGAGATGGCAAGCCGGATGGTTCACCAATTTCGGGCACTCATTGTCTCTGCTAACCAGGTGCTTGTCCCAGCCATTGCGGATTTAAAGGAAAGAACTCCTGAAAAGATACAATCAGTGTACTTAATCTCTTATCAATTACTTTTTTATTTTGCATTGCCTATATATTCCCTCATCATCATCTGTACGCCACTCATATCGGAGCTATGGATTGGGCATTATGAGAGAATCTTTGTAATTTTTGGTGCGTTGCTTGCTTTTGGTTGGTTTTTGAACACAATAAGTGCACCTGCATATTTTGCAAATTTGGGTATTGGGGAACTGCGCTGGAATGTGATAGGGCATATTACCATAGGGCTGCTAAATGCCAGCTTAGGATTGCTGCTGGGCCTATTCTATGATGGAATCGGTGTAGTTGTTGGATGGGTTTTTTCATTAGCTTTGGGCAGCAGCCTAATCTACTTATCTTACCATTCAAAACATAGAATTTCTTTGAATGAACTGCTACCAAAGCAAAGCAGAATAGCTATTGCAACCTGTTCGATTTGTATATTTTCTGCTTTCATGCTTCAGCAAGAGTTGGACCATATTCTTAACGCTTTCTTGCTAAACAGCATAATTTGTCTTTTATTTTCAGGAGTTATTCTAGTGCCTCTCTGGTTCCACCCATTGCGAAAGAGATTAACAGGATGGGTCACGAATGAATTGTTAAATAGAAAGGCTGAAGCATAATATTCAGATGAAGAAATTTACCTCTCAAGAAATTAAACAATTTGTTTCAAAGCCGGCTTTTGAGCAAGGGATTCTTCTAAATAAAGATCCTTCTCTGCCAAAAATATCTATTATTACACCTTCTTTTAATCAGGCCGAGTTCTTAGAAAGGACTATCTTGTCGGTGCTCAACCAGAACTATCCCAACTTGGAGTATATCATAATAGATGGTGGTTCAACCGACGGCAGCATAGATATGATAAAAAAGTATGCAAAATATATAGCATATTGGGTGAGCGAAAAAGATAATGGACAAGCACACGCTCTGAACAAGGGCTTATTGAGGGCAACTGGTGAATGGATCGGGTGGCAAAATTCGGATGATATCTATTTGAGGGGTACATTTCATGAATTTTTAATGTTTACAAAGAAATTCGGCGAGAAAGACGTCTTTTATTCGAATAGAGCGCATATTGATAAGGAGGGCAATATCACTAACCTGTCCATTTATCTGCCTGCGATAACTTTTTATGCGCGCTACCGTGGCATGATCTTGGCAAACCAATCATGTTTTTTTAAACGAGAAATAACATCAAAGATTGGTATGATGGATGAAAAACTCCAATACGCAATGGACAGGGATTTTTTCTTGCGAGGGTTAATCCTTTTAGGCAAACGCTGCTTTCAATATGTTGATTCTACGTGGGGAGCCGTGAGGCATCATGCAAGGACCAAGTCAGCGGGGAATAACAAGTGCAGTTGGAGAAATGAACATTTAGCAATCAATAGAAAACACGCAATCAAAGGGGGTCTAAAAAACTTCCTCGCTAACATGTTGGCTATGTTATTACGATTCGCTCTATTGATAAAGCAAGGTAAGATCATTGGCTATTTAAAGTATAAGTTTAAGAAATATGGATGACCTCCAAAACCGACCCTATTAGGGGGCTGAAACTAGAGCGCTTTCTCTGGAGTTCCAGGATCCGACTGTATTAGTGCAAGCACAACCGACTCGTCGAATTTTTCAGGAACACTTACTATTTGGACCGAAACCTTGGGAAGACTCACACCAACAAAGATTCAGCCCCGAAATCAGCTCTACGCGGTAACAGTTACGGTATTCGGCTGGCGGTTCTGGACGCAGGAGGGAATCTCATCAGGGGATCAATTCCTGTACGCATTGATCTAACGGATTCTGCAGGAAGGGAAACTGCGTATAGCCGATACGCTGCAACTGTCTTTTTATGTACATCATGCTGGGGCTTTGAACTGGCTTTTTCCCCGCCAGTAATGATCTTTCTGGCGAATGGACACTTTGGGTGTCCGAACTACTGAGCGGAAAAACAGCCCAACTAAAAACTATGGTTCAGTGCCATGAAGAGCTTGCGTTGCTTTGAATGGGCCCATGGGATCACTGATTAGGATGCAAGAATATATACAACTCCATAAAAGCAAGTGGCATACTTTCTGAAAAATAGTGTTTATGAGCATTCAGTGGCGGTATGTTGCGCTGCTCTAATTGCTCTGCCCTTTTTTAGAGCCCATTTGGAAGTGCCCGAGTATGCCTATCTGATCGTAATTTTGTTGCTGGGTTATATCGGTGTATTTCGGGTAATAACAACGAACGATTTCCGTGTACGCAAAGAATTGGTGGCGTTTTGTTTTGGTTTAGTTCTGTTTTCCGCTTGGATGGGGTTTTCGTGTATATGGAGTGTATCCCGTAATCAATACATAACAGATATGCAAAGGCTAATGCTGTTTTCGCTATTGGTAATTTCTCTAATCTGTGCATGTTCGAGAAGGACCCCGCGATTAGTAATCACTTACATCATAATTTTCTCCCTTATCGCTTCAAGCGTTGTTATTTGGGCTTATGTCAAGTTGGGAGATCTACGGGGTTATCATCTGTTGTTCCATCAATCATATCTTGTATTCGCTACACTGATCGGACTGGGTGTAGTGGTATCGTTTTTGAATATGCTTTCACAAGACAAAGGAAAGCGGCTTAATGGCCCGGTAGGGCTTGTTTTGTTAAGCGGGCTTGGGTTGTCATTAGCGCGGGGAGCATTGATCTCGGCTATGTTGGTTATAATATTGTTTTCAACCTACATAGTATCTAAGAGATATGGCAGCGTTTGGAAGCGACTGTTGAAAATGAGGCTGCATAAAAAGCAACTGACTGTAATTCTTGGAGCTGTAGTGTTTTGCATTGTCGCTGTCGCAGTGGCATTAAATGTCGAACGCACCCATTCCCGATTGTATCGCCTATTTTCTGGTGCTGAACTAAGGGAAGGTGGGCGGATAGCATGGTGGGCGAACTCCATAGAAAATATCGCCAGATCTCCATTCATAGGACACGGGTTGGGGAGTAATGGTATTATGGCGGGAGTAGGGGAGGACGGCTACCCGCACAATCTTTTGCTCCAGGTGGCATTAGATGGGGGGATCATTGGGGTTTTTCTTTTGATAGGCTGGCTCGCCTTACCATTTAAAGCATTTTTGAGAAAGGGGAAGGGTAACTTTTCGGCTGAGTGGCCGGTGATACTGGGCGGGTACACTTTTGTTATTTTGGAATATATGAAATCGAGCAACTTTTACACCGCCCGGTCCTTGGTGGTGCTTGGAGTTTGCGCTCTTCTTTCAGCTTTTGGTGGGCCAAGCTCGGCAGTTTCGGGATTAAGGCCCCAACAGAGAGAAAAGTCGAAGCTAACTGTAGTGACGCACTGAGTAGTCTCAGGGACGAACACCATGGCAACTTACCTATTATACATCATTGGCCGCGGCCACAGTGGGTCAACAATGCTCGATGCCATGCTTGGCAATGCGGATCAAATTGAGAGTGTGGGGGAACTGGTATCCGGCATGGGGCGGTATGATGCTTTATGTAGCTGTGGAGAGGCTTTCGGAAATTGTCCGTTCTGGGCTGAGGTGCGCCAGCGGTTTGAGGAAAATGCCGGTGTTTCATGGAACGAGGCGGTTCGTGCGTCAAGGGGCCAGGCGCATATCAAGCGTTTTCCCAGCACGCTTTTTGCCCCTGCCCATGCTCAGTGGGTGCGGCGGCTGAAAGGTTTTAGCGAGTATATTGCCGGGGCAATAAGCCGAAGCGGGACTGCCAAAAAAGAGATGGTTGTTGATTCCTCAAAAGAAATTACCCGGGCGCTTTTCCTACTTCGTTTTGTGCCTGGATCAAGGATTATTCATCTGGTTCGTCATCCGGAGAAAGTGTTGCAGAGCAATTACTATAGGCTCAAAAAAGGAAGCGGTTTCAAGTTTCTCAGAATGCATTTTATGCCACGGGCCTGGTTTGGCCCATTTTTATTGGCAAGCGCTACAAGCTGGGTTATTGGAAACCTGTTGTCAGAAGTGGTTCGCAAGTTTGGCAGGGACCGGTTTTTAAGGGTGCGGTATGAAGACTTGATTTCATCGCCTATCGAGGAACTGGATCGTATTGAGAAATTCATCGGTGTTTCACTCAATGATGTCAAAAGAAAGGTAAGGGAAAAAGCAGCCTTTGAGGTCGGGCATAATATTGGCGGCAATTACATGCGAATGCAGGGCAGTTTTGTGCTTGACCCCAAAAAGGCAAGCCGCGGTGGGCTGCCGGAGCGTTACGTCTTTATGGTGAATGCGATCTGCTGGCCGCTTTTCTTGGCCTACGGATATTGTTCAAGAAAGTCATGAAGTTTGGAAGATGGAAACCTGCCAGAATGAAAGTTTTGATGGTGCTCAACCATGCACCTGATTACCGGGAGTCGTTTCTAAGAGAACTCGGGAAACAAGTTGACCTAACGGTTGTGGCACAACCTTGCGAGCCTGGTGGCCTCACCGCGCCGGTAAGCCGAGTTGGTTATCAATATGTCGAGATCAGCCCATTCGGGTTTTTTGGACTATTATGGCAACCAGGGCTAAAGGGGCTGCTACGAGGCCATCCTTGGGATGTTGTTTGCGTCAGTGCCAATTTGAGACATATCTCCAGAATTTTTTTGTTTTTGAGCAGTCCGGCTTACAGGGGCAAATGGATTTGGTGGGGCCTTATTTTCGGAGAAATTCAATCTAAATTTGTTGCATGGGCCAGAAAGTGGCTCCTCCTAAAATCCGCTGGATGTCTTGTTCACAGCAAGTCCGTTTCTTTTCAGCTTAAGGAGAAATATGAGATAGAAGCAGTAAGTTTCAACAACACAGAAACAAAAAGGAGTGAATTCCGTTCGGGAGTCTTTGACAAAAATCATTATGAAATTCGGATGCTGTTTGTAGGGACTAATAAACCCCGAAAGAAGCTTGAACGTTTGATTGAGCTTGCTGGTCGCCGAGAGGATGTTAGCGTTCGGATTGTTGGGCCTAGGACGGAAGGCCTTCATATTCCGGAGGACCTAAAAGATTCAAAGAAAGTCGAAGTTTTTGGAAGAACCACAGGTCAACAACTTAAGCCACACTTTGACTGGGCTGATTTGGTAGTAAGCCCAGGCAACGTCGGGCTACTGATTATGAATGCAGCACGACACGGCAAAGGGATTGTTGTTAACAACAATAGTTATCATGGCCCGGAATTTTGGCTGGCAAAAGAGACTGGCCAGCCATTTATCTCTTTTGATGATAAAGATGAAGTTGATCAGTTTATTGACCAGCTACATGAAAACCCGTCACTACTCGAAGAGTGGGGGAAGGCGTTACAATGTAAGGCCAAACAGGAATATACCATAGAATCAATGGCTGAAACACACGTTAAGGTGTTTGAGTCGGTTTGCACCGGGCAGCAGTTGGGCACATGACTGTTCCCCTTCTTTTCATAGTTGGCGTCGGTCGCTCCGGCACTTCTCTTTTGCAGAGCATGCTTGCCTCTCACCCGGATGTTGCCTACTTGCCCGAAACCATATTCCTCCGCCGCTATATTCCTCGTGGTAGACTTCAAGCAATTTATGAAAAGCAAGGAAAGCAAGCAGTGGAACAAGCTCTGGAGGCGGATGAATATTTTTTCCGAACTGGGCTTGATCCTGCGAACATAGTATCCCGGGCCATAGAGCATGGAAGCTTCCTGGATGCGTCTATCTATCTGGAGATGCTGGCTGCATACACATGTGACAGCAAGAACTGGGTTGGGGACAAGGACCCACGGGCTATTGAATATTTACCACTTCTGAAGTCAGTCGCGCCGGATTCATTGGTGCTTCATATATTGCGAGATCCGAGGGACGTACTGGCCTCTAAAAAGAAAGCAGCCTGGTCAAAAAAAGGCCATGTCTGGAAGCATGTTTTCGCCAACCGGGTGCAGTTTACGATAGGGTCTAGGCGCGGGCCGGATTTGTTCGGCAAAAGATATCATGAAATCTGCTACGAGGAGCTTTTGTCCGCGCCTGAAAAGGTGCTTTCCGGACTGTGCAGGGATCTGGGCCTTGAATACGACAAGGGAATGCTTTCCTTTGGGAATGCCGCCAGAAAACTGGTCGCGGACAGGGAGATGAGCTGGAAGAAGGAAACCCTTGGGCCGCTTTTGACCGAAAACAGGGCAAAATGGAAAACCGGGCTGCATCCCAGGGAAGTACTGCTCACCGAGCTGTGTTGTGGTCAGGCCATGGCCAGGGGCGGTTATAAAAAAGATCAGCGGAGCCGTAGGCTTAGTCTCAAAGACAGGCTTTGGGTTCAGGCCGGCAGGCTGCTGATCGTTATGGCCACGTGGCCGTACATACAGTACCGGAATTTCAGGATCAGGCGGGCATGCAGGCGGCTAAGATGATCCGGGGCCGGGTGGTTTACGTGTCCCCGGAAAGGATGCTGGCGGCCTGGGGCCTTGGAATACTGGAGAGCAGGGACGGCGGTGCCGCATGGAAGCAAATTGGTTTGGTGCCGGTCAGCTTTCTCGAAAAAATGGTAATGTCTTCGGGGCTTTCTTGCAGGCTGCTGCGAAAAGGGGTGCATCATTTCGCGGCCGGTAATTCATGCGCATTGATTGTTGCCAACCGGGATGTTTATTTCATGGAAGGCGGAGAAATAAGGCTGCTCGGGCCGGTGCACGGGTCCCGTCCGCTTGCCCTGTGCGCTGCAAACGATGCGTTTTACTACGGGGAATACCGCTCAAACCCGGAGCGTTCACCAGTGCACATCTGGAAGTGGGATGCGGCTGAGAAGAAGTGGAAAGCTGCCTGGCGGTTTTCCGGGATCCGCCACGTGCACGGGGTGTTTGATGACCCGTATGAAAACGAGCTGTGGGTGGCCACCGGGGATTTAGACCACGAGGCGGGCATCTGGCGCACGAAAGACGATTTTCAAACTCTGGAACAGGTGGCGGGTGGGTCACAGCGTTTCCGGGCGGTCAGGCTCTTGTTTACCCGGGCGCATGTCTATTTTGGCTCGGATGCGCCGGATGAGCAAAATTATATTTTCCGCATGGACCGGAAAGGAAACAATGTGGAAACCCTTACGGCAGTGGGCAGCTCCGTGTTTCACGGGTGCAAGGCGGGCGATCATTTTTTCTTTTCCACCGGTGTTGAGCCCAGCCGGGTCAATATAACCCGGCATACAGAGGTGTGGGGCTCTGCAGACGGAAAGAACTGGCAGGTGCTGCGCCGGTTTAAAAAAGATATCTGGCCTATGAAGTATTTCCAGTACGGGCAGGTGCTCTTTCCAGAAGGGCCGGGTGATGGAAATAATTTGTGGCTTACTCCCTTAAGCACAGTGCACGATCAGAGGACGTTTAAGATTCCGCTGGAGAACCTTTTCAAACAAGAATAAATACCAAGCCAACGAAGGAAAGGAGGGACGTCCTTCAGCAATTAAATAACTTTTTCCAGCGGGTTTAGTCGCCGCTATTCTAGCGGGCACACCCGCCATTATTTTAGCGGATTTACCCGCCGTTTGTATGGCGGGCTAATGTGGGTAAATTTTAAAGGTCCTGTTTTCGATGATTCAGCCACCACCATTTATATTTCTAATAGAATCAACGGGTCTGCTCATCCTCCATTTGTCTATCTGCAGTGCGTTGTGCTTCGATTTGCCGTGGAGGTAATCATATGAGACAAAGCCTTCAAAACCTCAAGTCCGGCAGGATCGAGGTTACGGAAGCCCCTGCAGCGCATCTTAAAGGAGGCCACACCCTTATTGCCACATGGCCTTTGTCTTGGCCGAGACTGAACCTATGCTGCTGGAATTTCCCTGGAAATCCGGGTGAGTTTATTTTAAACTTCAAATTATGCTTGTAAAACATTATTATTCTCATGCATAAGCAGTAAACTGAATAATGACGCAACAATGTTCATAGACTTCATAGACAGAGAAAAAGAGATAGCCCGTTTGCAAAAGATATTACAGCATAAGGATGCCCGCCTTATAGTCGTTTACGGTCGTCGTCGTTGTGGAAAAACGACACTTTTGCGCCATGTACTACCGAAAGATGCCGTCTATTTTGCTGCAGATCTCAGAGAGCCACCTCTTCAGATTGCCGCATTGGCTAAACAGATCGATACATTGATACCCGGATTCAGCAAACCCATTTATCCTGACTGGGAAAGCATCCTCAACAATCTCAACCTCGCCATCAGAAAACAAATAACACTTTGCATCGATGAGTTTCCTTACTTGGTAAAAAACAGCCCTGAACTGCCTTCAATCATACAGAAAATCGTTGATGAAAAGGGTCGATTCAGCCACCATCTTATACTTTGCGGCTCTTCACAACAGATGATGTACGGTCTGGTGCTCAACAGCACTTCCCCTCTTTATGGCAGGTGCGATGAGATACTGCGCATTCGTCCCATGGAAATTCTGCATATGAAAGAATACCTGCAGATTCAAGCAGAGGAGGCTGTAAAAGAATTTGGTGTATGGGGCGGTGTACCGCGTTACTGGGAAATACGCAAGCATTCAAAAAATTTTGAAGAAGCAGTGAAAAGTCATGTGCTGGATCAACACGGTATCCTGCATGAAGAACCCGAGCGGCTTTTTTCCGATGAGATGCGTACATCTATTCAGGCTTTTTCGGTGCTGAGTCTTATAGGCGCAGGGTGCCACCGTATTTCTGAAATCGCCGGCAGGTTGGGTAAACCCGCTACACAATTGTCTCGCCTGTTTGGCTTTCTGACCGATCTTGGGTATATCAGAAGAGAAATGCCTTTCGGTGAGTCGTTACGGTCAAGCAAGAAAAGCCTTTACAAGATTGACGATCCTTTCCTGAATTTCTATTTTACCTTCCTGGTTCCCAACAAAAGCAGGCTCGAATTCGGCTTGATTGACCAGGTATGGAACGATATCGCCGGTCAGTACGACAAATACCTTTCCGGCGTATGGGAAGATATTTGCCGTAGAGCCATTCCTTTCATGGTGTTTGAAGGGAAACGGTTTAACCCTGCAGCCCGATGGTGGGGTAACGGCCTGGACGGGAATCCGATGGAAGTTGATATTTTGGCGGAGTCAAACGATAAAAGCGCTCTTTTGCTGGGGGAAATAAAGTGGCAGAAGAAGATCTCTGTGGTGGAGCTTCAACGGAAGCTGGAAAGAATGAGCACAAACTTGCCTTTTGGCCGAAACAGGAAAATTGTTACCGCAATGTTCATTAAAAAACCTGTCAACCATGCTGCCGGAGAAACAACGCATATCATGTCTCTGGAACAAGTAATCCGGGCAGTGGCCTCGTGATGTGAGGGATGAAGCAGATCATTCAAAACCTGAAGACCGGTGAAACAGTTCTTGAAAAGCTGCCTTCACCACAGGTGAAGCCTGGGCATGTTTTGATTGCAACGAGCCGCTCTCTTATATCCGCCGGCACCGAAAGAATGCTTATTGAATTCGGCAAGGCCGGCTGGATCGGGAAGGCCCGGCAGCAGCCGGATAAGGTCAGGCAGGTTTTGGATAAGATGCGGACGGATGGTGTTGTGCCCACGGTGGAAGCGGTTTTCAACAAGCTGGATGAGCCGATGCCGATGGGCTACTGCAATGCGGGGGTTGTCCTGGAAGTGGGCGCTGGGATTACGGATTTCGAGATAGGTGATCGCGTAGCCAGCAACGGTCCCCATGCAGAGATTGTCTGAGCTCCTCGAAATCTATGTGCAAAGATCCCGGATGAAGTGACAGATGAGGAGGCATCCTTTACTGTTTTGGGGAGCATCGCCTTGCAAGGGCTGCGTCTTGCGTCACCGACCTTTGGAGAACATTTCATGGTTTTCGGATTGGGGCTGGTCGGGCTTTTAACAGTCCAGCTTCTCCGCGCCAGTGGGTGTCCGGTTCTGGCTGTTGATATAAGCGAAAAACGGTTACACCTTGCCGAAAGTTTTGGGGCAGAGATAGTAAATCTGGGGAATGGAAACGACCCGGTGGCGGCCGCATTTGCTTCGACGCGCGGCC
>Ga0180432_10006217_pt1 | contig 15601 bp, 11 predicted proteins | sample SS_ome_10_FD_132414 | JGI IMG/M metagenome (GOLD analysis project Ga0180432, IMG submission 132414) | Hypersaline lake sediment archaeal communities from the Salton Sea, California, USA - SS_1_MS_2 metaG | ecosystem: Environmental > Aquatic > Non-marine Saline and Alkaline > Hypersaline >... | reverse complement strand
CTTCATTGAGCAGGAAGATGGTCCGGATGTATTTGTTCATCATTCAGGAATCAATGCAACCGGTTTCAAGACACTTGATGAAGGCGACCGAGTTACATTTGAGATTGAACAAGGCCAAAAAGGTCCGGCTGCAACAAATGTAACTGTGGTTTAGCTTCCCATTTCTGAAATTAACAAAGGGCATTCCATAAAATCATATGGAGTGCCTTTTGTTTTATGATTTCTACTATATTTAATCTAACATTTAATCCATCAATGACTCTTGAAGCAAAAAATAAAGACCTTCTTTATATCACTCGTAAATTATTATCTTTCGATACCATCAATCCTCCGGGTCAAGAACATGATTGTGCGAAGTATGTTGGAAGTGTACTGGAATACGGCGGATTTAAAGTCAATTATTACCCATTTGCACCGGGCAGGACCAGTCTGGTCGCACGGATAGAAGGTAAAAAAAAGAAACTCCCTCTTTGCCTTGCCGGCCACCTGGATACGGTACCTCTGGGTGCTGTACCGTGGAGTAAGGGCCCTTTAAATGGTGAGATCGACGGAGATAAAATCTACGGACGAGGATCGTCAGATATGAAAGGAGGCATTTCCGCCATAATTACCGCAGCTCTCAGATTATCTGATAGGATTAAGGACGGCTCGGCAGGAATAACTCTTGTGATGGTTGCAGGTGAGGAAACCGGTTGCCATGGATCATCTCATCTTGCCAGTCTCGGTGATGTATTGGGAAAAGCCGGAGCAGTCATTGTCGGAGAACCCACGTCAAATTACCCTTTTATCGGCAACAAGGCCACACTGTGGATTGAGGTGGTTACTACAGGTGTTACGGCACATGGCGCAACGCCGGAACAGGGAGTAAATGCTATTCATAAGGCAGCGGAAGTTGTTACCAAACTGAAGAACTTTGATTTTGACGTTCCGGCTCATCCATATTTAGGAAAAGCCACGCTGAATATTGGAACCATATCCGGTGGTTTAAATTTCAACTCGGTTCCCGACAAAACATCTATCGGCATAGATATTCGCACCATTCCGGGTTTGACAAACAGTGAGATATTGGAAAAACTGCAATCTCATCTCGGCAGAGAGGTCCAATTGAAACGTATTATGGATGTTGGCGAAATGATAAGTGATCCGGAAAACGATTGGATACAGCAGGTTTTCCGTATCATGGAAAGGTTTCTTAAAAAACGTCCCCGGCCAAGAGCTTTAAAAGGTTTCACAGATGCATCAATACTAACTCCGGCCTTTGGCAACCCTCCGACAATAATTCTTGGTCCCGGGGAACCGTCCATGGCGCATAGAACAGACGAATTTTGTTATATTTCCAAAATCGAAGAGGCTGTTGACGCATATATGGAAATTATTAAAACATGGTGCGATTTATAATGGTTTATCCAGATTTTAATTCGTTTATCCTTTCCGTAAGCTCGGGAATAAAATCGAGTATATCGTCCACAATACCCACATCTGCAACCTGGAAAATAGGCGCCCTGGGATTCTTGTTTATGGCAATGACAAAGGGAGATCCCTTTAAGCCGCCTACGTGCTGGAATGCTCCGCTGATACCCAGAGCCACATAAATTTTGGGCGTTACCGTCTGGCCTGAAGTTCCGACTTGACGGGATTTTTCCAGCCACTTTGCATCCACAATCGGTCTGGAGCATGAAACATCTCCGCCCATGGCTTCTGCCAGTTCAAATATAATCTCCATATTATCCTGATCTTCGATTCCCCTGCCCACAGAGACAAGGATATCTGACTTGGTAATATCGACGTCGCCCACCTCGGCCTCGATAATTCTCAGGAAACGGCGACTACCTGCTGGCAGACCCCCTTCAATAGCTTGAGCAGTTTTGTCAATAATATGACCGTTAACGCTTTTACGCTCATCCGCCTTGAAAGATCCCGGACGGGCAGTAATCACAGCGCCTTCGGAGATATCGCTGAGCACATGTGTACTGACCTGTCCGGAATATTCCTCGCGCACCGCTTTGAGTTTTCCGTTATCAAACCCTTCGAAATCGACGGCATCCGGGAGATATACAGCATCAAGCTTTATGGAAAGACCCGGTGCCAGGTCCATACCGAAATGATCATGCGGAACCAAAACGATTCCGTCCTTTGGCAAAATAGAAACCAGCAAGGGTCGGAGCGCTTCTGCAGTTATATAGGCCAGCGCCGGGTTATCGATCTTCCAGACCTCGGCAAAAAATGAAGCAACTTCATTGCATACCGAATCAAGTTCATTGCCGTTACCTGCAACAACAGCCGTAACCGAAGCATCAGGATCAAGTTTCTCTGCCGCTGCAATCAGCTCCAGGGCTGTGTCATCTGGTACCCCATCCTTGTGAATAATATATGCAAAAACCTGTTGGGCCATTATTTAATCCCTCCTTTGGCTTTTAACAGTTCAATAAGATTATCAATGATCTCATCCGTACTTCCTTCCAGAATCTGGGCACCGTCACCCAATTCCGGAACAAAATAATCGAGACACTTGGTCTTTGCGCCGGCTTCTCCAACAGATTCCGGCAATATACCAAGATCTCCGGCAGTATGAACCGGAATTTCAAGGGATGCCACTTTTCTGATTCCACGAATGCTGACATATCGAGGCTCATTGATTCCGGTCTGAATTGAAAGTACACAGGGCAAATCCATCTCATATATTTCCTGGTTTCCGCCCGCAATCTCTCTGCCGACTTTAATTTTTTTATCATCCGAAATTTCAATAAAATTTACCAAAGAAGCAAAGGGCCAATCGAGCATTGCAGCCAGCATTCCGCCAACCTGAGCCGCCCCGTCATCTGCCTGGGCACCGGTGAGAATCAGGTCGTAATTTCCTTTCTTGACTTGGGCGGTTAAAATAGCTGCGATCCCTTTTCCGTCAGAACCTTCAAAGGCATCGTCTGAAAGCAGGATGCCTTTGTCAGCGCCCATGGCCATCTCTCTTCGTATAACTTCTTCTGCTTCCTCGTCGCCCAGGGAAACAACGGTAACACTGCCGCCCACTTTGTCTCGAATCTGAATGGCTTCTTCAACCGCATAATTATCCCATTCGTTTACCGAATACACAAGGTCGTCCCGCTCGATATCCGTGCCGTCTCTATTGACCTCTATCTCATTTTCCGAGGGATCAGGAACCCTTTTAACACAAACTAAAATCTCCATATTTTTCCTCCCAAAATTTAATTGCTATAGTAAATTAGACGGACAAGCCGGAATCAAAAAGGTCATGTTCTCTTTAACCACGAAGATCACGAAGCCCACGAAGTATAAGAAAGTAAAAAATTTTCGTGCTTCTTCGTGTACTTCGTGGTAAAAATATTTTTACCATAAAATACACAAAATTCAAATTTAACATCCTTAAGTTGTTCTCAATAAAGTGTCAAACAACATTTTATGGATCTCATTTTTTAATTGTCGATCTTCAATCAATAATCATATGCCGCTCGATCAGCTCTACCAGATCAATAGCCTCCATCTCCTCTTCAAGACCGCTTGTTTTAATGGCATCTTCAATATTGACCATACAGAACGGACAGGCCGTAACGATCACGTTTGCACCGGCCTGTTTTGCCATCTCAACCCTTACCTGACCCATCCTTTTTTCCTCTATGGGTTCATAAAAAAGCATCAGGCCGCCGCCTCCGCAGCAAAATGAGCGGTCCCTGCAATTTCCTTCCATCTCGACCCGCTTTATGCCTGGAATCGCATCGATAACCTTCCTCGGATCATCATAGATGTCGTTGTGTCTGCCAAGGTAACACGGATCATGGTAGGTATATATTTTATTCGGGTCTTCAACCGGTTTTAACCGTATGTTACCCGACGTCACGGCGTTAATTATGGTCCGGCTGATATGTTCCACCGGTGCTATACCTTTGTAGTCATTTTTCAATGCATTAAAGGCATGGGGGTCTGCAGTGACAATGTTTTTGGCACCTGAATTGAGGATCGCATCCGTATTTCGGTCTCGTAAGTCCTGAAAAAGCATCTCTTCACCAAACCGTTTCACTTCATGACCGCTGTCTCTTTCCGCCGGTCCCAGTATTCCGAAATCAACACTCGCAGCATCAAGAAACCGGGCGGCTGCCCTGCCGATTTCCTGAATCCTGTCATCATATGACGTAATACTGTCAACAAAATAGAGCGTATCTGCAGTTTCCTTCTTTCCAAGAATCTTCACACTAAAATTTTCAGGCAAATCTTTTGTCCAGTCTGCACGTTTTTTTTCCATTTTGCCATAAGGGTTCCCGCGTTTTTCAATAGCCCTCAGCGGCTTTTGCAGGGATTGCGGCACCATTCCCTCATCCACCATACCTCTTCTTAAATCAACAATCTTGTCGATATACTCGATAAAAAGCGGGCACTCTTGTTCACAGGCGCCGCATGTCGTACATGACCAGATCTCATCTTCCTCCAGTACATGGCCGATTAAAGGCCGGTGATTTTCAGGTGTGCCCGTAAGGGGATATTTTTTGAATGAATAGTCACGACATTTAATCGATATAAACCTTGGAGAAAGCGGACGACCCACGGCATGGGCAGGACAATTGTCGGAACACCTTCCGCAATCTGCACAGGAATAAAAATCGAGCATATGTTTCCAAGTGAAATCATCGAATGTTTTAACTCCAAAGGATTCCAGTTCGTCAAGACCTTCATCCGCAACACCCCATTTAACCGGTTTTACCGTGCCTTTATCCAGTTTCATAAAAAATACATTGGGAAGGGATGTAATCACATGAAAATGCTTGCCCAGCGGCAAAAAACATAAGAAAAAGAAAAAAATCAGCTCATGTGAGAAATAGGCACCCAAATACAAAACCTGTAGGTTATTAACCGGAACAAAACTTAGAATATGGGCGGCAAACCATGTTCCGGTCATTGGGACCAGAATTTCAGCTTTAAATCCCTTTTGGATTCGAGCCGCAGCCTGGCTCCCTTCAAAAAGCATATCACATGTCACCAGCCCTATAATCAATAGCAACACCAACACCGCCTCCCAGGTATGTTCTTTTCCATACTTGGGAGGCACCGCATATCGTTCGGGTTTTACTATGATCCGGCGGTACAGTGCAGCAAGACAGGCAAACAGAACCCATGTTCCGGCAATATCCTTGAAAACCAGGTAAATCTGACCGGACGTGCCGCTCATCCCCGGCAGCACATAATTGCTTGACAGTCCCAACATCACCAGCGTTATGGATCGAAGGGACAGAATTACGAAACCCGCAAATAAAATAATATGAATAATTCCCGCATCCATGTATCTGGGATGCCGGTATTGCCCGACGGCATACTTTATCATATTAAAAAATCGATGTGCCGGACGATTAAGTCTTGGGTCCGGACAAGATTTAACCAGCGGCTTTAGTCGGAGTGCTATCATATAAGTAAATATTCCAACACCCACAAGCGGTATGATTAATGAAAAAATGACGGTGGGGATTCCAAAAACAGTTGCTTTAGCCGGAGAAATCAAAGCGGCTTCCATTGTTAAATTTTCCACCCCCTGTTAATGAATGATAATTTATTCATATTTATGCAGGCACCCTTTTTTAATTCCATAACAACATTCGGTTTTTCAATCAATTTCGAAACTATTCGAGTATACCAAACTGACGTAAATTACAAGCTTTCTTGACAAATATCCATTTTCATCATAACAGACAATAACATAGTAAGTCTTTCCCCATTTTCATATAGTAGCGAAAATTTTCTCCCTTCGGGCTGTTTATCTTTGCTGAACTAAAAGAGGAAGCGTATGGAAAAACAAATAAAATATCAAGACAAGCCGTGGATAACCAGCTATGAAAAAGGTGTTCCGGATACAATTGAATACGAAGAAATATGTCTGCCGGAAATTTTGGAAGGATCGGCCGTCAGGTTTCCCAACAAGATGGCTCTCCTTTTTCAGGGCTACAAAATTTCCTTTCGTGAACTTAATGATATGGTAAACCGTCTTGCCGCCGGCCTTCATGGTTTTGGCATTGATAAAGGGGATAGTGTCGCCATTGTTCTGCCAAACGTTATCCCATGTGTTGTGGCCTATTATGCCATATTAAAGATCGGAGGCATCACGGTTATGAATAATCCTTTGTATTCAGACCGGGAACTGGAATATCAATTCAATGATTCCGACTCCAAACTGCTGGTTACTATAGATCTTTTAGCCAATCGCATGATCGATCTGAGACCGAAAACAAAAATAAAACAAATTATCTATACCTCTATCGGTGATTACCTTCCGTTTCCCAAGAATTTATTGTTCCCGTTTGTCGCCAAAAAGAAAAACCTTGCTGCCGATGTGAAACCTGCTGAAAATGTTTATCCATGGAAAAACCTTCCGGCAAATAATATTTCCCGTTTACCTGAAGTTGAACTGTCCTTTGATGATATCGCTATGTACCAGTATACCGGGGGTACCACCGGTATTTCAAAAGCAGTTATGATTACCCACGGAAACCTGAGCAAGCAGGTCCAACAGATTGCTGCGTGGTTCTCGAGGTTTGACAGTAATGAAATAATGCTGGGGGCGCTTCCCTTTTTTCATGTGTTCGGTCTAACCACCGCAATGAATTTGGCCATTTTTCAGGGATGGGGAAATATTCTCGTCCCAAAACCCCAGCCGGATGCCCTGCTTGAGGCCATTAGAAAATTCAAACCATCATTTGCCCCTCTCGTACCCACCATGTATATCGGGATACTCAATAATCCGGCCATTGACAAAATCGATCTGACGTCAATAAAGGGATGTTTTTCCGGAAGCTCACCGCTTCCACTTGAAACCATAAGAGATTTCGAGAACAAGACCGGCGCCGTAATCGTGGAAGGGTTCGGTCTAACGGAAGCATCACCGGTAACCCATGTAAATCCTTTTGCCGGCGGAAAACGGAAAGCCGGAAGTATCGGAATCCCCATTTCCGACACGGAATGCCGTATTGTAAGTCTTGATGACGGCAAAACAGATGTTCCGGTGGGCGAATCCGGTGAATTGCTTGTTAGAGGTCCCCAAGTTATGAAGGGCTACTGGAACAATCCCGAAGATACTGCCAATACCCTGACAGACGGTTGGCTCCACACCGGAGATATCGCCAAAATGGATGAAGACGGTTACTTCTATATTGTTGATCGAAAAAAGGATATGATTATATCCGGCGGTTGTAACGTCTATCCCCGGGACATTGAAGAAGCCTTATATGAAAACCCCAAAATTCAAGAAGCGTGTGCCATCGGGATTCCCCATCCGACCCGCGGGGAAGCGATCAAAGTCTTTACGGTGCTCAAACAAGGAGAAACCGCAACCCAGGAAGAACTTATCGAATTTTGCAAGGACAAGCTGGCCAGATACAAGCTTCCCACAGAAATTGAATTCAGGGACGATCTGCCCAAAACCAATGTGGGCAAAATCTTAAAAAAGGAACTCCGGTCGGAGGAGATGGCAAAACGAAAAAAACCGAATAAACACCCCTTTTAGGCGATTGTTAATATTTTTTGTGCTTTTTATGGAGAAAAGAATGATCCAAGATTTAGCCGGGAAGGTCATGCGTTTCAGGTGGCTTATTTTTATCGTCCTTGCGCTTGCCTATTTTTTTGTTTATTTCCATCGTCTATCGCTGTCCGTGGTGGCCAATGATCTGATCAATGATTTTCAAACAACCGCCAGTGTTATGGGGTTTCTGGGCTCCATTTATTTTTACTGCTATGCCCTTATGCAATTTCCCGCCGGACTCCTCTCGGACTCATTGGGCCCCAGGAAATCCGTAACTTTTTTTTTAATCATCGCTTCCGCAGGAAGCATTATTTTTGGGTTTGCGCCCACCATAAAAGTTGCCTTTATCGGGAGGGTTATGGTGGGACTGGGTGTTTCCATGGTCTTTATCCCCACCATGAAAATCTTATCCCAGTGGTTTCGCCCTCACGAATTTGCCTTCATGACCGGCATTCTAAATGCAGTGGGAGGAGTCGGCGTTCTGGCGGCCACATGGCTTCTTGCTCTGATGACACTAATTTTCGGATGGCGCATCTCTTTTGAATTTATTGGTTGCTGTACTTTTATCATCGTGGTTCTGGTATGGTTTATTGTTAGAGACCAGCCGGAAGATAAAGGCTGGCCGTCCCTTGCCGAACTGGATCAGGAGAACGGGGAAGCTTCCCGGCCCTTAAAGCAGATACCGTTGTTGGAGGGCGCCCGCCGAGTGGTATCCGAAAAATATTTCTGGCCGGTGGCCATTTGGTTCTTTTTTGATTGCGGAGTATTTTTCGGTTTCGGAGCACTTTGGGGCGGACCGTATCTTATGCATGTCTACGGAATGTCCAGAGCCCAGGCCGGCACGGTTCTGAGTATGATTGCGTGGGGTATGATTATCGGAAGTCCCCCTCTGGGATTTTTTTCCGATAAAATAATGAAAAGTCGCAAGAAGCCTTTTATATTGTGTAATTTAGTACTGGTCATAGAGCTTGTCATTCTCAGCATTTATCCTATGGGTCTGTCACGGATTACGCTGTATATCCTGTTTTTTGTTTTTTCCATATGTTCGTCATCTGTTGTAATACTTGGGTTTACCATTATTAAAGAGCTTTTCCCCACAGAGATTGCCGGGACCTCAACCGGTTTTGTAAACCTTTTTCCTTTTTTAGGCGGTGCCGTGTTTATGCCGCTTTTAGGCCGGGTGTTAGATGCGTATCCCAAATCCGATGCAGGAGGATATTCCCTTGAGGCCTACTCAATGCTAATCTTTATTCTTTTGGGCGCCTCTGTTTTATCACTGATATGTACCTTCCTGACAAAAGAGACGTTTCAGAGTTAATCAACGGAATTGGATAGGGTTAAGACCGGACCGGTCCGGAGGAACCACGTCATGTAGGGCCGCAATTGCAGGATTCCGAGACCGGCGCATGATCGATGTTATCCCGATTCTATCCCTGATTGAGCGAAAGTCGAGGATGCCCCAGATTCAAGGCGTCACGGGTGAAGCCGTAGTGAACTACTGCAAACCCGTGACAACGCCAAAGATGGGGTATCATCGGCTTTCCCGACTTGTTGGGTCGTAGCTGAAAGCGAAGCCCAAAGGGTAAACAAAACCGATATAAAATAACAGAATTCATATCTCACTGATAGTAGAGATATTAAAATGTCTTCGAATCATTGAAATTCTTCTTGAAAGAAATATATTATAATCGTTTTCGGTTTTGTTTACGATCAATTAGGGTCTGAACCAGGGGAGGTTCTTGCCGGGTGGGTTTAAGTCGTGCCTTAATGGCCCGGAATACCGGTTTTATGGAAATGAACAGGGTGATCAACGTTCCGATCAGACCCGCCCACACGGGTATGATTTCAGAGGCCTGACCGATCATGGCCTGGGCAGATATGCCCAACCACGCATAAATCTGATCAACAACCAGTCCGAAAAAGACCGCTGATACGGCAATGGTGGCAAGGTAAATCGCGGTTGCCCGTTTCCCCAAAACTCCTGTTAAAACCGTCAGAGAGGCGATATTGGTCGCCGGTCCGGCAAGTAGAAATACCAGAGCAGCCCCGGGACTGACACCTTTTAAAATCAGGGCGGCTGCAATTGGAGTGGAAGCGGTTGCACAAATATATAAGGGGATCCCAACAGCCAGCATCAGCAGCATGGCAGGTAGGCCGGTTCCCAGATATGTGCTGAAAACATCGTCTGGAATGAGCACGGTTATGAGTCCGGCCAGTAAAAGGCCTACGAAAAACCAGGCGGCCAGATCACCCCAGAGGTCGAAAACAGCAAAGCGAAATCCCGCCCTAAGCTTTTCTAAAAACGTATGATGATGCTTGTGTATTTCGGGTGAGCAGTTGACGCCGTCGCAGCAACCATCCACCGGACAGGTGAGATCCGGTATAATTTTGCTGTTGGCGAATTTAGGGTTAAAAAGATTTTCAGCAATACCGGCTGCCGCGGCCGTGACAAACGCCACAAAGGGGCGCATGACAGTCATTATGGGATCCAGTAAGGCGTAAGTTATGGATATGGAATCTACGCCGGATTCCGGAGTGGATATGAGAAATGCTGTGGTTGCCCCATTGTTGGCACCTTGTTTCCGCAGCGACACGGCTGCAGGTAACACACCGCAGGATCACAACGGTATGGGAATACCCAGAATGGACGCTTTAATCACAGAAACAAACCGACCCTGTCCGAGGTGTTTGGCCACCGATCCCGGATTGAGAAATACGCGTAACAATCCGGCGACAATCAAACCGAACACAATATAAACCGATGAGTCAATAAGAAGATCCCAAGAAGTCGTGAGGGCATTAACTATAAAGTTCAAACTGATTTAACCTCCTTAACAGGGTAAATTAAAATACTACATTGTGGGACATTGTCAAGGGAGGGCAATCTCGAAGGGTACAAATGTATAACATCTAAAATTAGAAATCAAAATTTGCCGGAATCTATTTTTTTGCAAAGAAATTCCACCTGTTTCTGCAAGGGACCATTTTCCTTTATTCCCTGCTCGACGACACCAATGGAATGGAGGGCCGTGGCATGATATCTGTTGAAGCTCTTCCCTATTACCTGGATGGAAGAATCCGTATATCTGCGCGAAAGATAAATCGCGATCTGCCTCGGGCGAACAATGGATTGCTTGCGACAACGTGAAACAATGTCACTGATGGAAATGTTGTAATGTTTACAAACCAGTTTCTTGATTACATCTATGGTGATATTCTTCCGTTGGCGTGCGATAGTCTTGACAACACTTTCCGCAAGCCCAAGCTCAATGGGGGCTCCTAAAAGATTCGATTTTGCAGTGACTCCTATAAGGCCGCTTTCAAGCTGTCTTACATCGTCCGTGAGCTCGGTAGCCAGATAATGGATCACTTCCTCGGATACTGCATAACCGTTAAAAGATGCTTTTTCCTCCAGTATCCGGACTCTTGTCCTGAAATCAGGGGGATCAATGTTCGAAATGAGGCTCCATGAGAGACGTGATCTTAATTTGTCATCGAGCTTGGGAATTTCTGCCGGAAGATAGCAACTTGAAAAGATTATTTTCTTGCCGGCTTCAAACAGCGTATCAAGGGTTAATGCAAGCTCGATCTGGGTGCGATCCTTACCCCTGAGATAATGAACATCCTCAAGCAGCAATACGTCACATTGATTTCTGTATTTTTGCTTGAAAGCATTGATGGAATTGTGCTGATAAGCATCAACCATTTCATTACTGAAGTCCTCCGCAGTCATATAATAGACACGGTCTGAGGGATATTCGGACAGGATGTGATGCCCTACGGCTTGGCAGAGATGGCTTTTTCCCATCCCTGTCTTTGACAATAAGAACAAAGCATTCTGGGAACCATTCTTTTGCGAAGCTATTGATAGAGAAGCTGAATAGGCAAAGTTATTATTCTCTGCGACGACAAAACGATCGAAGGTAAAATCCTTTTTCAAGAGACGACCGTTGTTCGGACATACATTTATATTGGGAAGCAACAACTGAGGATTTTGATCTGCTTTCGGTTTTGGGAGGGTATTTGTCGCAGAAATCTCGATAGAAAGCCGGCATGATTTTCCTAAAACTTTCTTTATTTCGGATTCTATCAGGGCACCGTAATGCTCCAGAACCCGCTTCCTGGAAAAAAAGTTCGGGGAATAAAGGACAATCCTGCCTTCATCACTTCTTGCGATCTGAAGCGGCTCAATCCACATCCAGAAGCTGTGACCAGGGATCCGTGACTTGATCGAAGCTTTTACCTCGTTCCAGGCTTTCTTCATAACGGTCGAAATTCTTTATTGTTAATAAAAATCTAAATTTGCTCTTTTAGAGGGAAATATTAGGAGAAAGAACAACTAAATCAATCGGTTTAGGGGTATTATTGAAGGTTAAAAGAAAACCGATTTAATACCAAAGAAAGTTGTAACTTATCTACCGGACAAGTTTTTTTATGTCAAATCCGATAATTCCGGTTTTTCATTTTTTTATTAACAAAACATAAACAAACTATATCTTATTGTTATAATTAAATTAAATTTATTAAAATCAACAAATGTTTTTAAACACGAGCTTTTATAAAGGCCACATTTCTTCAGGCATTTCAATCATATCCAATCTTGAGCCTAAGTTGTTGACATTAATATTTTCTTCCAAATACTCCAATTTTCATCGATTCTCTGATGTTTTTATTTTTTCTTTATTGGGATGTTACTTTTTTAGGTTGGGTAGAGCTAACTCCGGTTATATAAAAGAATTTATGCGATGACGGGAATGCAGATTTATAATCCTAACTCCAAAACTCAGATAAAAGTATGAAAATGAGGGGATCAAAAAAGAGAAATTATATAATGAAGCTCCCCGCAGCACCGATGGGCGGGATCTCCGCTTTGCTTCGACAAGATGCAGGGCATTCCGGCGAAGGCGAGATAAATAACACCCTGGATTTTTGGTTAGTTATAGTTTTGAACATTTTCTAAATTGTTAATTTTGTCAATAACTCAAACAAGCAATTAAAATTACATCAATATGACTGAGAACTTTTGTTGATAATTTGTTAATAAGAATTTCAGCTCATCCAACACATTTTTCATACGGACCCTAAAAAAATATTTTTTAATGGCAGCGCGTTAGCGCTACCTCAACTTTAGGCACTTTAGGTCACTTCAAACTTTAGGCACTTTTGAAAAGGCTTCGGTAACATTTCCATTGATAAGAGTTATGTCGAGTATCTAACTGACTCATTAGAAGTTAAATGTCACCTACAATTTCAAATAGGCATCCGGAGCTAAACTGGTCGCCAACATCACGCTGTTAATATCCTGATGCTCGGTCCAGGTTTTAGCTATCCTATTTTGGGGCTCAAGCCAAAATTTCTCGATGGCTTCACCCAAACGGACAAAACTCATAAGGTGTTTAATCTGCGAATAGACGGGGTGATTTTTACCGAACACATCCGGTTTTTCTTCCATTAATCCCTCGATCCGTTCAACCGCGTGTAATCCTATGGCCATTCCTAATTCCCGGAATGGCAGCCTGTATTCAGCAGAAAAACTTAAAAAACGATCTAACATGTAGGCATCCAAACTCGCCAGCGAAGATTCCAACAAATTCTTCAATAAGCCGGTCTCGGCAAATCGATCTTGAACTATTAATTGTAAAATTGTGTGTGCATGGCACAGGAGACTGCCGAGACCCAGGGGATCATTCGTAGCCCAATTTTTTCCTTTGCAGAGTATTTCAATATCGGCGATTTCTGAATCCAGGTCCAGCCCGGATGCATTAAAAAGTTCTACTGCCGTCGCCTGAATCTGATTGTAAGTAATTAAACCATCCAGTGGATCATGATGTCCCATGGAGGATACCAAAGGATAGGAAAGATCAATGCTCATCTTCCAGTATAATCGCTTGGATCCGGAATTTAAAGTATGGACAAAGCCGGCATGAGCGGATTTTGCAAGCTCTATGGCCCAGAGGTTGAAGGTTGAGTTTCCAGTAGCGCGGCTCACTCTGTTGAGAGCATGCATCCATTTGGTCAAATAATGATAGTATTGCCCGTCTCGATCCCATTCCAGATGGTCGTCGTAGGGGTCATCAGGCTTACGTTCGTTCATCTGTTTGCCGATTCGTAACCCACCGATTGTCGGATGCTTTTTGCCTTGTTCCTCGGTGTAGCCGCTGATCCAGCCGCTTCGAGGGTCGTCTTCACGATGTCGCCCAAGAATGTAATGAACCTGATCCACCAAGCGCAGGGCTAAATTCTGCCAGCTTTCATCCCCGGTCCGCTGATAAAGCTCAAGAAAGTTACAAACGGCAAAAGCATCCGTCCAGAGATATCGCCGTGGGGACTTTTCAACGGTTGAAAGGCCGGTTGAATCTGAAAATTCAGTCATGATCCCCTTAATAATAAAAATGTTCGCCTTTTGTTTCATATCAAATTAAATACTCCTAAACTTAACTTAAATCAACGCAAGACAAATAAAAAGCAAACATTCAATCGATTAGCTCAGTCAGACATTATCGCAGGATTACGGCTGGTTGATATCCTGGGAGTCCTACAAGCGATCAAAGGTTTTGACAAGTCAGATTTTTTTGAGATTATCAATTTCACAACGAATGGCAGAGCTGAGATCGGAAATGGGTATAACAACGGAATCTCTGAAAAATAATCTTAACTTGATATTTATTGGTTTTAATAAAGTCAAGGTCTTGGCAAAATATCTTCATGCATTACATACTAAAACCTTTAATCTAACCCACCACAATGTGCTACTTCTTGCTTGACTTAAACGATTTTATATCTATGTTTTTCTATATATTTAATGAGCTCGAAGTATATTTTCGTTTTAACAAAAAAAAATACCCTATTTTTTGTCATCTGGCCGGGGAGCCGTGAGTTGAAGAAAGAAGGAAGGAATCAATTCTACTTATCGCATTTCCGATTTATTTGGATGGGGATTGCTCTTGGTGCACTCTTCTGGATGTTAGAGGCGGCCGTGCATGTAATCGTGTTCCATGATGTGGGCTTTTTTGAACAGGTTTTCAGTCCAGAACCCCATGAGGTCTGGATGCGCTTAACGATTGTGTCCATGTTTATTGGTTTTGGGATTTATTCCCAATGGATTGTTACTGCCCGCTGGCGCGCCGAAAGGGCTGCGGTACGTGCCAATACAGAACTCACACAGATTTTTGATACAGCTGCCGATGCCATGCGAGTGGTTGATAGGGACTTTAATATACTTCGTGTGAATGAAACCTTTTCGGCGCTTTCGGGCATTGCTAAGGAAGAAGCAGTAGGCAAGAAATGCCATGAGGTGTTTTGGGGCACTTTATGTCATACCAAGTGCTGTCCGTTGACCCGCATTCTCGGTAATGTGGATCGCGTGGAATTTGATTCGGAAAAGGTGCGAAAAGATGGTGTTAAAATCCCCTGCATTGTTACCGCAACACCCTTTAGAGGGTCTGAGGGAGAACTCATTGGCATTGTTGAGGATTTTAAAGATATTTCAGAACGAAAAAAATCTGAGCAGGAACTCATGCAGTCGCACAAACGGCTGCGTGACTTGGCGTCACACCTCCAGGTTGTCCGGGAAGAAGAAAGGGCACTCATTGCTCGCGAGATTCATGACGAGTTGGGCCAGGCATTGACAGCCTTGAAAATGGACACACACTGGTTACGTCACCGGTTGCCCGGGGAAAAACAATCGTTGATTGACAAAACCCATGTCATGTCAAAACTCATCGATAGAACGGTTCAATCAGTGAGAAGGATTTATGCAGAATTGAGACCCGGATTGCTGGATGATTTCGGTCTTTCGGCAGCCATAGAATGGGAGGCTGGAGAATTCTCGAAAAGAACGGGCATTGAATGTGAAATCCTCTCAGATCCTAAGGACATGGTTTTGCCTCAGAGTCTTTCTACGGCAATTTTTCGCATATTCCAGGAAACATTAACTAATATTACACGACACGAAAAGCAACCAAGGTCCGGATCATCCTTATTAAGAACGCGGACAGGTTGGAGATGCGTGTCAGCGACAATGGGAAAGGGATTGAAAAACAGGAGATCTTGGAGCCCAAATCATTCGGGATTATAGGAATGCGAGAACGG
>Ga0180432_10006216_pt1 | contig 15601 bp, 7 predicted proteins | sample SS_ome_10_FD_132414 | JGI IMG/M metagenome (GOLD analysis project Ga0180432, IMG submission 132414) | Hypersaline lake sediment archaeal communities from the Salton Sea, California, USA - SS_1_MS_2 metaG | ecosystem: Environmental > Aquatic > Non-marine Saline and Alkaline > Hypersaline >... | reverse complement strand
GGGTGAGTGGGACTGGCTGCGCAAGGGGCTGGCCGACCTGCTGATTACGGACCTGGCGTCGAGCGATCGGCTGCTGCTCGTCGAGCGCGAGCGGATGCAGGCGGTGTTGAAGGAGCTGAAGGTTTCCGAATCGGGCGCCGTAGATCAGGCGGTTGCGCTGAGGGCCGCGCAGATTGCCACGGTGGACGTGGCGCTGTTCGGCTCGTATCTGGTCGCGGGCGACGAGATCGAGGTCGAGGCGCACCTGATTGATCTGGCGACGGGGAGGCTGCGCCGGGTGGAATGGGTCAAGGGCCGGGCGGCTCGGGTCCACGAGCTTGAGAAGGAGCTCGCGGAGAAGCTCATCGCGAACCTCGACGTGAAGCTCACCGACGCGGAACGCGTGCGCCTCAAACGACTGCAGACGGACAACGTGGATGCAATGGCGCATTTCTACCGGGGTCTGGACCGCTATGACCGCGGCGATTACCCGCATGCGTTTGCCGGTTTCAGGGCAGCCGCGTCGAAGGATCCGTCCTACGTTCACACGCGATTGTGGGTGGCGAAGATCTACGTCGCCATGAACGAGGTGGAGCACGGCCTGCTGGCCTACCGGAAGGCGCTGAAAGACTTTCCCGACGATCCGCTGACGCCGCAATTGCGGTTCGATTATGCCCTGGCCTTGCAGCATAAGACGCAAGACTACAAGAGTGCCGTCCGCCAATACACCGCGATCATCGAATCGCATCCACTTGCGGGCAGATCATACGACGAGTGGCTCCGGGTGAGAATTGACGAGAAAACCGGGCCACGCGCTGGCAGACACGGTCGTAATCAACAGCGCGAGATGGCCACGGCGTTCTTGAGGCAGGTGCTGTTCCAGCGCGCACACTGTCACTACGAACTCGGGAAGGTTGAGCACGCTTTCGATGATATGTACGGCGCGTATGCCCTTGGCGCCGGCATCGGGCACGACATCTACGGTCTCTCACGACGCGCGTCGGAGTACGTGGCAGCGTGGTACTACGAGCTGGCAATGGACCCGGACAAGGAGACTGCGGCGCCGGCCTGGGTGCATCGCTTCAAGACGGTGGATGACTCATACGTCGTGACGCCATCGACCGACCCGACGCTCGGCAATCCGCTCTCGATCGAGATGTGGCACGGGGCGCTCATCGAGGCGCCGCACGGCTACCTCTTCGACACGATAACGGCCGACGTCGAGATCGTCCCGTCCGAAGGCCAGGGCTACGCGAGTGTCTTCGTCTCGGATTGGCACGGCAAGGAGGGGCGCAAGGGCTACCACTTCATCCGGAACTTCGATCCCAAGGAGTTGACGTATACGTGGAAGGGTGACTGCATTCCGGACACGAAGCTGCTCCTTGTCAGCGACTACCGCGCGGAACGATTCAAGCGGATTGAGATCAGGGGTTCTTTCAAGAAGCAGAACGGCGAAGAGCGCGAAGATGTCCAGCCCAAGTTCACGCATATTCGCCTGGTGACCCGGCCCGAGTGGGCCGAGTCGTGGGTCAACGGCTGGAAGACGGTCCAGGGATACGCCAAAGTCTATCCGGGCGTTACGAGGGTCAAGGTTTCGGCGCCGGGCTATCCTACGAAGGAGCTCGATTTCAACGTTCCTCCCCAAGGCGTGAGTCTTTTTGTCTCGCTCGAGGACGATTGGACGCCCGTTGCGGAGATTGCCGAAGGGTTGAGCGATCCATCGCTGATACTCGATCACGACGGCCTCTACCGGCTCGTTGCTGTCCGAGCGGGCGATGGGGCTTCGGACCTGTGTCAGATGGTCTCAAGGGACGCGCTGAACTGGCAGGCGCCTGTGAATTTGTCCGTAAACTCGGCCCAGGACGATTACTGTCCACGCTTACTCCAGGCCGAGGATGGGATGCTCGTGCTCGGCTGGCTCTCGACGCGCGAGAAGAAAGACACGCCCGTCGCCTGCGTTTCCACGTCAGCAGACGGCCGCCGATGGTCGGACCCTGTGATCGTGCGGCCGCCCGACGACAGCACGAAGCGGGGACTGTTCACGTTCTACTCCCTGTGGCAAGACGCAAACGGCATCTTCTGGCTGCAGACCGGCTACGGCGTGTTACGTTCTCAGGACGCGAAGTCGTGGACATGGGTGCCGCCGTCGACGGGGGGAACGTACGCGGTGTCATGGCGACTTCCTTCCATGAAGCGAGACGGCGACAAGCCCGTTCTTGAGTACGGGAAAGACAGGAACGAGGAGGCGGTTCTGCGCGGTCGGAGGGCCCTCGAGGCCATCCGGCTTCGTCATGGCACCACACTGTCGTCGCACTCACACATGCCGATTCATATCGTCATGTTGCCCGGTGGGAAGGTGTTCGCGTCCGGCAGCATGCCTGCCATGGCAAGTCAGGGCTCCTCGGGCCCAAGCATGGCGAGCCTGAGCTACGACGGCGACCACTGGACCACGCCATACCGGTTTAGTGCCGAATGCTTCGTTTGGGATCGCGACAAGCGGCTTGTCTGCGTGAGGGCCAAAGACAGCCGCCTCATGGTGTCATTCTGCGACCTGGCGAAGCTCGGGGGCCGGCCCGAGGAGAACCCAACACCTCTGCGTATCCTGAAGCCCGTCGCTGCCCCGCCGGGCGATCCGGACCCGTTTGCACAACGCGCGATATGCCCTGACTTCGCGTGTGACGGCCGCATCTTCTGCTCGCTCTATTACAGCAACACGCGCGAGACCGGCTTTGGAGAAATCGACTCGAGGACAGGTAAGGCGGTCATGTTCTTCGAGTCCGGCATGGGATCGGCCACCCTCGCCTCACAGAACTACTGCGACTCCGATGGGCGGTACGTGTGGGTGGCCACGCAGCTCAGCGGTCTGTGTCGGATCGGTCTCAGCGACAGGCAGATGAAGCGGTACACGACGAAAGATGGCCTCGCGAGTGACAACGTCCGCACGGTGCGCTGCCACGAGGGGAAGGTCTACATTGGGACGCTGTCGGGCTTGAACATTCTCGATCCCTCGACGGGCAGGATCGAGACGCTCACCAAGGAAGACGGCATGCCTGACAACTCGATCACGGCGATCGCCTTCCAGGGCGATACCATGTGGCTTGGCACGGTCGGCAACGGTGCAATCGAACTCGACACGCGTACCGGGCAATGGATGCACTTCCCGTACGACCATGACAAGATCGGCAAAGGCGGCCCTGACCTGCTTTCGGACTTCATCCCGATCATCATCGTCAACGGCGACACCGTGTATTTCACAAGCTACGGCATTGCGGAGTACAACACCCGGACGAAGAAGTGGGCCCACTATATTCGCGGCCCGTACTGCCACGCGGCTGTGCGCGACGGTGACCTGATCTGGTACGCCTCCGGGAGCGACGGCATCTTCACGTTCAATATGAAGACGAAGGAGGTCCGGAGGCACTTCATCCGGACGCGGTCGCACACGTGGGGCCAGGGAAGCCCCAACTTCCCCAGGCGCTTTTTGCTGGCGGGCGCGGAGGTTGTCCTGAAGCACCGCACGCATCGTCTCGTTGCCGTTTCGAAGAAAGAGCTCCTGAACAACTCGTTTGTCTATGAGCAATGGAAGAAGGTTCACGTCTCGGTCGCGCAAGACGAGAACGAAGAGGACCAGCGATGAGACGCACGTTCGTTTCCATGATGGTTGCGTTGGCTGTCTGCGCTTCTCAGGCGAGGACCCTCGCGAGCGAAGCGCCACACAGCGGCGACAGGCGGGTCGTGGTGGTTGCCTTCAACAACTCCACCGGGAGCGCCCGCTACGATGCGCTTTCGGACGGGCTGGCCTGGCTTGTTGGCGGCGACCTGGCGAACGTGGACGGGTTTGCCGTCGTCGAGCGCGAGGAACTCGACAAGGTCGTCACGGAACACAAACTGCAGGCGACGGGCTTGACGGGCGAAAAGGCGCGGGCCGTTCTGGGCAAGTTGCTGAACGCCGAGTTGATCGTCACGGGCGGTTTCACGCTCGATAACGCGAACCTGCGGATTGACATTCGCGCGGTGGACGGCGGCACGGCCCGGATCGTTGCGGCGGCCTCGGCAACTTGTTTTTATGCCGAGCCGGCGGACACCGAGAAGAAGGCCATCAACGTCCTTGTGAGGAAAATCGAAGCGTCGGACAGCAAGGCCAGAGAGCTGACCGTGGACGACACGCCCGAGATTACGCTCCACTACATCCGCGGTCTTGGCCACTACTTCGAGAACCAGTATGAGGCGGCGATAGCCGAGTTCATGATCCTGGCCCAGAAGGACGAAGCCTCGGAGCTCGCGCGCTACTGGATTGCCCGGTCCTACTATGAGCTCAAAGACCGCGATCACTGCATTATCGAGTGCCGGAAATATCTTCGCGCGTTCGTCAAAGGCACTCATGCCGGCCAGGTACGGGCGATGCTCAGTTCATGCACAAAGCAGGGCGCGAACTGAGCCGGCGGATGGCCTGGGCTTCGCCTGAGCGCCTTCATGCCCTGCAATTTCTTCCGCAGTTCTTTTGTCGCGTATGACTCTCCCGGACATCCGGCTTGACGCGAACGCACGGAATCGTGCCATAATGAGAGGACGTTTCTGGGGGGGCTTTGGTATCCTGACGCAGAACGAGAGGCAACAAGAACGGAGGAAGATCATGCCTATGAGGTCTTTTGGGGGGATACTACCATTCCTCGCCGTTCTGATGGCTCTGGCGGCATCTGCCCAAGCGGCCGATACCGGGAGTTTCGGCGAGTTGATTGACATCAACGGGCTCATGTTTCCGCACGACGGCGTCGCCTATCAGGTGTCAAGCTACGACCGCTCGGGCGGAAACGACGACGGCGATATCAAGAAGAACATGAAACCGCGTCAAGAAGGCGACGGCTACGTTGTCTTCGAGGAGCAGGGGCCGGGGTGCATCTACCGGGTGTGGTCGGCCTCGGCCAGGGGTTGGATCAGGTTCTACTTCGACGGGGAGACAGAGCCGAGGATCGATCTGGACAACTTCGGCGAGCTGTTCAGCGGCAACTATGCTCCGTTCGTCAGGCCTGTCTCGACCGCCTTCCTCGGCGGCGCGGTCAGCTACGTCCCGATACCGTTTGCGAAGTCGTGCAAGATCGTCATGGAACTGCCGAAGCAGATGGCGTATCTGCAGATCACCTGGCGGAAATTCACGAGCTCGGATGGCGTCCGAACGTTCACGAGAGAGCTGACTCCCGATGAGAAGCAGAAGCTGGACGCCGTGGTGGCAGCGTGGTCGAAGCCGGGAGAGCCGCCGGCGCCTTTCGGGCCGGAGTGCAAGACCGTCACGAACGCCGTATCGTCAGGGCCTGGTTCGGTGACGCTGGCGGACCTGGGAGGCGCGGGCATCGTGCGGGCGATTCGACTGAAGCTCGAATCACCCGACCCGCTCTTCATGCGCAAGGTGGTCCTGAAGATGACGACGGATGGGCGGAAGAGTCCCGACGTGTGGAGCCCGGTCGGCGACTTCTTTGCGACCGGTTTCGGCGGCATCGAGACCCACAGCCTGCTCGTCGGCATCAAGGACGGCCAGATGTATTCCTATTTTCCGATGCCTTTCGAGACAGGAATGAGGATCGAGCTCGTGAACCAGTCCGGCTCCGCTGTGACCGGTTCGGCTGAGGTGGTGTACGAACCGGTGCGGTCGCTGCCGAGGGGGGTGCTCAAGTTCCACGCCCGGTGGCGCAGGCAGAATCCGGTCATCATGGGGGAGCCATTCCCGATACTGGAGGCCGCCGGCCAGGGCCACTGGTGCGGGCTCAGTCTGTATATGTACGACCCGGGCGGTCTCGGCTTCCTCGAGGGCGATGAGCAGCTTGAGATCGACGGCCTGGACAAGAGCCACTATCACGGCACGGGCACGGAGGACTACTTCAACTGCGGCTGGTATTTCGGTACGTCCGGCTGCCAGCCTTTCTACGGCTGTACCATGCGCACCGAGGCCCCTTCGTTTGTCCACGCCTACCGTGTACACATGGCTGATGTTGTCCCGTTCACGAAGAATGCCACTATCGTGATGGAGCACGGCCCCGTGAACGACCGGAGCGGAGACTACTCCGGAGTGACCTACTGGTACGCCTCGCCCGGCGCGACGCACGCGTTCACCGAGGCGCCGGCGCGCGATCGCCTGCCGACCCCCGTCAAGGTGCTGAAGGCGATCGAAGCCGAGGGATGCCTCGACGGAGCGGACGGGAAGGCCGAGAGGATAGACGAGGTGACAATGCCTCTCCGTCTTTCGGAGGCAGAGGCCATGCGGCTGACGTGCTCTGGCCCGAACGGGTCGCTGACCTTCAGATTCAAGGTTCGGGATGATTCCGGCTATGACATACTCGGCTGGTTCCTCGCCGGCCCGACCGGGGTCAAGGCCGAGGCGTTGGTGGATGGCGAACCTTCGGGGACAGTTTTCGATACTGGCTCGGCTGAGCCGACAGTTCTTCAGGTCAGAGTGGCGCGTGTGGACAGGCTGCAGCCGGGCGAGCACACGCTGACTTTCATCACCCGTGGAGCTGCTGCGAAGAGCGACACGCTCGTAGCTGATTGCTTCAAGCTCGTGCACAAGAACGTGTTCGAAGGCGAGGACCTGAAGGTGCTGGACAAGACCCGGGACAGGCTGCTTCCACAAACGCTGCGTTTCGAGGGCCAGCGCTGGAGCGACGACATGCAGGCCTGGTTCCTGCCCGGAGGGCCGAAAGCCTATTTCACGCTGGAGCTGCCCGTCGAGAAGGCAGGGCGGTACTGCGTCGGCGTCTACATGACAAAGGCCGGCGATTACGGCATCGTGCAGTTCATGCTGGACGGTAAGGTCATCGGAGACCCGTTCGACGGCTACGGGAAAGGCATCGTGAGAACCCCGAGGATCGACCTCGGAGAGATGGAGCTCTCAGCAGGAAGCCACGCCTTCAAGGTCGAGGTCACCGGCAAGAACCCGGATTCACATGGGCATATCGTGGGACTCGATTGTATAACGCTGGAGCCGGTGCCGTGATGCACCATACCTATTTCATCTTATGCATGGGCGAGCGGGGCGGGGCCTCAGGGTCCTGACACGAAACACTAAGGAACAGCAAGGGGAGCAATCTCATGACCTGGTTTTGTGCCGCAATTGCAGCCGTCGTCCTGGGCACCGCCGCCGTGGGCGCACCCGCCTCGGATGACGGGCTGGTCAACTACAGCCTGAAGACGATGCGCGGCTTCGGCAAGTGCGCCGTTGAGTTGGAGAACGCGCCCATGCAGTTTTTCCACGAGACCTTCGACGGCCACCACGGCAGCGGCTTCGCCGTGAGCGCGCAGGGCAAGTGCCGTCTGATAGTCCACGTCTCGGATCCCATCGAGCTGCACGCTGTGAGCGTCTCGTTCTTCGGTGTGGAGGACCTGGGTGGCGTCGACTGGACGCTGTCCGAGCTCGATGACAAGGGCGAGGTAAAGCGGACCATTCTGACCCACCGGACCACGCTCATCAAGAAGCCCGACGTCGTCGCGCTCGAGCGGCCGGTTCGGCTGAAGGACTTCGCGTTGGAGTTCACGAAGCTGCTCGAGGACCTGACGCCCGCGCCGAAAGGGCGGATGGCCTACCGGATCGGTGAGATCAATCTGCTCGTGCCGGAGGGCCCCATCATCTACGTCGCCACGCCGTGCGAAAAGTGGCTGTTCGATTCGGGATACTTTCCCTTCGAGGCAGGGCTGGGCCGGAAGATCGAGTGGACGGGCTGGATCATCAACGCCGACGGCACGCGCGAACGCACGGTCGAGGGCGTGCGGTTCTCGTCGAGCGATCCGAAGGTGGCCGCCATGGACGGCGCGGTGATGAAGACACTGAAGCCGGGCGAGACCGTCATCCGCGCGGTGCATCCGCTTGGCCTGACGCACGAGGTGCCGGTGAAGGTCTGTGCCGCCGGGCAAGGCGGGATTGACCTCGACGTGATCCGAATCACGCGATTGGTCCTCAATGAGAAGACCGGTGAGTGGGAGATCCTGTCGCGCCGCGGTCAGAAACAGGTGCCCATCCGCGGCGACAAGGTGCGCTACCGCGCCGAGGTCGTCAACCTCGGCCAGGACCCGGCACGAGGCATCACGGCGACCTGGGCCGTGGACGGCAAGCAGGTCGAGACCGACCGCCTCGCCGTGCTGAAGCCCGCCGGCCGGCTCGTCGGCAGCGGTGAGTTCCTCACGCCGGAGCGCATTGACGAGAAACTCGTGCTTGAGAACGTGGCCACGTTTGATCTGGACACCGTGTGGCGGGAGGAACGTCAGCACATCGGGCTGAGCGTCAGCGCGCAGACCGGCAAGGGCGAGCGCGGCGAGCTCAACCCGGACAACAACACGATGACGATCGCCTCCGACGCGCTCTGCTTCACCTATTTCACCACCGAGCTTGGTTATCACCGCTTCACGAACGCGCAGCAGGAGGGGCTCAAGGCGGGGGGTGTGACCGAGGAAACCAAGAAGCGGGTCGCCGGCTGGGGAAAGCGGGCGAAGTTCTGGATCGAGGACGTCAACCTTCTGTCCTCCTCGATTTACGATTATATCTACCGGACCTGCCGTGCGTGGGACGAGCAGTGCGCGATCAGCCGGTTCCCGCTGACGCCGAATGGCATCACGACCCGGTTCCGCCCGAAGGTCGTCGTCATCCGCGACCCGGACAGCGCCTGGCGCGCGTGGGGCGAGGGCGGCGGCCGCGCCGCATGGCACGACGAGGAAACGGACGTCACCTGGGGGTGGATGGCGGATCGAACGTTCGGGTGGACGGGCATGGACGCCGCCAGCCTGCGCACAAACTACACGCAGTGCGGGGTGCTGTTTTTCGATCCGCCCATGATGCACGAGGCAAGCCACGCCCACGGCCTCGTGGACCTGTACATTTGTCCCATGAAGAACAACGAGGTCATGTGGCGCGACGCCGACGGCAAGCGTCTGTGGCCGGAAGACAGGTCCGGCGTGTGCAACATGAGGCGGCGCTGGACGCGCGTCGGCTTCGTGCTTGACAAGGCGGCCATGATGGACGGCGGCTACACGAACGGCTACGCGGAGCATTCGGCCTACACCATGGAGCGGATGGCCACGAGGCGGGGCCGCTTCATTCCGTGCAACAACTGCTCGGGCAACGTCTCGTTCGGGGATTCCTTCAACGAGGTCGCCGTCTCGAACATCCTCGAGCTGTGGACGGTGGACGGCCGGCCCGTCGTCGGCGCAAAGATCGAGCTCTCCAAGCGTGAGGACAAGACCGGGTTCGTGGACGAGAAACCCGAGGTGGTCGGCACCACCGACGAGAAGGGCCAGTTCAACCTCGGCAATAATCCCGTGGACTGGCCGGCCAACACGGCGCCGTATTCGCTCGACGCGCCGTTCGCCGCCGCCTACTACCAGCTCCACCACCGCGGCGCGACCGGCAGCGACCATGCCGCGATTCGCATCACGACCGCGGACGGCAAGCGCTTCTACAAGCTGCTCAACTCCTTCGACCTCAACCTTGCGTACTGGTACAAGTACGGGTACGAGCCGTACGGCTGGCCCATCTCCACGCCGAGGCCGTACAGCTCCGTGGTCATCGCGTTCACCATTGACCCGTCGCTTTCCGAGAAGGAAGCGGCCGGGATGGAGCACTCCGGCGAGGTCCCCACCTTCGGCATCGAGCCGCCGTGGGAGGGCAAGTACCGCCCGGAGTACGAAACGATCAGACGCTGGCGGCAGCGCCGCGACGGGTCCGGAGGCGCGGGGTCCGCGAGGAACTAGTGCTTACTTGCGCTAATTCTCGTTACGGTTCTATCGCGCCTTCAGCGCTTCGGCGGGCGGCTACCTTCGGTAGCTCGGGGCGACCCGCCCTACAACGCTGCCGCCTTCTGCAGGCAAACACTAGAAGGCAACTGAGCGCGGCCCGCGCCCGTCGGCTTGGACTTGGCGCGCTGGCGTATGGCTGTGGCCGGGACCTGCACGACGACAGGCAGGTGTGTGGCGCCGGCGGCCTTCGGACGCCTGCCAGGCCCCGGTTCGATGGTGTGCCGCGCGGCCTGCAGCGTCACGTACTGACGGGGTCTCATTGACATGGGACGCGCCTTCCCAATAGTAATGCAGAGGAGAAGGCACGTGCCGGCTGTTCCGGCCGCGGGGCTATCGGCATCATGAAGTGGTTTGGGCTGTAAGGAGTCGCAGCAGTGACAATGATCCACGGCCTTCGATGCGAGCACGCTGTCAACCCGCTGGGAGTCGAGGCGCCCGCGCCCAGGCTGAGCTGGCGCATGGAGTCGGACAGGCGCGGCGCGCGCCAGACGGCCTATCGAGTGTGCGTCGCGTCAACGGCGGAACGGCTTGCCGAGGGAACGGCCGACCTGTGGGATTCCGGGCGCGTCGAGTCCGATGCCTCCGTGCTTGTTCCGTATGCAGGGGCGACGCTGCGTTCTCGTCAGGATTGCTGGTGGCGGGTCCACGTCTGGGACGAGGCGGACCAGGGGTCCGTGTCGGAACCGGCCTACTGGAAGATGGGCCTGCTTCGTGCGGCCGACTGGAAAGCGCAGTGGATCGCGGCGGGTACTTTGGGACGAAACGAGCCCGTGCCGGCAGCGCCGCTGTTTCGCACAAGCTTTCGCCTGAAACGGAAGGTGGCCTCGGCGTGGGCCTATGTCTGCGGGCTCGGGTTCCACGAGTTCTATCTCAACGGCCGCAAGGTCGGCGATGCCGTCCTGCATCCGGCGTTCACGAAGTACGACGCACGCGCCTTGTACACGGTCCATGACGTAACGGAGTACCTGGCGCAGGGCGAGAACGCCGCCGGGATGATTGTCGGCACCGGATGGTACAACCACCATACGTGGGTCTCGTGGCACCTTGATGCGGCGCCGTGGCGCGACGTGCCGAAGGCGCTCGTGCAGCTCGAGATACTGTTCGATGACGGCACGCGGACGATCGTGCTGAGCGACGCGTCGTGGCTCTGCTCGACGGGTCCGATCCTTTTCGACTGCCTGCGCAGCGGCGAGATCTACGATGCGCGCGAGGAGAAAGATCGCTGGTGCGAGGCGGGCTATGAGCCGGTTGGCTGGCGTCCAGTCCGCATCGCCCGTCCTCCGGGCGGTGTGCTCCGTTCGCAGATCATGCCGGCGTGCCGCGTCACGGAAACGCTCCGGCCTGCGTCCGTCAAGCACGTGAAACCGGGCGTGTGGGTGTACGACATGGGCTGGAACATCGCCGGTTGGCCTCGGCTGACCGTGAGCGGTCCTGCCGGCACGACGGTGCGGATGTGCTGCTCGGAGCGGCTCGGGCCGGACGGGGACGTGGACCAGTCCGTCAACTGGGTGCCGAAGATGATCAAGACGGAGTTTTTTCAGACGGACACGTACATCCTGAAGGGCGCCGGCGTCGAGACGTACGAGCCGCGCTTCACGTATCACGGCTTCCAGTACGTCCGGGTGACGGGCCTGCCGGGCGAGGCCACGACGGACATGCTCGAAGGTCGTGTCGTGCACACGGATCTCGAGCGTGTCGGCTCCTTCGAGTGCTCCAATGATCTGCTGAACGGCATCCAGCAAGCGGCCGTTGCCGCGACGGTGGGCAACTACCACGGCATGCCGACCGACTGTCCGCATCGCGAGAAGGGCGGCTGGACGGGCGACGCGCACCTTTCGGCCGAACAGGTGCTGTTCAATTTCGAGCCGTCGGCCGCGTACACCAAGTGGCTCGACGACTTTTCGGACTGCCAGCGCCCTTCCGGCGCGGTGCCGGGCATCGTCCCGACGGCCTGCTGGGGGTATAACTCGGCGGCCGGGCCCGCGTGGGACAGCGCGTACATCCTCATCCCCTGGTACCTCTACGTGTACCGGGGCGACCTCGGCATACTGCGCCGCCATTATGAGGGCATGAAGCGGTATATCGAGTTTCTTGGCACGATGGCGACGGACCACAGCATCCACTTCGGCCTCGGCGATTGGTGCCCACCTACGGGCGGACCGGAAGGTCACAAGGCCCCCATCGGACTGACCAGTACGGCCTACTACTACTCGGACGTGTGCATTCTTGCGGAAGTCGCCTCGATCCTCGACAAGAAGAGCGACGCGCGGCGGTTCCGTGCGTTGGCGGCCCGGATCAAAGCCGCCGCCAGAAAGCGCTACTACGATAAGAAGACGGGCCGGCTTGCGGGACACAGCCAGACGCCGATCGCGTGTTTCCTTTACCAGGGCTTGACGGAACCTGGTGATAAGGAAACGTTCCTGGCCATGCTTCTCGACGAGATCGCGGCCCACGGCGACCACATTGACTGCGGGATCCTGGGCACGAAGTACGTCATGAACGTGTTGACGGAGCTGGGCCGGGCCGACGTCGCGTACCGCATTGCCCGCCAGGAGGACTATCCGAGCTGGGGGCACTGGATCAGGAACGGCGCAACGACGCTCTGGGAGACGTGGGACGGCACCACGTCACGGAACCATCACATGTTCAGCGACATCAGCGCGTGGTTCTACAAGGCGCTGGCCGGCATCATTCCCGACCCGGAGCGGCCCGGCTTCAAGCGCGTCATCATCAAGCCGTGGCCTGTGGGAGACCTGACCTATGCGACAGGAGAGACTGAAACGCCGTACGGTCCGCTGCGGAGCGCATGGCGGAAGGATGGTGGCCGGTTCGTGCTGGATGTGACGATACCTCCCAACAGCTCGGCCAGCGTCTCTCTTCCGACGACGAAGCCGGAGAGCGTTCTCGAGAGCGGCATCCCGGTGCAAGAGGCCGAAGGAGTTACTTTCGCAGGGATGGAGGCGGACCGGGCGCTTTACGACATCGGCGCGGGCCGCTATCGGTTCGAATCGGACCTGGAAGAGCCCGCCCCGCACCTCTGATCGAGTTCGCTCCGGCGAGACGACCTTTCGCTCCGGCGAGTCGACCCCTCGCTCCGGCGAGACGGCCCTTCGCGCGGCCTGCACCCCCGCGCGGCGGCGCGAAGGCGCAGCCCGTCCCGCCTCCGTCGGATTTCGGCAAGTCGCCGTTCATGCCGCATTTGCGCCATCCGCTGTCCCCTGCTGTCGCCAATTCCACAGAGACTAGTTGAACTTCTTGCTGGATTGGAGTATTTTTGTCTTATGGGAACTGGGTAATGCTGTCGGATCGGGTTTCGCTGGGGAATTCTGGCTTGCCTGGATGAAATGCCGCTCGAGGCGCTGCCCGGTCAATGCTGCGGCCCCGACCGCTCATGTGATACACTTGTTTGGAGGAGGCCGGCATGTCTGCAGACGGTTTGTCAGACGGTTTCTCAGACGGTTTCTCAGACGACTTCGAGAAGGCGGAGAACCTGATCGCCCGACTCCGGGAATGTTACGCGGCCATCCGCCGCAACGTGGCCACGGTCGTCGTCGGCCAGGAGGACGTCGTCAAGCTCTTGACGACCGGACTGCTCTGCGGCGGTCACATGCTCATGGAAGGCGTGCCCGGCCTGGCCAAGACACTCATGGTCAAGACCCTGTCCGAGACGCTCGGCTGGCACTTCTCGCGCATCCAGTTCACGCCCGACCTGATGCCCGCCGACATCACGGGCACCGAAATTCTGCAGAGCGATGAGGCCGGTGTGCGGCGGGAGCTCGTGTTCCACAGGGGGCCGATTTTCGCCAACCTCATCCTCGCCGACGAGATCAACCGGACCCCGCCGAAGACGCAGGCGGCGCTGCTGGAGGCGATGCAGGAACACGCCCTGACCATCAACGGAAAGACCTACCCGCTGGCTCCGCCCTTCGTCGTCGTGGCGACGCAGAACCCGATCGAACAGGAAGGCACCTACCCGCTCCCGGAGGCCCAGCTCGACCGGTTCATGCTGAGCATCTACCTGGACTATCCAACGGTCAAGCAGGAGCTCGACATCGCAGCCCGCCCATGCGGCATGCAGATCCCGGACATGGAGCCGGTCGCCTCCAGCGACGAGTTCGAGACCTTTGTGAAGGTGCTCGAGCAGGTACCGATCTCGGACCACGTGCTTGAATACGCGGTCTCGCTCACGACGGCGAGCCGCCCTAAAGGGCCACACGCCGACGAGTACATCCGCAACTACGTGGCCTGGGGGGTGAGCCCTCGATGCAGCCAGCATCTGATCACGGCAGCAAAGGCGGCCGCCGTCCTGGAGGGCCGGCCCTCACCGGAGGCGCAGGACGTACGAGACATGACGCCGGCGGTGTTGCGCCACCGCATCCTGCCCAACTACAACGCGCTCGGCGAGGGTCTGAGCGCCAGCGACATCGTCAACCATCTGCTCGAGAAGGTCAGCGAACCGGCCGGCGTAGGTTGAGCCTGGCCCACGCCGACGCGGACGGCCCGGCACGCACACAGGCAGAGGACACACGCGGATGCCCACGTTCGATCATCCCTACCTCGACCTGACGCGGATGGAAATGCTGAAACGCGTCCGCCTCAAGCCCCGGGGCGTGGCCGAGGGAACGTTCGCCGGGCCGCACAAGTCACAGTATCGGGGCACCGCGGTGGAGTTCGCCGATTACCGTGAGTACGTCGAGGGCGACGACGTGCGCCAGGTTGACTGGAAAGTCTACGCTCGGACCGACCGCTACTACCTTCGCCTGTACGAGGCGGAGCGCAACCTGTTGGCGTACCTCGTGCTCGACACCAGCGGTTCGATGGGCTTTGCCGGCGCCGCCCGGATCACGGAGAGAAAGCTGGACTACGCGTGCCGGCTCACTGCTGCGCTGGCCTACCTGGTGGTGAGCGAAGGCGACGAGGTAGGCCTGTCGCTGACGGACGAGCGGCTGCACGAACACATGGCCGCCCGCTCGAACTGGTCACATCTGGGCACGATGATCGCGACCCTCGGCCGGACCAAGGCGAAGGGCCGGACCGACCTGGGCCGCTGCCTGATGGAGGTGTACCGTCGGGTGACGAGGCGCGGCGTGCTCATCGTGCTGAGCGACTTCCTCGATCCTTCCCCGGATGTGTGGAAATCCATGGACCTCTTCCGGCGCTCCAAGTTCGACGTGATGCTGTTTCAGATCGTCCATCCGGAGGAGCTCGAGCTGCCGGACGTGCCGATGGCCCGCTTCCGCGAGACCGAGGGGGGCAGCGGCCATTTCAACACGGAGCCTGAACTCGTGCGCGAGCTGTACCGGAAACGGTTCGCGGCGTTCCTTTCTGAGATTGAGGCCGGAAGCAAGACGCGCGGCTGCGACTGGTATCTGGCGCGGACCGACACCGATCCGTACCTGTTTCTCAAGCACTGCTTCCTGGCCCGGGAGAGTCGGCGGTAGGACACGGGCAACAATGGACCTGGCGAGCCTATGTTCGGCGTGACGAATTCGTGGATCCTCGTTGGGCTGGCGGCCGTGGGGCTGCCGGTGCTGATCCACTTTCTGACGCGCGCCCGGCCGCGCGTGATCCGCTACCCGACGTACCACCTGCTGATTGAGGCGGGGCGTGGCAGGCAAGCGGTCCACCGGCTGCGCACGTGGGTGATCCTGGCGCTGAGGACGCTGGCGGTCATGGCGCTTGTCCTGGCCTTCAGCCGCCCGTTCCTCAAGACGCCCGGAGCGGATATCGAGCCCGGCCAGGCCCGGCGGGTGGTGCTCGTGGTGGATGCTTCCATGAGCATGCGGGCGGTCGCCGGGGGGATTTCCCTCTTCGCCAAGGCGCGGGCCCAGATCGGAAGAGCGGCGCG
>Ga0180432_10006215_pt1 | contig 15604 bp, 9 predicted proteins | sample SS_ome_10_FD_132414 | JGI IMG/M metagenome (GOLD analysis project Ga0180432, IMG submission 132414) | Hypersaline lake sediment archaeal communities from the Salton Sea, California, USA - SS_1_MS_2 metaG | ecosystem: Environmental > Aquatic > Non-marine Saline and Alkaline > Hypersaline >... | reverse complement strand
TGCCCCTACGAAATCTCTCCATCAAAGGCGGGCAGACGATATGCGGTTCGCATAGCCGGCATTGCGGTTTCACTGCTGTATCTAGTACAATAGGCGCATTAGCAAACCTGAGAACCGAAGGCAATTATTCCGGGAAAGGCAAAGAGAGTTAAAGAGGTGAAAGGCTTCCAGGGAAATATACTCGAGGTAAATCTGACTGCCGGCGACATCGGGCGTTCCAGTATAGAGAAAGAACTGTTGAGGGACTATATCGGCGGCAGCGGTCTGGGGGCTAAGCTGTTTTTTGACCGCGTTTCGCCGGATGTAGACCCCCTGTCCGGGGATAACATTTTCTTCCTGGTAGCAGGTCCGCTTACGGGTACCAACTTTCCCGGGACGCCGAGGTTTACCGCCTGTTTTAAGTCGCCCCTGACGGGTATCTGGGGCGAGTCAAACTGCGGCGGTAATTTCGGTGTGGAGATGAGGTTTGCCGGCTACGATGCGATAGCGATAGAGGGCGCTTCGGATAAGCCCGTGTATCTGTTTATCGAGAATGAGCGGGTCGAGATAAGGGATGCCTCCGACCTCTGGGGACGGGACGTCTATGAGGTTACGGATATTCTCAAGGAGCGGATTGACGGGGGGCGGAAGGTGAAGGTGCTGGCGATAGGACAGGCGGGGGAGAATAGGGTAAGGTACTCTTCGATAATTAACGACAAGGGCTCAGCCCTCGGACGCACCGGCGGAGGGGCGGTTATGGGCGCGAAGAAGCTTAAGGCGATAGTGGTTCGCGGCAGCGGCAGGGTTGAACCCGCCCTGCCCGGGGAATTCGGAAGGAGACGCAGGGAGATTCTGGAGAAGGTTAAGGCGAACTCGACGACTCAGGCGATGAGAACGTACGGCACCGGAGCTGTTATCGACCTTATGAAGATTGGCGACCTGCCGATTAAGAACTGGTCCCTGGGCGAAGTTCTAGGCCTCGATGTCAAGCTCGACAAGACTACTCTGAAGGAAACATACGGGGTCAGGATGACTGCCTGTCACGGGTGTCCCGTATCATGTAAAAAGGTGGTTAAGGTCGAGGAGGGCCCTTACCGGGTGGAGGAAGGCCCCGGGCCTGAGTACGAAACCATCGCCAGTTTCGGAAGCATGCTCATGATAGACGACCTGGCCTGGATAAGTAAGGTTAACGAGGCGTGTAACAGGTACGGACTCGATACTATCTCCTGCGGCTGTACGATAGCCTTCGCCATGGATTGCTTCGAGCACGGCGTGATTGACGAGAACGATACGGGCGGCATCGCCCTGAAATGGGGGCACAGGGAAGCCGTTTCGGAGATGGTGGATAGCATAGCCCGGCGCGAAGGCTTCGGCGACATCCTGGCTGAGGGAAGCAGGGAGGCTGCGCGGAGGATCGGGGGCGATGCCCGTGATTATGCGGCGGAGGTCAAGGGACTTGAGGTTCCAATGCATGACCCCAGGGCGGGGCATGGGTTGGGGCTGGCATACGCCACTTCGGTGACCGGCGCCTGCCACAACAAGCACAGGGTAATTTCAGTTGAATTTAACGGGGCTACGTACCCCGAGGTGGGTTTGTCGAAAAAATATGAGAAGCAGACGAGTGAAGACAAGGCTGAGATGGTTATGCTGTGCGAGAACCTGGGGATGGTGGTGAACTCGGCAATAGTTTGCAGCTTCGTTATGGGCTCCCTGGATATACCCGACATAGTCGATATGCTGTGGTTAACTACGGGATTCGACTATGATTCGAAAGAGCTGATGGATTGCGGGGAGCGTATCTGGCTGCTTAAACGGGGTTTGAACAATCTGATGGGGGTGAGGGCGGGCGACGACCGTTTGCCGAAGAAGTTGATGACGCCTGTGAAGGAGGGAGGCGCTGCCGGCTCGGTGCCCGATATGGGGCTGATGTTGAAGGAGTACTACAGGCTGCGCTCTCTCGATGCCGAAGGCCGTCCCGAGAAGCAGAAGCTTCAAAGTTTAGGGCTGGCCGACCTTGCCGCGCTGTTACAAGGGTAGGGGCATCCGCCGGAGGCGGAACGTGCCCCTGCTTCTAGTAAACCATTCCCGCGAAGGCGGGAATCCAGAGGTGGCAGGGGGTGTAATTCCCCCTTCACTGGAGGGAGTTAGGGGGAGGGAGAATACGAATCACCCTCACCCAGCCTCTCCCATTCCCTGCCTTCGCAGGGACAGGCAAGGGAGAGGTATTTAGTAGGTTTACCGGTAAGTGTAATAAATATAGGGTGGGTGGAATGAAATGAAACCCACCAACTAAACTTCTTATCTTCTGATATTTGGGCTTTGAACTTACATGGCGGGTCTCGTTCGCCGCTGGCGGACTCGACCAACCCTGCGGGCGGAGAATGCGAAATTTTCGAAGTATCCCGGTTGCCTCGCCTACATATAAAATCACCTTCCTGAATTTCCTGTTTTTCTTTTCAATGGGGGCTTCCATAGTCTTCATGCCGCTGTATGCCGAGGACCTGGGAGCCTCGAACCTCATGGTGGGCCTCACAAGGTCGTCCTATGGAGCGGCGTTCTTAATCTCAGCCTTCATATTCGGCAGGCTTTCGGACCTGCACGGCAGGCTGATATTTATCAGGCTGGGGCTGGCTCTGGCGGCAGGGGCTTATCTCCTCCAGATTATCGCGCCTAATCCCGTTTTGCTTCTGCTAATCAGGGCGCTTGTCGGCTTCTGCCTCGGAATGTCGATATCCGCCATTATGGCGTACGTGCATGAATCCGGGGCTCGTGTCGGCAGCGTGGCTGCCTACGGTTCTCTGGGCTGGGCTGTAAGCGCGGTTATCGCGGGGGTATTCGAGGAATACAGCACACTGTTTATTGCCAGTGCCGCGGCTGTGGTCCTGGCATTGCTGGTATCGTTTATACTGAGGGAGGAGAAGCGTGTACTCATGGAGGTCGCCGTCTTTCCGCTGGATATAATATGGTCGAATCGCAAGATTTATTTCCCCTTCCTGTTGAGGCATATGGGAGCTACGGCTATCTGGGCTATCTTTCCGCTGTTCCTGGCGGATATGGGCGCGAGTAAATCATGGATTGCCTTACTCTGGGGAATCAACCTCGGCGGACAGTTCGTAGCAATGCTGATTGTGCAGCGGTTCAGTCCGACTCGCATGTTCACCACGGGGCTTATCCTGTCGATAGCCGTGTTCACAATCTACGCTATAGCAACCGACTACATACAGCTCGTTCCCGTCCAGGTCATCCTGGCGATAAGCTGGTCCTGTCTCTACATCGGCGCACTGAATTTTCTGTTGATGAAAAACATGGAACGGGGCACGGCTCTCGGCCTGCTCTATTCCGCGAATCACCTTGGGAACAGCGTCGGGCCCTTCCTGGGTGGTGGCGTGGCACAACTGTGGGGGTTCGGTGCTGTGATGTACTGCGCTGCAGGGCTGAGCGCTATCGGTTTGCTGGCGTCCCGGGGAGCGGTTGCGGGCGTACGGAGACGGGTAAGGAGAGCCGCGTAAACAACATTTCACATGAGAGGAGGGAGATAAATGCTTCCCGATTTCCTGCATATAGGTGTTGCTAAAGGTGCTTCGACATGGCTGTACCAGGCCTGTATCGAGCACCCCGACGTATATGTTCCTCCGGAGAACGATAACGTGAACTTTTTTCTCATACACTATCACAACGGTCTGCAGTGGTATCAGCAGCAGTACTTCGCTGACTATAAGGGCGAGAAAGCTGTCGTCGAGTTCAGCAACTCTTACATGGTCTCCGAGATTGCGCTGGAGCGCATCGCCCGCGACCTGCCCGGCGCCCGTTTGTCTATGCTGCTGCGCAACCCGGTGGAACGGGCATATCTTCACTGGGCGCACGACCACTATAAAATCGTGAGCCGTAAACCTGCAGGGCCCTCGGCGGAAAGCGGGGTTGATACGGAGGCCCGGGAGGAGTTTATAATAGAGCAGTATTTAAAGCTGCCGCTTGAGATAGCGATGCATCCCAACGGGTGGGGCTGGTGCCGACTGTATCTGGAGCCCGGATTGTATGCGGCATGTATCGGGCGCATCCGGGAGCGATTCCCGTCCGAGCAGGTGAAAATTATGCTGTACGAGGACCTCTACGCCGACCAGGAGGGATTCATCAGGGAATATTACAATTGGCTTGGCGTCGACCCCGATTTCGAGCCGCCCTGCCTGCGCAGCGATGTAAACCCGGATACTCCCGAGACAGACCCGGACAGGATGTCGCCCGGACTGCGCGATTTCCTGAGCGGCTTCTATGGCGCGGATATCTCCGAGCTTCAGCGGATGCTGGGGCGCGACCTTTCGCACTGGAAGTAGGGTATTTAAATGAAATTGCCTTTATCGGGTAGACCTCAGAAAATTGCCTACGGCTTCGGCGGCATAGGCGGCACGGGTTATTACCAGGTAATAACCGCGTTCCTGATATTTTTCCTCGTCGAAGTCGTACACATGGATATACTGTTTGCTACCCTGGCGTATGCCCTCGCGTTCGGGTTCTGGAACGCTATGAATGACCCTTTAATTGGGGTTCTTTCGGACCGGACCCGTACCAGGCTGGGGCGGAGGAAGCCGTGGATACTGGCAGGTTCCCTTCTGGCGCTGCTGTTCTATTTCCTCGTCTGGAGTCCCCCTGTGGGCGGAGTTGCCCTTGACGACCCCCGGAATATAGGGATATTCCTGTTCGTTACCTTTTCCCTGTTCGGCTGGTCGTGGTCCTGGACTATGAGTAATGTTCCCTGGAACTCGCTTATTCCCGAACTGTGGCGGGACGTGAAGGGCAGGAGCGAGGTTGTTATATACCGCGAGTTGTTCGCAGTGGTAGGCGGTGCGCTTGCCATAATGATTTTCCCCCTGCTTGTAGTTGCCTTGTCCTCCGTTCCCGTGGAAATTGCTACCGTAAACCTGCCCGACGGCATGGTGGGGATGCCTTACAGCGAGGAGTTGAAGGCTACCGGAGGGGAGGAGCCCTATAAGTGGTCCCCGGGTAATGAGACTGTGCTCCCCGCCTATTTGACGCTGGACAGCGAAGGGGAGATACGAGGCATACCTGCCGCTGCGGGCAACTACACTTTCACTGTGGAAGCAAGCGATTTCGAGGATAATAGGGTGAGACGGGAGGTGGGCATCTACGTATGGGAGGAGAACGCGCCGCTCGCTATCGCCTCAAATAGCCTGTATGGGGGTAAAGCGGGTAAGGAATATTCGGTGCAGTTGAAGGCTGTGGGGGGTGTGCCTCCCTACACATGGACGTGTGAGGAGAAGGAAGACGAGTGTTTGCCCTACGGGACAGACCTGGATGCCCAAACGGGAAATATATCGGGAGTGCCGGAGGAGGAAGCTGAGTTCCGGTTCACGGTAAAGGTTACGGATAGCGCCTCGAGCGAGGTCAGCAGGCAGCTCAGTATAGATGTGGCTTCGTCGCGTGAAAAAGGTACATTCAGCGGCTGGACGTGGGCTGCGCTAATAGTAGGTGCCGTATTCACGTTATCTTTTATTATCACAACACTGTCGGCGAGGGAGCGCAGGGAGTTCATGGTTGACGAGCCCTGGGCAATAGTGAAATCGATAAAGACGACGTTGTTCGATAAGACGTTTTTGAAGTTCGTGGTAATGGACCTGATGATTACCTCTTCTTTCAACTGGCTGTCGGCGATGATGCCCTTCTTTGCCGTACACAGCCTGGGACTGGGGCTGGCGGATGTCCCCGTCATATTCGCCCCCGCGATGATAGGCATTTTCGCCTCCTTCATTTTCTGGAGAAAGCTTTACATACGCTTCGGCTCGAAGCCGACTCTGGCTTCTGCTGCCATAGCGCTTCCCATAGTCTTCATGCCCGTGTTGTTCGTTCAGACTGCCTGGCAGGGCTCCATATGGGCGTTCTTTGTCGGGGGTTCCATCGCGGGGCTTCAGCTTTGCAGGGGGGTTATGGGACCTGACCTGGTGGATGCTGACGAATTCAGGACTGGCGCCAGACGGGAGGGTTCGTACTACGGTGTACTGGGCGCTATGATGAAGCTGTCATTCGTAATTATCGCCGTAAGCACGTGGCTCACGCTGAGCATATTTATAGATTACGTTCCCGGTGAACCCAAGCCTGAGTTCATGGATATGGGCATCAGGGTGGGATACGTCGCTTTCATGACCTTTTACTCACTGATATTACTGCTTACCCTGAAATACTATCCACTGAACAAGGAGAGGGTTGAGGAGATAAGCGCTCAAATCAGGGAGAGAAGGGCGGCGAAGGTAAAGGAACTCGAGGAGAAGGGCTTGACCTGGGAGGACAAATAGGCATCATTAGTAGTTTATAGAGTGGAATGCAACTCCCCGCTGACTGCGGGTTTGCCTTCGGTGGATTATCCGCAGCCTGTAGTAGGTAAGATTTCTTGTGGATGCTCCGCCTCAGGCGGCTCCACAAGGAGCAAGCATAAAGCCACCCGGTATTCGTATCTGCGCTATACCTGTGATATACTCTAAAACAGGAAGGAGTTCCAATGGCAGAGAAGAGCATAAAGAACATAATTATGGTGGTGTTCGACACTATGCGGCCCGACCACCTGGGCTGCTACGGCAACAAGTGGATAAAGACGCCTAACCTGGACCGTATTAGCCGTGAGAGCACTGTATTCGACAGGGCGGTTGCCGAGGCTCTGCCCACTGTGGAGGTCAGGCGCGCGCTCTGGACGGGGATGAGGGTCTTTCCTTTCAAGAGGGAGGTCTTCGCCACGGCTGAGGAAGCAAGCTCCGCCGGCTCCTTTTTCCTCGGTGTACCCGGCACTCCGATGCCCGGCTGGGCGCCCATGCCCTGGTATATGGTGACGGTATCTGAGATACTGAAGGGGCTCTCCTTCCTCTGGGCGGAGGATGAGCAGGAGGTGCCGGAATACCGCACGGCGCTTATTACAGATGATTTCCCACTCTTTTCATTCCCCGGCATGAACTTCTACAGGGGGTTCAGCCACTGGGATTTCATCCGCGGACAGGCAGGCGACAACTATGGAGTGCCCATCCTGGCTAATAAGTGGGACCTGGAGCGCTTCATACCCCCGTGGTACGAGGGTACCTGGGAGCACATAGAGCTGTTGCAGCACCTGGCGAACTCCGCGAAGTGGCATACCGAGGAAGACCACTTCGCGCCGCGTGTCTTCAGCCATGCCATGGAGTGGCTGGAGGATGGGAAGGAGGATGACAGCCCGTTCTTCCTGCTCGTAGACTGCTGGGACCCCCATGAGCCGTGGGATGCTCCCAGGAGCTATGTCGATATGTACGACCCGGGATACAAGGGGCTGGAGATGATTGCGCCATATTACGGACCTACGAGGCTGATGTCCGAGAAAGAACTCAACCACATGCGAATGCTGTACGCCGCGGAGGTCACAATGGTGGACACCTGGTTCGGTAAGTTCATGGATAAATTGCGTGGGATGGGACTGCTTGAAAACAGCCTGCTGATAATTACATCCGACCACGGTCACCTGCTCGGGGAGCACGGAGTATCCGGCAAGCTCCCCGCGGGGATGTACAACGAGCTCGTTAACTGTGTGCTTATGATAAGGCGTCCCGACGGCGTAGGCGCCGGGAAGAGGAGCGACGCGCTGGTGCAGCACCACGACGTCGCCGCTACTGTCGTCAAGTCCTCAGGCGCTATGGCTCCCTATGAGCTGGAGGGGAAAGACCTGATGCCAATAGTCGAGGGGAAGGCGGACAAGGTTCGTGACTACGCCACCTGCGGCTTCTGCCTCAACGTATGGAGCCGCGACGGTGATTATACCTTCATCAGCCGCAACACCGGAGATGAGCCGCAGCTCTTCGATATGAAGAACGACCCCGAGCAGAGGGAAAATGTCGCCTCCGATAAGCCTGAGGTGGTGAAGCGCATGTTCGATATGGTGCTGGAGGACGCGGGAGGGCTGGTGCTGCCCGAATGGAAGGTGGACCCGCTGCTGCTCAAGGTGCCGGGCGTTCAGTCTATAGTCGACTGGACGGAGTGGTCGCCCTTCCGTGAGTGGAAGCTCCCCGGGGAGTAGACAATGTTGTTCCGGATTGCACAAGACTTACCACTCTTGCGGCGCTTGCATCCGCCCCTGGCGGATGACCCTGCATTATTGACGGCGCGCCGGTATTTAACAACCAAACGTTTAGGTGTCAGTGTTATGCAGGGGCGCTTCGCGAAGCGCCCCTGCCGTTATTGTGGAATGCAGGGGCGACCCGCCGGGTCGCTCTGGGAGGGGAAATAATATGGAATTCCAAATTACAAAATCCAAAACTCAAATGAAATAATAAAACCAAATGATAAAACTGTATCAATCCCCCTATGTCCCCCTTTTACAAAGGGGGATTTTTGCTTGCTTAGTGTTATTCTTGAAAAAAAGAGACGTGCGATAATCAGTTACCCCCTTTTGTAAAGGGGGCTGGGGGGATTTATAGTACCGTCTCTTCGCTATCAGCCAGGGGCAGATTTTAGGCGGCATATCCGTATCCCTTATTTAATTGTGGATGGTCCGCCAGCAGCGGATGCACAGGGAAATAGTCCCCCCCCCTACCGTGGGCGAACGCACTGGTTCGCCCCTGTATTTTGTACCCCGTTTAACAATGTAGGTGATAATTCGATTCCATTCGCTGTCCCTCCGAGGCGCACCCGGGGAGAATCATTCAGAAGCGGCAGCCCATTAACGCTGACCCCTTGACTGAAAACGGGGTGCTGGTGTAAGCTACGCCACAATACAGGGCGGTCTCACCTGGATGAGACACCTCTGATTTCCCGGGAGCGCAGTAAATATGCAGATTCCCTTTACCGGAAGAGCCCAGAAAATTATATATTCGCTGGGCAGTTTTGGATATACAGGTTTCTACCAGTTACTGGGCGCGTTCTTCATATTCTTCCTCGTCGATGTTGTACGTCTCGACGCGTGGCTGGCGGGGTTGTCCTTCGCCATCTCCTTCGGAATCTGGAATGCTCTGAACGATGCCTTAATCGGCATATGGTCGGACAAGACAAGTACCAGTATAGGTAGAAGGAGGCCCTGGATACTGCTGGGGCTGCCGCTGACTCTGGTATTTTCCGTGCTCATCTGGGCGCCTCCGGTGGGTGGCGCGCCCCTCGAAGAACCAAGAGATATGTGGATATTCGCCTTTGCTACCGGCATGCTGTTCTGCTGGTCGTGGTCTTACAGTATGGTGGCGATTCCCTGGTACTCTCTGTTGCCCGCGATGTGGCAGAGCGTTAAGGACAGGACCGAGGTCACTATATGGGGTCAGCTGTTCGCTGTATTGGGCGGTGCTTTAGCTATAATGATATTCCCCATTATAGTAGTCAACCTTTCGACTGTACCCCTCGGTATCACGGCTGCCGAACTGCCCGACGGAATGGCTGGTGTGACATACTCAAAAAAGTTACAGGCGGTTGGCGGAACGGAGCCCTATATATGGTCGGTGGAGGAAGGGAGTACGCTGCCCTCCGGTCTAACGCTCGATAGCAGAGGCGAACTTTCGGGAATCCCGGAGTATCCGGGCAGCTATACATTCATGGTAGAGATTACGGACTCCGAATCTGAGGTAGTAATCGAGGAGGTTGATATTCATGTCCGGGAGGAAGGGGCGCCTCTTTATATCAGCACAAGGAGCCTGGGAGAGGGACTGGAAGGTGATGAATACGAAGTAGCGTTAGAAGCGTCCGGGGGAGAGCCGCCCTACACCTGGGTGTGTGTGGAAAGGGAAGACCAGTGTTTGCCCTACGGTACTGAGCTCGACGGCGAAACTGGGGTCATATCGGGGGAGCCGACCGACGAGGCGGAATACAAATTTACGGTTAAGGTAACGGATAGCGCTACTCCTCCGAACGAGGCGGAAAGGGAACTGAGCATCGAGGTGTTTGAGCACGAACGGGGGACCTTTAGCGGTTGGATGTGGGCAGGGTTGATTGTCAGTATCGTTTTCTCGGCCACATTTTTCATCTCGCTGCTGGGAATCCACGAGCCGAAGGGATTCAAACTGGACAAGTCATGGTCGGTCGCCAGGTCTCTTAAAACTACGTTTATCAATAGAACCTTCCTGTCTTTCATGGTAATTAACCTGATGACGTGGTGTATTTTCGGCTGGCTTATAGGGATTCTCCCGTTCTTTATCAAGCACAGCATGGGAATGGGGTTGAGCGATATGCCCCTACTGTTCGCTCCCACTATGCTCGGTATTTTCATTTTCTTCCCTATCTGGAGAAAGATATATATAAACCGCGGGCCCAAGTTTACGCTGGCAGCTTCATCGATAGCTACCGCTATTGCATTTTTACCCTGTCTGGTGGTTCAGAACATCTGGCAGGGAGCTTTGTGGGCATTGTGTGCCGGCGCTGGTGTCTCGGGTATACTTCTGGCCCGTGGAGTTATGACGGCGGATTTGCCGGATGCGGATGAGGTCGCCACCGGCGGCGCCAAGAGGGAGGGGGCGTACTACGGAGCGATAAAGGCCGGTGAGAAACTATCCTTTGTGGTTATTGGACTGAGTACTTCCCTGGTGCTGAGTACGCTTATAGGCTATGTCCCCGGTGAGCCCAAGCCCGAGTTCATGGATATGGGAATAAGAATCGGCATGGTCGGCTTTTCAGCCCTTTACGTGATTATATTGCTCGTTTTCCTCTGGATTTATCCGCTGGGAAAAGAGGAGATCGAGAAACTGACCGAGAAGCTCCGGGAGATACGAGCGGAGCAGGAAGATGACAAGTAGGGGCACGGTCCGCCACTGGCGGATGCCCCTACTTTATTGATGGCGCATGGGTATATAAGAACCCCGCCTTCAGGTGTCAGAGTAGGGGCGCTTCGCGAAGCGCCCCTACCGTTATTGTGGAATGTAGGTGCGCCCCGGCGGGTCGCCCTTTGTCCTCCCTCCCCTGGCGGGAGGGAGTTAGAGCGAGGGGGAATATATAGGGGAATATATATAGGATAAATCACCTGATTTCCCCTTGAGTATGCCGTTGATTAGGGATATAATCAGACTGGGAAGCCCAATCAAAAAAGCTACCTCTTGAGACGAAGGGAGCAAGGTTGCGCGAATCCTGCGGTATACTTGGTGTTTATTCTCAAGGGGAAGAAGTAGCTCGCACCGCTTTTTTCGGCCTCTACGCTCTTCAGCACCGCGGTCAGGAAAGTGCGGGAATCGCCACCGCTGATGGAAGCCGTCTTCGATTGCACGCGGAGATGGGTCTTGTATCCCAGGTGTTCAACGAAGCGGTATTGGACCAACTGCGGGGCAGCATTGCCATCGGGCATAACCGCTATTCCACTACGGGTTCAAGCCGCATAGCCAATGCCCAGCCGGTGAAGATATCAGGTCCTCAGGGGGAGCTTGCGCTTGCTCACAACGGCAATATAGTCAACGCGGAGTACCTTCGCAGGGAGCTGGAGGAAAAGGGCTTTACCTTTTCCACCACCTCGGACTCCGAAGTCATCGCCCAGCTCATAGTTGCCTCTCCCGGTAAGGATTTGGTAGATAAGATAAAACATGCTATGCGCAGGCTCCAGGGCGCATATAGCCTTGTTATATTGACCGGGGAAAGGCTGCTGGCCGTTCGCGACCCGCTGGGTGTGCGCCCGCTTTCGCTGGGTTCACTTAACGGTGGCTGGGTTGTTGCGTCGGAGACATGTGCCCTGGACCACCTCGGAGCTCAGGTTCTACGCCCGGTCGAGCCGGGCGAAGTGGTGCTTATAGATGATACAGGGCTTAACAGCTTCAAGGTTGGGAAGTCGAGAAAAAGGGCGCTCTGCATATTCGAGTTTATCTACTTCGCACGCCCCGACAGCGTTATCAGCGGCCGCCGCCTCTACCCCGCGCGCCAGGCTATGGGGGTGCAGTTAGCCCGCGAGCACCCGGTTGAGGCGGACCTTGTCATCGGGGTCCCCGACTCGGCAACAGCGGCGGGCATAGGTTACTCCCTTGCGTCCGGTATCCCTTTCTCGGAGGGGCTGCTTAAGAACCGCTACGTCGGGCGTACCTTTATCGAGCCGGAGCAAAGACTGCGCGACCTCGGGGTCAAGCTGAAGTTCAATCCCATGCCCGAGGTACTCTCGGGCAAGCGCCTGGTGGTTGTCGACGACAGCATAGTTCGCGGCACGACCACACCGCAGGTCATCAGCCTGCTGCGCAAGGGCGGAGCCACCGAGGTGCATTTGCGTATCTGCGCACCCCCGATACGGTTCCCCTGCTTCTTCGGCGTTGATATGGCTACCAGGAGCGAACTTATCGCCGCCCAGAAATCGGTTAACGAGATAGCGGATTTCGTCGGCGCCGATTCACTGGGCTATCTCAGCGTGCCTGGATTGATAAAGGCGGTGGACCTGCCCGAGTACAGCTTCTGCCTCGCCTGTTTTACCGGAGAATACCCGCTGCCCGTTCAGCTTGAGATGGATAAGCTGGCGCTGGAGACGCTTCCCGGCGCGGGCTGAACAGACCTTAACTAAGGGGAGGGGTCGCTTCAGTGGGACGTCAGACAAGGAAATCCCGCGGAACTACATATGCCGCCTCCGGCGTGGACATAGACGCTGCCGGCAGGGCGGTTGAGCTTATAAAGGACAAGGCGCGCGCTACATTCCGCCCCGAGGTTATGACCGGCATCGGGGCATTCGCCGGGCTCTTCAGGCTTACGGACTATAATGAGCCCGTCCTGGTCTCCAGCGTCGATGGCGTAGGGACGAAGCTGAAGATAGCCATAGCCCTCGACCGGCACGATACAGTAGGCATGGACCTGGTCAACCACTGCGTGAACGACATATTTACCTGCGGCGCCGAGCCCCTGTTTTTCCTCGATTACCTTGCGGTAAGCAAGCTTATTCCCGAGCAGGTGGAAACCATAGTCGGCGGTCTGGCGCGGGCCTGCAGCGAGGCGGGCTGTGCCCTCATCGGCGGCGAGACAGCGGAGATGCCGGGTTTCTATGCGCCGGGCGATTACGACCTTGCGGGATTCATAGTGGGTGTGGTGGGGAAGGATAAGATTCTCGATACGGATTCGATTGAAGCGGGTGACATCCTCCTGGGTCTGCCTTCAAGCGGGCTGCATACGAACGGGTACTCGCTGGTGCGGAAAATCTTCGGCACCGAGCCTTCGACCTTGAACGCCTACCATGACGAACTGGGACGTACGCTGGGGGAGGAGTTGCTCGAGCCCCATCGCTGCTACTACAACCTGGTTAAGCCTGTGTTATCCGGTGTCCGTGAAAGAGAAGGGATGCCGGTAAAGGGCATGGCGCACATAACAGGCGGCGGGCTGATAGATAACGTTGCCCGCATCCTGCCCTCTGGCGTCGCGGCGGTGTTCCGCTCCGATGCCTGGCAGGTTCCGCCTGTTTTCAAGCTGATACAGGAACAAGGAGGTGTGGGGCGGGACGAGATGTACCATGTTTTCAATATGGGTATCGGTATGGTAATCGTCTGCCCGCCTGCCCGTGTCGATCACGTCGTTGCTCACATTCCCGAGGCTCGACTGATAGGCGAAGTTGTAAGGGGCGACGGTAAGGGAAGGGTGGTTATCTCTTAGAGATGTCCGGCATTTAGTACTGTTTTCTGAATTAACAAATTTAAGACAGGGGGATTTATGCGTGCGATCTTGAGCGTCTCCGATAAAACCGGCATAGTCGAGTTCGCCCGTGGTCTCGAGGGGCTCGGGTTCGAGCTGTTCAGTACGGGCGGAACCAAGAAGGCGCTGGTTGATGCGGGGGTAGAGGTGCACAGCGTAAGCGACATTACGGGTTTCCCTGAGATCCTGGACGGCAGGGTGAAGACACTGCATCCCGCGGTACACGGAGGAATCCTGGCAAGGCGCGACATAAGCGCCCATCTCGCGGAACTCGAGCAGAACAAGATGGGTTTGATAGATATGGTGGCGGTCAACCTCTATCCCTTCAGGGAGACCGTGGCGAAGCCGGGCGTTGCCCTGAAGGAGGCACTGGAGAACATAGATATCGGAGGCCCCACTATGATTCGCGCCGCCGCCAAGAACTTCCCCCATGTTCTTGTAGTCGTCGACCCCGCCGACTACGGGTCGGTGCTGGAGAAGCTTAAGGAGGGCGGCGTTAGCTCGGAGATGAGAAAGAAACTGGCGCAGAAGGCGTTCCAGCACGTCGCCGCCTATGATACGGCTATCGCACAGTACCTCCGCAAAGGTGAGGAGGGATTTGCCGAAGAGGCTACCATAGCGCTCAGGAAGAAATACGACCTTAGGTACGGCGAGAATCCTCACCAGCGGGCTGCTTTCTACGTGGAGGAGGTAGCTGGTGGAGCGGCCGCGGGTGTAAGCTCGGCGGAGCAGGTCTGGGGCAAGGAGCTTTCATTCAACAACATCCTCGACTCGGACGCTGCCTGGAATGCGGCCAGCGATTTCGAGGCTCCCACGGTATCATTTATCAAGCATACAAATCCCTGCGGCCTCGCGTCCCACGACAACCTTGCCGAGGCTTACAGGCGCGCCTTCGCCGGAGATACGGTGTCCGCCTTCGGCGGAATAGTGGCTCTGAACAGGAAGGTGGATGTCGAAACCGCCCGTGAGATATCGAAGACGTTCTACGAGGTAATCATGGCACCCGGTTATGATGACGAGGCGCTGGAACTGCTCAAGCAGAAGAAAGACGTCCGCATCCTCATTATGGGTGAGCAGAAGGGTGCCGCGGAGCCTTCGATGGACTTCCGCCGTGTTGCCGGCGGTTTACTCGTGCAGACGTCGGATTCGGAGCCCGCTGACAGGGGTTTGAGCCTGCGCACTGTAACGAAGCGCGAGCCCACCGAAGCGGAGTTGAAGGACCTGATGTTTGCCTGGAAGGCGGTAAAGCACGTGAAGTCGAACGCTATAGTGCTGGTAAAGGATAACATGGTGCTGGGTATGGGAGCCGGGCAGCCCAACAGGGTAACCAGCGTACAGATTGCCCTGGAGAAGGCGGGCGAGCGCAGCAGGGGCAGTGTGCTCGGCTCCGACGCGTTCTTCCCCTTCCCCGACGGAGTGGAACTGGCGGCAAAGGGCGGTGTTACCGCCATTATCCAGCCGGGCGGCTCGGTAAGGGATGAGCAAGCGATAGAGGCGGCGAACAGGAATGATATCGCCATGGTCTTTACCGGCGTCCGCCACTTCCGCCACTAGATGGTTTCTGGGGTCAGGTGTCGGGTGTAAGGGGTCGGTCGTAGTGGCGATACTCGAATCGCCCCTGGGGGAATAATTTAAATCCGAATAATCCCCATAAATTACCCTTCAAGAGAAGGGCACTTGTTAACGTCACCCCTCGGGCGAACATCCGACAGAGGCGGGTTCGCCTCTACATTTTTGTACCCCCTTTGGAAAAGGCAGCTTGGCCTCTCCTTAGATACCCCCTTTGAAAAAGGGGGCTGGGGGCATTTATAATTTGGGCAATTATACCGGGGAGATTTGAGCATCTGCTCCAATCCGCCTAAAGCGGAAATTCTGCCTTATTAGAGTGGTTGCTACTATTAATCCGCCAGAGGCGCACCGGCAACTGAAAGCTGATATCTGGAAGGACTCGATGTGTCTGAGAAAAAAGCCCGAATCGCTGATCTAGCTGCCATAGTTACAGGACTCCCCGCACCCGACAGGGAGCTCTTCGAACGCATATACGAGGTTA
>Ga0180432_10006214_pt1 | contig 15607 bp, 10 predicted proteins | sample SS_ome_10_FD_132414 | JGI IMG/M metagenome (GOLD analysis project Ga0180432, IMG submission 132414) | Hypersaline lake sediment archaeal communities from the Salton Sea, California, USA - SS_1_MS_2 metaG | ecosystem: Environmental > Aquatic > Non-marine Saline and Alkaline > Hypersaline >... | reverse complement strand
TTCGTCGCCTGCCGACTGACTCGCTCGTCATTTCTCTGGTTGATAGACGAAAGTCAGTGTAACAGGTGTCACCAGGCTGCCGCGTAGTCCAGCCACTCTCAGGTACTCTGTGGCTCCGCGGGCTTGCGCACCAGGAGCACGGAGGGGATTGCGATGGCCATGAGGATGGCACACGTGACGAAGGCACCAAGGTAGGAGCCGGTCACGTCATGTACCAGTCCCGAGAATAGAGGCCCCGTCGCGGTGCCGGTCGCGTTGAGCAGATTCAGCGTGCCGAACACCGCTCCGTAGTGCAGTAGGCCGAAGTTGTTGCTCGATAGCATCGAGAGAGTCGGCAGCCATGCACCCACTCCCAGGCCAAGGAGCAGACCGTAGCCCCATACCAGGAGCACTGTCGAGTCCGGACGCACCGACATGAGCATGAGTGTGCCTGCCAGTTGCAGCGCGATGCCGATTGCGCATGCACGATTCGCCTGTATCCTGTCGCATAGCCAGCCGAATACTATTTTGCCCGTAGCACTCCCGAATCCCACTGCGCCGAGGGCTGAAGCCGCTGTGGCGATCGGATATCCAGAGTCGCTCAAGAAGGACGAGGATGCCTGGAATACGCTCATATTCGCAAAGTTCGAGAAGGAGAAGGCGACGGCAATCAACCAGAACGCAGACGTTCCAGTCGCTTGCTTCAGCGTGAATCCCGCACTGCCGTTGTGCTTCTGTCCCGACTCATCCGGCACGAAGGGAGGTGCTGCGTCGCCATCGGGATACAACCCCATCTCGGATGGTTTGGTGCGTATCAGCGCAAGTGCGAGGGGAACGATGACCACTACGATGAGAATGCCCATGGATAGATAGGCGGTCCTCCAGTCGAAGTGGGAAAGCATGAAGCCGACAAATGGCGCCATGATGACGCCGCCTGCACCTATTCCGGCCGCCATGAATCCCAGTGCTGTTCCTCGCTTGCGCTTGAACCAGTTTGAGATGACCGCACTGCAGGGGACAGGGCCGAGGGCGGCGGCTCCGGTGCCTACTATCACGTAGCCAAGGTAGAACAGCCATAGCTCGCTGGCGTGGCTCAGAAGCAGAAAGCCCGAACCCATTACGATGGCCCCGACCGGAATGACCGGGCGCGCGCCGTAGCGGTCAACGAGACGGCCGACTAGAGGGGAGGCGAAGCCAACAAGCAGATAGAAGAAGGTGAACCCGGCCATTATCTCGCCGCGACCCCGGCCCAGTGACTCCTCCAGCGGCCGAACAAACAGGCTGAAGACGGAGACCGCACATCCGTTGAACAGAACAAGAATGATGAAAGTAACGACTACCAGGTAGTAGCCGTAGAAGACTCTCTTGCTGCCGCTGAATCTCATCGTCGGAAATCGCGACTTCGCGAGTGACCTGCATTCTAGCAGGTGCCATGCCTGGCTTCAGGTGCAGGCTGACAGACGCTACGCTGCGCTCGATGGCGGACGCACGGTGCGCTTCGCGAGGAGCACGGCCGGCATTGCGAGTGCCAGCAGGACGGCGGCTGCTGTGAAAGAGCCTACATACGACCCGGTCGCATCGTGTACCAGCCCCGAGAAGAGTGGACCTGTCGCCGTCCCCAGACTCTGTGCAAGATTGAGCGCGCCGAACACAGCCCCGTAGTAGAGGAGGCCGAAGTTGGTACTGGCCAGCATGGATAGCGTGGGGAGCCAGGCACCGATCCCCAGTCCGAGGGTCAGCGCGAATACCCAGATGAGGGCCAACGGTGTGTCGGCACGCACCGTGAGCAGGAGAAGCACGCCTGCAAGCTGCAGGGCAATCCCGATGGCACATGCGCGGTCAGCCGGCATCTTGTCGCAGAGCCAGCCGAAGACAATCTTGCCGGACCCGCTTCCCAGCGCAATCGCGCTGAGTGCTGAAGCGGCCATGGCGGTCGGGTATCCGATGTCGTCGAGAAAGGGAGCTGCTGATTGAAGGCTGCCCATGTTGGCAAAGTTGGAGAATGCGAATGCCACGGCGATGAGCCAGAAAGCAGGCGTACGCAGCGCCTGGCGCAACGAGTAGCCGTGTCTTTCTCCCCCGGGCCTGGTCTGGTCGACGTCCTGTCCGGGAGGTCCGCTGTCTCCATCCGGGTAGAGACCCAACTCGGCAGGTTTTGTGCGTATGAGCAGGAGAGAAAGTGGAATAGCAACTGCCATGATGAGAATGCCCATCGAGAGATACGCCGCGCGCCAATCGAAGTGTTCCAGCACGAATCCCACAACAGGCGCCATCACGACGCCGCCAGCACCGATACCGGCAGCCATGAGACCGACGGCCGTCCCTCTCTTGCGCCTGAACCAGTTCGAGATGACCGCACTACATGGGACGAGTCCCATCGCCGATGCGCCAATCCCGACTATCACGTAGCCAATATAGAAGACGTATAGCAGGCTCACTCTGCTGACGAGGACGAACCCCAGGCCCATCATTAGCGCCCCTGCGGGAATCACCGGCCTTGCCCCGTATCGGTCCACGAACCGCCCAACAATCGGCGATGCGAGCCCAACCATCAAGTAGAACAGGGTGAATCCTGCCATCGTCTCGCCCCGGGCCCAGCCAAGAGACTCCTCAAGGGGTTTGACAAAGAGGCTGAAGACGAATATTCCGCAGCCGCTGAAGAGGACCATGAGAATGAAGGTGACGAATACGAGATAGTAGCCGTAGAAGACTCTTCTCTTGGGCTGCCGCGTAGCATCTGTCATCTGATGTCCTTGTTGAGAGTCACGCCAGTGTAGCAGGACGGATGTGGGACGGGACAGGTGGGATGCGGCCTGCCTAGGTAGAAAGCTGTCTCTGCTTGACCAGCAGTATGGTTGGTATGGCGAGGAAAAGGAGTGTGGCGAATACCGTGAAGGCTGAGACGTATGAGCCAGTGGCGTCGTGAACGAATCCGGAGAGTAGCGGTCCAAGAGAGAGTCCAAGGCTCATGCAGATGTTGAGCGCGCCAAGCACTGCCCCGTAGTGGAGAAGACCGAAATGGATACTGGTGAGCATTGAAAGTGTCGGAAGCCATACGCCGGCACCGAGCCCCAGGACTGCTCCGCACGTCCAGAGCATGGGCAGGGGCGAGTCGGCTCGCACCGTGAGCAACAGCAGTATTCCGGAGAGCAGCAGTGCGGAGCCAATCGCGAACACTCGAGTCGGTTGCAGCATGTCGCTGAGACGCCCCGACAGGACCTTTCCAATCGTGCTGCCGACCCCGTAGACACCGAGTATCGCGGCGGCGGTTGCCGTGGCGAAGCCAACGTCTTCAAGGTACGGTGCCGCTGTTTGTAGTGCACCTCCACTGCCAAATCCATAGCACGCGTACGCAAGAGCGATGAACCAGAAGACCCGCGTTCGGAGAGCCTGATTGAGTGTGAAGCTTGCGGCACCGTTGGGCTCACCGTGCCTTGTGGCCTCCTCAGCCGGAGCCTGGTCGTCGTCCGGATACAGGCCCATATCCGACGGCCGTGTCCGTACGACCAGCAAGGCGAGAGGCACGACTACAGCTACCAGGATCACTGCCAGTGAGAGGTAGGCGTCGCGCCAGTGATAGTGCGAGAGCATGTAGCCGATGAACGGCGCCATTACGACTCCACCAGCACCGATACCTGCAGCCATCAGCCCGAGCGCCAAACCCCGGTTGCGCTTGAACCAGTTGGAGACTATGGCGCTGCAAGGTACCGGGCCCATGCCGGCGGCGCCTACACCGACGACAACGTAGCCAATGTAGAAGAGAGGGAGCGCACTCATGCGGCTGATGACTACGAATCCCAGCCCCATGACGATGGCGCCTCCTGCGATAACGATGCGCGCACCGTAGCGGTCGACGATTCGACCAACAGCCGGAGATGCGATGCCCATCGTCGCGTAGAAGATTGTGAACCCAACCATTACCTCTGCTCGCCCCCATCCAAGGGAGCCTTCCAGGGGGTGGACGAAAAGTCTGAAAACGAATACTCCTGAGCCGTTGAAGAGAGTCATGATGACGAACGTGACCGCCACGAGGATGTACCCGTAGAAGACTCGCCGCCTTCCGCTCTCTCGCATTGTCGCTGCCTGCAGGGAGCTAACCCCTCTCGGGATTCTAGAGACGAATCTGGTCGCCTGGCAGTCGCAAGTCAGCCATGTGAGGACTCAGCGCGGGTGTACGGACTGCGCGGGTCGTCGCACCAGCAGAAGGGCGGGTATGGCCACGGCGTACAGAAGGGCAAACGTCACGAATGCATGGTAGAACGTACCTGTCGCATCGAACACGAGTCCCGCAAAGAGGGGCCCGAGCGAAGTGCCGGCACTCTCAAGGAATGCGACGACTCCGAATATGGAGCCGTAGCATGCCAGCCCGAAAGTGCTGCTCACCAGTACGGACATCGTTGGCAACCAGCTTCCGATGCCGAAGCCAAGCAGTATGGCGTAGACCCAGATGAGTGCGAGCGCCGAGTCTGCCCTGATCGTGAGCAGAACCAGGATGCCCGCGAGTTGAAGTCCCAGTCCTACAGCAGCAGCTCGTTTGGGAGGAACCCGGTCGCAGAGCCAGCCGAAAAACACCTTCCCCGCGGCGCTGCCAAGGCCGAGCGTGCCCAATGCGGCGGCTGCTGTTGCAGTCGGAAAGCCGATATCCTCGAGAAAGGGGACGGGAGCGTGAAGCGCTCCTGTGTTGCTGAAGCCACTAACGAAGAACGAGATGCCCAACAGGTAGAGCGCCATGGTTCTCGCAGCCTCGTGCAGGTTCAGTCCTTGCCTGTCCATGTCGGTTGAAGCCGTGTCTGTCACCTTGCCGGCATCTTCAACATCGCCATCGGGGTGTAGTCCCATATCGGACGGCCTCGTGCGGACAAAGGCGAGAGCCAATGGAATCGTGACGGCGCAGATGAGTATGGCCATCAGGAGGTATGCAGAGCGCCAGCCGTGCGAGTTGATGAAGCCAGCTACTACGGGGGCCATGACAAGGCCGCCTGCTCCCATTCCTGCTGCCATTACCCCTACGGCAATGCCTCTCTTGCGCCTGAACCAGTTGGAGACAAAGGCGCTACAGGGGACTATGCCCATTCCGGCGGAGCCGGCGCCAATGATGACGTAGCCTGCGTAGAACAGATGCAGCGCGCTCATGCGGCTCACAAGAAGGAAACCCAACCCCATCGCCGCAGCGCCAAACGGAATGACGGGTCGCGGGCCGAAGAGGTCCACGAGACGACCGACAACCGGGGACATGAGGCCCTGCGTGATGAAGAAGATGGTGAAGCCCACCATGACCTGTCCACGGCCCCAGCCGAATGTAGACTGAAGCGGGTTCACGAACAGGCTGAAGACGAAGGAGCCGGAGCCGTAGGACAGCAGCATGAACAGGAACGAAATGACTACGAGGTAGTAGCCATAGAACGGTCCTCGTCTCCTCTCTTCTGGTGCGTGTGCGGTCATCCGGACCTGCGGTTGCTGTGCGAGCGGTAATTCTATCAGGTGTTGTCCTGCGAAGGCGGAGGACAGTGTTGGAGGGTGGGAGGGGCGTACGTCGTATTGACTAGTCGAATGCCCGTCCGTAGACTGCGATGCATCGCAAGCGAACCTGGTGAAGTCAAGAAGCCCGGCTCGCAACCGGCCCTTCGCACTGTGCTCCCGGTGTCAGGAAATCCCATTGAGGGCCGGGTTCCTGCGCTCCGACGCGCATGGCGCCGTCCTCGATAGTCCCACGGAACAGGGTGGACAATGAGCCAACCTCGTATTGACTACAAATGGGTCGCGTGCCTGGTTGTATGCCTCGTAACATACATGATCGCCCTTGACGAAGGGGCGGTTCGGATTATCCTGCCCGCGCTGGGAAACGAGTACGGTGTACGTGTGGACGATGTGGTCTGGGTCTGGCTGGTCTACCTCCTGGTGGGGGCCGGACTCGTACTCACCCTTGGTCGTCTTGGCGACCTGTTTGGTCGAAAGCGAACATATGTGGCGGGCATGGTTCTATTCACCGTTGGCCTGTCGCTGTCTGCGGTGGCCCCTGGACTTGTGTCACTAATTGGCGTTCGCGCACTTCAGGCCGTGGGCGCAGCCATGGCACTGGCAATGGGCAACGCCATTCTGACTGCCGCGTTTCCGGCGGAGGAGCGTGGCAGGGCACTGGGCATCCTGGCGGCAGTCGTGTCTATTGGACTGTTGACCGGTCCGGCAGCAGGTGGCGCGCTACTTGATGCGCTCGGGTGGCGAGCGGTCTTCTACGTCCGCATTCCCTTCTGCGTTCTTGCTATCTCGCTGATGGTTCCTCTCCTGCGGAGCGAGCACATGGTGCGCAAGCATAGCGGTTTTGACTACGCTGGCGCTGTCACCGTCTTCACGGGGCTGGCAGCTGGCCTGCTCGCCATCAACCGCGGACAGAGCATGGGGTGGACCTCTCCATTTGTCGTGGGCTTGTTCGCCCTGGCAATCGCATCACTGTGTGCGTTTGTCTTGATAGAACGGCGCTCTCGTGATCCGGTGCTCGACCTTTCTCTTTTTGCCAACCCGGTCTTCGGCGCTGCCAACGCTGCTCACTCGCTCTTCTACATATCAACCATCGGACTCCGCTTCGCATTGCCGTTCTTCCTCATCGAGGCGCTGCATCTTCCTGCTACCACGTCCGGACTGCTGCTCGGGCTGGTCGAGGGAGTCCGTGGAATCATCTCACCGGTGAGCGGGAGACTCTCGGACAGAGTCGGGTCCTGGGCGTTGATGACCATAGGAATGGCCATCGTGTGTGCGGGTACTATGCCGATGCTGAGATGGGGGCTTGATGCCACGATTCCAGGCCTCATACCTTTGCTGATGGTTGTTGGAGTGGGCATGGGCCTGGTGGTGGCTCCCATGCAGAGCACGATCATGGGAACAGCGCCGAGGGCGCGGCTTGGCACCGCTTCGGCCATGGTTGCGACCACTCGGCAGATCGGCAGTTCCCTCGGACTCGCGATAGCGGGCACGGCCTTCATGCAGGCCAAGGTGGTCTCGGAGACTGTACTGCTCGCGCAGGGTGTTGCCGCTGATGCCGTGGGCGCACAGTCTTCGGCTGCCGGGTTCGAGGCGGTCGTCTGGATGGCTGCCGGTTTTGCGATGCTGGGCATTGTTGTCCTGGTAGTGAAAGGACGCCCTGTCCAAGGCAGGTAGAGGCGCATGAATGCGCTCCCCGGCGACACGCGTCAGGCGTTGGCAAAGCCGAAGACGTCCGCCGTTGCCTCCTTTGTCGCTCAACGCTGTCGAACCTCATGGGGGATTTCCTACACGCGATGATGCCACCTTCCGCACGCGCGTGGTTGACCGTATCGTAGTCGTGGTCCACTATGGTGCTGCTATCCTCGCCGATGCCTCCACGTGACGCGGGCCTGCGAACGCATCGCGGCACCAGGCGTGTCGTGCTGAGAGGCAAACCGCGGCGTGTGTCCCTGCGATGGCCTGTTCAGGCGCGCTGCTCGTAGTGAAGGAGACTTGATGGAATCACCTGAGACCGGCTCCCGCACGTTCAGTAACGTATTGTGTGAGGTCGATGAAGCACTTGAGAGTACAGAGCGGGCGTGGCAGAGGTCGACGGATGCGGCTGCCCGGAATGAATGGAGCAAAGCCGACATTCTCGTCAAGGAGCTTTTCGCACTGGCCGATGCATCCAATCACGTGCAGTCACGCATCGTGCAGAACAGGCTCCGGAGTCTGACACGAATCTCGCAAAGACTGGACGGCGCGGGGATTGGAGCGGACATCGCGAACTCGACCGGGGAAAGCGCATCAAGGTCTCCCGTCAGGGGACCGGGAAGCAACGCGATGTCCGGCCTCAAGCCGGCCGCATCCGCGCGCGAGAGAATCGCGGTCACCCCGGAGTACGAGGATGTGCGGCGGCTGGTCGAGTCCCAACGCAACGTAGTATTCGTCACAGGCAACGCAGGGACAGGCAAGTCAACTCTGATCGACTACCTGCGTAGTTCCCTGAGGAAGAAGCTCGCGGTTGTTGCCCCTACCGGCGTGGCTGCGCTCAACGCGCGGGGAGCGACGATTCACTCCTTCTTTCACTTCCCCGCCCGTATTCTGCAGGACGACGATATCAAAGTTGGGGCCGATCCCGAGATATACCGGCGCCTGGAACTGCTGATAATCGATGAGGTATCGATGGTGCGGGCAGACCTGCTCGATGCAATCGACTTGTCTCTTCGAAGGAACCGCAGTAATCCCCATCCGTTCGGAGGAGTACAGCTGGTTCTAGTCGGCGACCTCTTTCAGCTACCGCCGGTGGTGACCGACGAGGCTAAGGAGATACTCTCCGCCAAGGCCTACGAAAGCCCTTACTTCTTCAGTTCGCATGTCTTCAAGAGGATCGAGATGGAGGCTGTGGAACTGACGAGGTTCTTTCGCCAGGAGGACCGCGAATTCATCGAGTTGCTGAATCGCGTTCGTATCGGGGATTCGCCTGAGCGGGTGGCGGAAGAACTCAACAGCAAGTGCAGTCACGGAGAAACTGACGACAACAAGGTAGTCCTGACGGGCACCAACTACCTCGCGGAGCGCATCAACGCTCTAGAGCTTGCGAAACTGGGTGGCAAAGACTATCTCTACGCTGCCCAGTCGAAAGGCTCCTTCTCCGGAGACGGTGACCGGTTTCCCTCTCCTCAGGAACTGCATCTCAAAGTAGGAGCTCATGTCATGTTCACCCGTAACGATGAGCAGAAGCGGTGGGTGAATGGTAGCCTGGGGGTGGTCAGGAGGCTTGAGGAGGGACGTGTGTTCGTCGAGTTGGTCGGGGGCAACGCTCAAGGTCTGCGCGAAGTCACGCCGGCTACGTGGAAGACGTATCGCTATCGCTATGACCGTAAGCAGGATGCGCTGGAGGCTCGTGAGGCGGGCAGGTATACTCAGTATCCCCTGATGCTTGCGTGGGCAGTGACTATTCATAAGAGCCAGGGGCAGACCCTGGACAACGTGCTACTGAACCTTGGACAAGGGGCATTTGCATCGGGACAACTGTACGTTGCTCTGAGCCGGTGTCGTTCTATCGAGGGCATACATCTTGCCCGGCGAATACGTCCGGCGGACATCATCTGCGATCCTGAGGTCAAGCGATTCCACGAGAGCCTCGGGCTGCTGAAGCATCATTGAAGGCCTGGTACGGGACGTGGAGGACAGCGGGCGGAGGGCCGCCAGGCCAAACACAGAGGAGGCCGACAGGCCTGCTCTGTTGGTTGAAAAGCAACGTGACTCTAGAGTCGCTTCGTGCGGAACACGAGAACAATGACCACGATGATCAGCGCTCCTGCCAGTCCTATCACCACCCAGACCCAGCCTGGAGTGCCTGCAGGCTCAGGAAAGTTGACGACTGTCCCGGGAATCTCCTGTGGAGGTACAGGCCGGGACATGGTCCGGAACGTGGAGACGTGGGATTCGCTCAGTACGTTGGAGCCCTTCAGCGCCCGGACATGCCACGTGTAGGCAGCATCGTACTCGAGCGGAGAAGAGAGGACGTACGACGTGTCCGTTCCTGTTGTAGACGCGACCTCGATGCCTGATGAGTCTCTCAGGACCATCTCGTAGGAGTTGGCTCCAGCGACGGCAGTCCAGGTGAAGACAACGTCCTGGAGAGGCATGTTCGTCGCACCATCGTCGGGAGCCGTGAGCCTGACAGCGCCCTTAGGGCCAACGGCAACAGTGAATGACCACGTGTCAGACCACTGGGAGCGGTAGAGTTCACCCGGCTCGGCGGCGCGTGCTCTTACGCGCCAGTAATACTCCTGGTTGCAGTCCAGCGTGCCCTGTGGCACTACGATTGAGGGGGCACACGGATCAGATGGCTTGGCGAACTGCATTTCGGATTCGCAGCCCTCGAGCACGTCGTCTCCACAGTCCACGTGCGTGACGCAGTCTGCAGAAGCCCAGGTGTCACATATCGTGCTGGTCGTCCATACCTTGTGTTTGAAGCTCTCATCGAGCGCTATCTCGACGTCGTACTCACAGGCGTTGCAGAGGCGGTCCCATTCCAGCACGAACTCCTCGTTCACACACTCGCACGGATCTGAGGCAATCGTCGCCCGGTTTTCGACGCCGATTGGCTCGGGGCCCGACTTGGAGAAGCAATCGGTGTACGTCCACAAACGCCCGGTAAGCGAGTCCTTGAACTCAGCATGGCAGTCGTCCCATCCGTCGTAGTATTCTCGTCCGTCGATAGCGTAAAGCGTGGTGTCACTATCGGGCGTCAGGCATCCGCAGATATCGAGCGCATCCGGCTCCACCCAGAAACGCGGCTCTCGCGTCAAACCGGTCAGCAGATAGTCCCACGAGAGATTATCGCAACACGTATCGGCTGCGGGATTCAGACAACGCGCAACGCCGCTGAACGGGCATTCACCCGCGCAGTCCTGGATGTAGGCCACGTACAGGACGCCGCCTGTCGATGCGTTTGTGTGCGGATTGCCCTCGGGACGCGACACCTCGATGTCCCAGAAGTCAGTGTCGCAATCACAGGCCCGCATGTCCTCAAAGTCGGCATCCGTAATCGTGGTCCGGTACACGCCGCTGTCCCCTCCGCCGGCCGCGACTGCAGCATAGACGTAGTCATTCTCGTTGAAGTAGGAGTCGAACGCCAGCCTCACCTTGCCGTCGCCGATGTCGTCAAGAAGTGCGTACGATTCACCTGCGTCTGAAGAGAACGTCACATCTCCCATGTCGCCGCCGACCAGGACGAAGTCACCGTAGGCCTCGATGCTCCGGGCCTTCTCTCCCGTATCATCAACTACCTTGGAGTCTTCCGGACTGGTCCATCTGCGTGCGTGGTTCGTGGACTTCACGACGCTGCCGTCTTCGTCCAGCACGTAGACCGTAGTGTCTTCCAGAACCGAGATGTCTACGATGTAGTCGAGTCCCGTGTTGCGTGAATCCCAGGCACAGAGGCCACCGTACGTTGCGTAGTAGACGGTGCCTGTGCCCAGATCTGCCATGTACAGACTCGATATGGCATCTGTCTGCTCCGGCGGAACGTCCATCACCGCCCACTCGAGACCCTGGTTGTAGTCGCCCTGAAGCCTGCCATGCCAGATGCGGAGGTACGTGGCACCGTCATCGTTACTCCGCCAGACGCTGTCGCAGTCGCAGCATTCGTACGTATCAGGTCCATTGACCGTTACAATGTAGATCTCTCCGCATTCACCGTTCATGACGGCATCCGCGATGTAGTCGATGTCGGTATCTATGAGTCCCGACTGATTCCAGCAGACGCCCCTGTCAAGAGACACCGAGAATGCGCTTTCGTCAGACCAGTAGCATCCAGGATCATCGTCCGCCCTGAAGCTATAGCCCTGCGTCGAGGCGTAGGCCATGCTTCCGTCCAGGTTGAACGCGACCCTGGCGTTGAATTGCCCGGACGGGTTCTTCTCCGCCCGGTCCCAGTTGTCGGGGCAGCACGGATTGCGGCCGATTGGAGTCTCCCTGTATAGCACAGTCACACCCTCGCAGCAGGGCAATGGTGGAGTGCCGTCGTCGTACCATCCGCGGATGTCTGACGAGTTCCAGTCTTCGGGAAAAGCCAGTCCGACCATTACCTCTCCCATGAGGTTGATGTAGCCACGGTAGGCCACGCTGGACACGAACGGGTTGTCGTCGGGACTGAGAAGCTCGAAGGCAGGCGCGAGGTCTTGCATGAGGAAAAGATAGCCGCCCTCATCCGCTGGCATGCCCGCGACTGCGGGAACCACAGAGGCGTTGATGCTCACGAGACATGTCCGGTCTGTGGCGTCCTCCCCGGTGTAGTCGTAGGGCATGGCGATATCTGTGGCCATGCGAAGAAACGGGGACTCGAAGAAGGGCTGCCATGGGCCCGTGAAGTAGGTCGAGGCATAGAAGAGCACGTCCGTCGTCGCGAAGACGCCGGGATAGAAGTCGAATCCGGCCTCCGTATTCCAGGCGCTCGTGCCGTTCCATGTCCCTGCGAAAAAGTAGTATGCGGGGTACATGCCCGCCCCATACCCGATCGGGTCGTTCATGGCAGCGGTCGCAAGTGTGGAACTGTAGCCGAGCCCGATTGCCGTGCCGACAAGGGTCTCGTCGTAGTCGAAACTGGGAGAGAACTCCAGGGACGTAATGGCGAACACATCATCGTCCGAGTCCCACGCGGGTGCGTCGAGCCACCCGTCGTAGCCGGACGTGTCCAGCCAGTAGCCGTGCCAGAAGCTGCCAACGTCAAGGCGCCACACGCGGCCGCCGGCAACAAGGTCTTTCGTGCCTGCGGCGAGATGCCGCACGCCGTCCTGCTCCGGAGACACGGCAAGACAGAGTACCTCACCGCCGATGTCTCCGCAGCCCGCGAGAGTGAACTCCTCTGCGCCATCCGTGGAGCCTGCAATCATCACTTCGTAATCGTCGTCGTAGCCAGCGACAATCACGAAGTCGGCGTCGTCAGGCGCTGCAGCCACGGCAGACAAGAAGACGAACTCCTCTCCCGCCGGCATATTGCCCGCGTCCTGGATGGCAGCGGTGCAGTCTTCCCAACTCATGCCGCTGTCGGACGATTTCCAAAGTCTGGGTACGAGACGCTCGTTCTGGACGTTTTCTCCGTCAGCCCAGTACTGGTAGTCGCCAGGGTCAAGGCACTCGTCGTACCACAGTCCGATGGCGTATAGAGTGTCGCCGGCGCATCCCGCAACGGCGAAGTCGATGACGTCAGAACCGGGCAGTATCACCAGGTCGTCCTCAGTCGGCGTCGACACCCTGGACCACTCTGATGAATCTGCCGAAATGGCGGTGGGCGTACCGACAATGGTCATTGCGAGCGCAATGAGCAGCGCTCTGGCCATGTGGCGCCCCAGGTGTCGAAAAGAGAAGACCTGCATACGCGTCCTCCAGCAGATGCGTGCCGCAACGCGGCCTAACGAGTATGCTAGGTGTCGCCACTCGTCGTGTCAATAGCACGAACGAACACGCGTCAACCTCTTAGTCGATTCCTAGTTCGCGCGCCACCCGGATCATCGGGACCTCCTCGGCGTCCATGTCCAGTCCGGCCGCACCGTATCCCTTCATTATCCTGACAGCTTCCGTGTCGATGGCGACCCGTCCTGTCGATGCAAGGACAACGCCCGGCGACACCTGCTCGCCATGGTCCGGTCCTCCGTTGATGAATGCCTTTCTCCCGTCAAGGATGACGAGGTCGGGCCTGAAGTAGAGGTTCATCTCACCTATCATCGCCTCCAGCGACGTGCGATGCATGTGCTTGCGGTCACTGACCGGGAGCAGTCCCATCCCGACTTTCAGGCTCAGCGTGATACGTGCCCATGCATGCGTTCTCATCGTAGGGAGGAATACCAGGCGGTCGAACTCGTCCAGTTGCCCGGTTACGTGCACCTCGGGCATCAGGCTCGCTCGAGAATCGCGCCGGAGAACCCATTCGTGCTCGTCGAAGTCGAGAAGGGGGACATCGAGCTCTCGTGCAAGTCCGGTCAGTCCCATGCCGTCAAACGCATCCCTCGTCGGCTTGTGTATGAATCCGGAAGAATCCCCCACGGCAACATGATTCGTCACCTGCCGGACGAGTTTCACGACGGTGGCCAGTACATCCAGGTCGGTCGTGGAAGGAAAGCCGAAAGGGCTGTTGGCGCTCGGCTTGATGAGCACACGTTCGCCCTGCTTGATGAACGACTCAATCCCACCGAGGCGCCGTACCAGTTCGGCGATGTCTCGCTCGACATCTCCGCTCGAAGTCAGAGTCTCAACGCTGCTTGTCACTGTGCCCTCCTTGAACGCCCGTATCGGCGCTGTGGTCATGGCCCCTTGGAGCTGGATGCGTTCCCCGGGATGGAGCTTTGCCATGAGTCCTGAGAGTAGTGGCCGTCCGTCCGCCTGTCAAACGCTTGACAGTGTATTCCTTGACTACCTACAGTAGCTCGATACCGGAGCCCTCGCTGAGGTTCAATGGGCCACGCCGTTTGCCGTGGTGTGGTAGTACGGCACACATGGACCTGATCTTCGCAGCATTCCTGCTCATCTTTCTGCTGGTTTCCACCCTCGGATGGGCGGTGGTCTATTCCCGCCGACCAGACCATGTGGATGGCTCAGGAAAGGACCTGGCCTACGCGCGATTGTGGGCCTCAGCGATACCTCTTGCGGTGGTCCTGGTGCTCATTGCAGCCAGCTTCACGGCTTTCTTCGCGTCGGACGACGCAGGAGGAGTCGAACGCATACGTTCAGCGGTTGGTGCCGTTCCCGTGCGGATTGCGCTCGTGATATGTGGCGTCGCGACGATGGTGCCCTTTGCGGCATGCGTGAAGGCGTGGAGGGACTCCAGATGGACGCTTCCGGTGCGCGTTCACATGAGCGTGTATCTGGTTGCTCTCATTGCCCTGCTCGGGCTCTTGCTGCTGGCTGGTGGCTGACTGCGGACGCACCCTCAACTCGTCGATGCAGTCGACTGATACCTAGTGACGACTTCCGTGCTTGCCCTTTGACTTGCTGCCCTGACCGGAATCAGTCACCTCCGCAGAGTCCTCTTCGAAGCGCATGAGTGCCTCCATCTTCTCCAGGAGGCTGCTCGATACCTCGGCGTTGCTGAGATGCCATTCGCGGCTCGCCCTGAGCGTGTCGCACGTGTGACGTATGTTTCTCAGAAAGGGTGTGAGCTCTTCCATCTCATACACGTTCGGCATGCGGCTCTTGTCGTAGAGCTTGATGATATCCCTGGCGTCACGTCGGGCCCTCTGCCCTTCTACGAAGCGCTCGATGGAGCGGGGCAATTCATCGAAGAAGTCGATGTTCTTGAGAGGAGAGAACAGAGGCGTGAGTATGAAAGCAACATACAGCATGACCAGGATGGCCGGGAGGATCAGGAGGTCTCTCACGAATCCCTCAGTCGGATAGAGGACGGGAATCAAGAGCAGGGACACGGGGACGAGCCAGATGATGAGAGCGGTCAAGTACTTGGCTACGGCTCCGCGGTCGTCTTTCATGTGGCCCTCCAGGTTGTCGAATCGTGGGTCGTTTTCCCGAACAGTATCTATCATCAGGGGAGCACGTTCAAGAGGCCGTGGTGCATTCCCTACGTGCAAGAAGAGAGGGGGCCTGAGCGGCCCCCTCATGTCGGGTGTGAATGGCGCGGACGATTCTAGTCGATCTCGTACACCATCTGGATGGTCGCGGTGACAGTCGTCTCGCCGGCGCTGATGGGAGGAGCACCTGCGGCCTGCGCCTCCTCCATCGCGTAGTCACGGGCACCGTACACGACCGGCACGTTCGAGCCCTCGCTGATGTAGGTAGGCTTGCCAAGCGTGACACCGGCAAGGTCTGCCAGTTGCTCGGCCTTTGCTTTCGCATCTGCTGCTGCCTTCTCACGCGCCTCATCCAGGTATTGGGACGGGTCTTCCACCTCGAAGCGAATCCCGTTCACCCGTATGTTGTCGCCACCCGCCGTGACCACCGCGTCGATGGTCTCGCCAGCATCCGTCACGTTGCGGATGGTTACTTCGATGTTGTTCGACACCTGGTATCCGGTCACCACCTCCTCCTGGTTGTCAGGGTCCCAGCGGGACTGTTGCCAGATGTTGAACCCGGTGGTCTTGATGTCCTTGTCGGCTACGCCGCTGGCTTTGAGGGCTGCCATGACCGCTTCCATGGCTATGCTGGCCTG
>Ga0180432_10006213_pt1 | contig 15608 bp, 12 predicted proteins | sample SS_ome_10_FD_132414 | JGI IMG/M metagenome (GOLD analysis project Ga0180432, IMG submission 132414) | Hypersaline lake sediment archaeal communities from the Salton Sea, California, USA - SS_1_MS_2 metaG | ecosystem: Environmental > Aquatic > Non-marine Saline and Alkaline > Hypersaline >... | reverse complement strand
GGGGTGCTAGCACAGGTTTTTCGAAGTCTGGTCGACGCTCCCTGAAATGCGAAAACCGGTGCTAGCATCGCGAAACCCGGTAGATTTGCTGTTCGGCGTTTCAAAAGTCCTAGAAAGTACTGACTAGTGTTTATCAATATCTCGGATAATACCTGTACACCGCAAATTTGCGGGATAACGCGCAATGGCGATATTTTGGTAAGTCATTTCATGCAATGGAGTTGCGGTGATTCACGGTTAAGTCCGGAATGTTATCCGGCCTCTCGATAACACTCACCGCGGCTTACGAATCCGGTCCGCTGGACTCTCGACCCCGTAACCTCCTCGATTCAAAACATGGGTATAGATCATCGTTGTGCGGACATCTGCATGCCCGAGAAGCTCCTGTATTGTTCGGATGTCGTAGCCGGCCTGCAACAGGTGGGTTGCAAACGAGTGGCGGAATGTGTGGCTGGTCACGCGCTTTGTCAGCTTTGCTGCGCGAACCGCTTGAGAGATAGCCTTCTGCACAAGCGATTCATGCAGGTGGTGTCGGCCCTGCTCGCCAGTTTTCGGATTCCGCCACCGATGCGCCTGCGGAAAAACAAATTGCCAGATCCACTGGCGATTGGCGTTCGGATACTTTCGGGCCAAGGCGTGCGGTAACTCGACGCGGCCATACCCTTCGGCTAGGTCTTGCTTATGGATCGCTTCCACGTGCCGCAAGTGTTGCTGCAAGGCGGGAATGACGGCTTGTGGCAGAATCGTCACTCGGTCTTTGTCGCCTTTGCCTTCCCGTACGGTGATTTCCCGTCGCTCGAAGTCCAGGTCCTTGACCCGCAAACGCAGCGCTTCGAGCAACCGCAAGCCGGCGCCGTAAAGAAGCATCGCAACCAACCACCTGTCGGCCCGCATTCCATCGAGCACACGGGTAGCTTCGTTCAGGGTCAGCACAACGGGAAGACGACGGCTTCGGCGAGCCCGCTCTACTCCTTCGAGTCGGTCGAGGGGCTGTTCCAAGACATGCTCATACAGGAACAACAACGCGCACAGCGCCTGATTCTGCGTTGAGGCGGTGACGTGTTCCTTCACCGCCAAGTGGGTCAGGAACGCATTGACCTCGGCCTCGGCCAAGTTCCGAGGATGCTGCCCGCAGTGGAAGCGAATGTAGCGCCCGATCCAACGCACATACGCCTTCTCGGTGCGCCGACTGTAATGGCGGACCCGCAGCACCTCGACGATGCGGTCGTAGAGCCGGGGCGCAGGCTGATCGGGAAAGAAGCCCAAGGGCGGCCGGCGCTGTTGAGTCGCGGTCCGCATGATCGATGCTCCCGACCAACAGCGAGAATCCAATCCTTTGGCCTACAAGGGCGAATTCCCGCAAGGTCCAGAAGAGTCACAACACGCATTTATTCTAGCGGCGTTGCGATCTGCGGGCAACGGGCAACAGGTTGCACACCCGCCGGCAGGGGGGGCAGCATCCACCTGCAAGAAGCCCCGGCGTGGCAACCGGGATAGGGGATGTTGTTGGAACAGGGCGGTAATAAAGAAGCCCGGCCGGAGTTGGATCCGGGCGGGTGGCACTGCTGGCTCGTCCAGCAGTGTTGTTCGAGCGACCTTGAGGCACTGCTGGGCAAGCCAGCAGTGGCACCCGCGCGCCCCGTTGGGGCTGGAAGCTTACCCGACCCAACAATAAGCGAGGGTTGGTTCATCACTCGATTCCCATTTTCTTCTGCATTTCCTCGAGCGACACGCCTTTCGTCTCGGGCACCATGAGTTTCACCCAGATCAGTTGGAGGCACATCATCCCGCAGAAGAAAGCAAACAGAACGCCCGCGTCGAGCGCTTTGATGGCGATGGGGAAGGCTAGTGTGATCGACGCGGCAAACAACCAATGCGTGAAGCTACCCAGCGCCTGGCCGGCGGCCCGGTTGCGATTTGGGAAGATTTCACTGATGAACACCCAAATCACCGCACCCTGGCCGATCGCATGCGCGGCGATGAAGAACATGATCGAGAAGAGCACGACGAGGCTCTTCGAGCCCAGGATTCCGGATGCCTCCGTCTTCCGCTTTGCGGGGAGGAGGTCTTTCTTTTTTTCCTTCAGTTTCGCTATTTCGTCCTCAACCTTTTCGACATCACCGCCTGCTTCCTCGACTTTCTTCTTTTCGGCTTCCTTTTCCGCAATTTCCCCCGCCAACTCGCGCTGCTTGACAAGGTCTTCTTCCAGTTGGGGCATCGTCACTTCCGTGCCCGAATAGCCTTCTTGCTTGGTTGCGGCAATGAGCGCGTCCTTGGCCTTGGCATAATCCGTTCGAATCTCGTCCTTATCCTTGTCGGAAAGGGGCGTGTCCGGCTGCTCGATTCTGATCATCTGATCCGTGCTGTTCTCAACGTCGATGGCGCTCGACACGACCCGAAATCCGGGAAACGCCAGGAAGAAGAAGGCGCAAATTCCCAGCGAAGCGATGTATCCGAACGAACCGATGTACAGAAGCGTGCGCCGGCCTAGTTTGTCGATTAGCCACAGCCCGACAAAGGTGAAAACCAGATTCGTCATGCCGATACCGACCGAAGCGGACAGCGGATTGGAAATGCCGGCTAATCCCAGCAGGCGCGGCGCGAAATAGAGAATGGCGTTGATGCCCGAGAGTTGGTTGAAGGCGGCGATCAAGAAGGCCAACATGATGGGCACTCTCAGCCGCATCGTAAAAAACTTCGCAGCGGTCGCCCGATCTCCGACACTCGCGTCAACCGCATCGACCAATTCATTGATCTCCGGCTCCGACATGCCCGGATTGATTTTGCGGAAGATCTCGGTACCGGCCTCTCGCTGTCCGCCGTGAACGATCAGCCAGCGCGGGCTTTCCGGAATGCTGAAGCAGAGGATCGTGTAGAGCAATGCGGGAAAAGCCTCGACCCCGAGCATCCAACGCCAAGCAACTTCTTTACTCGCATACTGGCCGAGGAAGTAGTTTGAGACGAAGGCGATGAGGATGCCGAAGACGATATTGAACTGAAACATGCCTGCTAGGCGTCCGCGCAATTTCGGCGGTGATATCTCGGAGATATACAGCGGCGAAGCGACGGTGGCGATTCCCACGCCCAAACCGCCGATAAACCGGGCAACCATGAAAAAGTACTGTTCCGGGGCAATCCCGGAGCCAACCGCGGAAACGAAATAGAGCATGCCGATCGAGAGCAGGGTTTTCCGCCGGCCAAACCGCTCCGTCGGCCAACCGCCGAACAAAGCGCCGAGGACGGTGCCCCAGAGTGCGGCGCTGGTGCATAGGCCGTGCATGAGACCGTTGAGTCGCCAGAGACTTTGGATTTTCTGTTCGGCCCCGGAAATTACAATTGTGTCGAACCCGAACAGGAATCCGGCCAACGCCGCAACCACGGCGCATCGAATGACGTAACTGCGCGAACTGCTTGACTTAAGTGTCTGGCTCATCTACATCTCCCGTATGATGGACTAACAACTGCGTCGTTGTCGATTTCTTCCAGATCGACCGCGGCAATGACAACCAACGGAACTCGGGTTGCGACAGCCGGCCTTACCCGTGCCGGGCTGCGTTGAGAAGCCCCAGAATACCCGTTGGCAGCCCCGAGTTCAAGGAGCCCCCGTGAAGGGAGGCTTCTGGGGAGAAAAGGCTTGATCTGGGCCGGTTATTCACGGGGTTGGGGCAGTGCGAGCGCGTCGAGCCGGGCGAGAATCTCGGCGCGGAGCTGGCCGGTGGCCCTCCTGGCGGCCATGTCGTAGTAGATCTTCGCCACGCGCGGCTTGCCGCTCTCCTCGGCCGCAAGGCCCTGTTCGTAGTGGATTCTCGCCTCTTTGTCGCCTTTGGCTTGCTCGGCCTCGTGCATCCGCCGCGCCTCGGCAACGCTGGGTACCGCGCGGCCGGCCGAACTCGCTTGTGAGGAGGCCAGTTTTCGCCCGGATGTGGCGGGAACCGCCGTGCGGGCCGGGCCGGCCAGATTCAGGTCGCCCGACTGCTCGCGATCCGCAACCTTTTCGGGCTTGATCGCGATGCGCCGAGGCCGGTTGGGGTCCTCGACGTGGCGGAAGTACTCGTCTTCCCCTGCCTTCTGATCTTTCTTCTGCTGTTCGGCCAATTTCTTGCGCCACATGGCTTCCACCCGGGGGTTCTTCCGACTCGTCACCGGCAAGACCGCCCGGTTACGCGTCGGGACATAGCAGCAAGCCATCGGGGGAATGGGCAACACTTGGTAACCCCCTACGACTGGAATGACGCTGATGACAAACGGGCTCTGCGAGGTGTCGGAGACATACGCCCGTTGCCCGTTGAACAACGTTACCTTGGGAGACTGGGTTACGGCCGTTTGGCGATAGCCTTGATTGAGTTCGATGTTGGGAAACTCGACCGTCGAATCACGATGCATGAAGGCGATTCCCGTCTTCAACCCCGCACTGGGATCGTACCCGCCGAACTGCGGTATGGCCTGCTCGCCTCCGCCGATCGAGAACGGCATTCCCTTGATGTTCCCGCTCCAGCTACCGACCCCCATCTTCTCATAGAAACTGTCGCTGACCGTCCGGAAGGGAACCTCGACCGTAACCTGGAGGTCCTGCATGCGCCGCAACTGCTCGAGAAGATCGACGATCTCTTCGTGGACTTCCTGGGTCTGGCCGACGACAAGGCTCAGGTTGGAGTCGAAGGGTGCCATCGAACCGGGCCCGCCCACCGTATCCCATGTGTTCGGCGCAACGGTCGAACCGATCAAATCGGTCAGGTCGCCGGAGGCCGTTCTCCGCCCGCCCATTTCCATAGGGCTAATCATCTGTTGGGCGCCGGCAACGCCGGCGACGAGGCACAAAACGGCCGGCCCCAATAGGACTTGGACGAATCGCATGACAGATCCTCCCGCGAAAAGAGTGCCCTTGTTCCCCTGTCATTCTATCGGGATGTGGGTCTGGGTGTCAAGCAAATCCACCGGGTGGCATATCATGCCCTGCTCTAGGGGATTCTTCCTCGTGAATTCCACCTGGTTGTAACCGTATGTTGCCTCAACGTGTATAACATAGGAACATACCCTGCGCGTCCATTCCCCCCCCCAAAATAGGAGGCATATCGATGAGAGTGTTTGTAGGTGTACTGGTGTTCGCGATCGGCCTTGGAACCTTGGCACAGGCCCAGGATTCCAGACGGCCCAGCCGCGAGGACATGCGGAAGAAGTTCATGGAGAAGTTCGACAAGAACAAGGACGGCAAGATCGACGAGAAGGAGCGAGCGGCCATCCGCGCCGAATTCGCGAAGCGCCGCGGCGAGGTGCAGAAGCGGCCTGCCCCGCCCGCCGAAGCCAAGCGACCCAGCCGCGAGGACATGCGGAAGAAGTTTATGGAGAAGTTCGACAAGAACAAGGACGGCAAGATCGACGACCGGGAAAAAGCGGCCATCCGTGCCGAATTCGCGAAGCGACGCGGCGGCGATGACGACGATGACGATGATGAGGACGACGATGATGGCCATCGTGCGCATCACAAGCATGGCGACCGTGACCGTCACGGCCACGGGCATCACAAGAAGCCGCAGTCGAAGGAGTGCCCCAAGGCCAAGAGTCACCCCGCCAAGAAGCCCGGGGCAAAGAGCCACCACGGGAGGTCGCACGGCCATTCCGAATGGGACAAGCGCCGTGCCGAGTGGGACAAGCGCCGCGACGAGATGCGCAAGAAGTTCATGGACAAGTACGACCGGAACAAGGACGGCAAGATCGACGACAGGGAAAAAGCGGCCATCCGCGCCGAATTCTCGAAACGGTTTGAGGAACACCGGGCCGAGTTCCAGAGGAAGGTCGGCGGTCATATTATGGTCGAACTCGACAAGAACGACGACGGCAAACTCAACGTCGATGAAGTCCCCGAAAAACTTCGCGAGCACTTCGGTGAGGCCGACCGCAACAACGACGGCTACATCGACAAGGCCGAACTGACCAGGGCCTTGGAAAAGGCCGGCGAAGAAATGCGGGCCCGCATGAAGGAGCGCGCCGAGGAGCACCGTAAGCATCGCAGGTAGCGATCCGGCCGTTCGGCGATTTCCGGCGATTGCAGTCAATCCGTTCCCGAACTCCACACGGGAACGAGGCGTCAACATACTTGGGGCGAGAACGAGTCGCCAGGGCAGTGCCCCAAATAGGCCTCCCGTGCCTTCAAGGGGGATTCACGGGGGGCCGACTTTGCCAATTTCCAACTGGGTCTGCACCGGGGGTTTGGGTTATAATCACTATCACCCGCGTTGCGGCGGATAACCGATCTCTTCTTCGGAGGAAATGAGACGATGAAGGCATTCCTCTCGGCACTGGCGGCCCTGCTTGCCTTTTCGGTGTCGGCGCAGGCCGGGCCGCTCGAGAAGGACCGGGTTTCGGCGAACGCCCGGTGGGTGGTGCATATCGACGTCGACGCCTTCCGGGCAGCCGACAGTGCGCGAAAGATCGCCGACGGCTGGCTGGGCCGCGATCCCGCCAGGCGACACCTCGCGTGGCTTCGCGAACAGATCGGGCTCGACCCGCTGCAAGACCTCCGCAGCATTACCTTCTACGGCACCCATGTCGAACTCGGTCGGGGCGTCGTGGTCATCCGGGCCGCCATCGATCGAAAACGCCTGGTGGATTATCTTAAGAAGCAGCCGGGCTACCAAACCGCTTCGCACGGCGCCCACCCGTTGCACGTCTTTCAAGCACCCGGGGATGAGCGCCGGCAACACAACGTTGTCGGCTGCCTGCAAGCGCCGTCGGTCATCGTGTTCGGCCGTGATATTGGCGATGTCACCGCGGCGCTCGATGTGCTCGACGGCAAGTCACCCGCCCTGGCCGCCGATTCCCGGCTTGCCAAGGACATTCCGTCGGGCACGATCCTGTGGCTGGCGGCCACCGACCCGGCCGGGGCGGAAATGCCCTTCAAGTCCCCCTTCGTCAAGCTCAGCAAACAGTTGTTGCTCGCCCTGGGCGAGCACGACCGCGAGGTCTTCCTCGATGTGAAACTGACAACCAGGTCGAAAGAAGACGCCGCCCGCGTGCGGCAAACCATCGACAGCTTCCGCGCTTTCGCGAAGCAACAATCCGGCGGCGGTGAAGACGTCGAGAGACTCTTCCAGACGCTCGAAGTCTCCACGACCGGACAAACCGTCGGCGTGCGGTGGCGGGCGAGTGGCGAGGATGTCGCCAAACTGATCCAAAGCGGCCGCAAACGAACGGAAGGCCACGCCGACCGCCGTAGCCGCCAAGAGGAACAAAAGAAGAGATTCCTCGAAAAATACGATAAAAACCGAAACGGCAAGCTCGACGACAATGAAAGGGAAATCATCCACGCCGAATGGACCAGGGCAATGAAGGAGAGGCGAGCCGAACACCACAAGAGACTCCTTGACAAATACGATACGAACAAGGACGGCAAACTCGACGACGACGAGAAAAACGCGATCCGCGCCGAGTGGTCCCGGCGGATGGAAGAGCTGAGGAAACGGAAAAAGGATCGATAGCCATACCGGGTAATCCGATGGGTAGACCGCCGACTGACGAGGAACTCGCCCAGCGGGCACAGGGGGGATGTTCCGCCAGTTTCGAGGAGCTGGTGCGGCGGTTCCAGGTGCCCCTTCTGCAATTTCTCCGCCGTTGGGGGGACGAAGATAACGAAGACATTACTCAGGAAACCTTCGTCCGCGCCTATCAAAACCTGCACCGGTACCGCCCCGCATGGCGGTTCGGCACGTGGTTGTTTACGATCGGGCGCCGCTTGAGCATGAACCGGCGGCGGCGGAAGCGCCCCACCGCCGATTCCCCCGCGCTGGAATCGGTCGAGGCCGGCGGACCCCAACCCGCGCAGCTCGCGGCCGACAAGGAAAACCGCCTGTTGCTGTGGAATCTCGCCGACGAGGTCCTTACCGAGCGCCAGATGACCACCATGTGGTTGTATTACGTCTACGAAATGCCCATCGAGGAAATCGCCCATGTCGTGGGCGGCCGCCGAGGGGCCGTGAAAACAATGCTCTTCCGTGCCCGAAAAAAACTGTTCGCGGTTGTACAAGCCAGGCTTTCCGACGGCTCGGCGGACGGTCGTGCCGAAGCGTCGGAAGCGCCCTCCTCTAAGACGGCAGTGGAGTTTACCAATGGTTGAATCAATGTTGCCCGATAATGAAAACGTGTTGTCCGATCGGCTGAAGAACGAGGCAGAAGCGTCGCGGCCGGAGTTTTCCGAGTCGTTGCACGCCCGGATCTGCGAGGCCGTGCGGTCCGGCGAGGTCTCGCCGCGTCGCCGCGCGGCGACTCGTTCGCGGCGCCCGCCGGCGTATGCGTGCGTCGCGGCGGCCTGCCTGGCCGTTGTCTCGGTAGTTGCCTGGCAACTGGCCGGCCCCCGGACGCCGGAACCCGGCGGCACGGCTTTGACTGTGCAAACTCCCGAGCAGCTCGGCGAGTTGTATGCCTTGAGAGAGCCGGCCGACCATCTTGCGGCCGCCGATCCGTTGCCCTCTCAGGATTGGGCCTACCTCGATCACGACGCCCGCGTCGTGACCCGATTGCTGGTCGACCAACTGCCGCTCAACACGCTGGCGTCGAACGGCGAACCGTAAGGCACTGTCATCCCTTGAAGGTGTTCCAGGTTGATGTGCCCCGGTTAGAATATGACCGGCTGCCCTCCGTCCACTCTCCAACAAAAAAACCCCGCCGGCAACCCACCGGCGGGGCTCTCGACGCACCCGCACAACCCTGTTCGCTCATCTCACCGGCCGACCGGCCTCGTAGGCCAGGCCCTCCAGGAACTGCCTGGCCTCGGTGTACTGTGTCGGGGGAACCTTTCTGACGGCGCCTCTCAAGTCGGCCAGCAAGGCGTTGATCGTATCGTTTGCCTTCATGTAGTCCTCGGCGCTCATCGAGCCGGTGTCGGCCCGTTGGCGGAAGATCTGCTCCAAGACGGTCCGCTTCCGGCTGAGGCTATCGTAGCGGAGCAACACGGGCCAGTTGATTTCGCCGGCCACAGCGTCGAACTCGCTCGGACTGAGCCCTTTCGGGGCGGCCTTCTTGGCGATCCGTACCCGGGCCTCTTCGGTCTGTCGCGGGCCGCGCTCGTCGGCCCGGGCCTGGCGGTTGATCTCACGCATGTTGAAGTAGGCGTTCGTTCCATAAAGGCTGTTTTCGATATTGTTGCGTCGGGCAATGGTGTTGTTGATGGCCGCTTGGGAGTTGAAATAGTTGGCGTATCCCCGGGAGCGGACGACGGCCGCCCGGCCCCGCAGGTAGCCCTCGGCCGCCGTCGAGGAGTGATGATGGTACCAGCCGTATTGAGGAACCCCGTAGCCGAAATGGCCGGGATGCGCAAAAACGGGGTGGACAACGACCTGGGCCCGGCAGGTTCCGGCCGCCGTCAGCAAGGCGGCCACGCAGAACAGGCTGGTTCGAGTAAGGGTCATCGTCTCGCTCCCTATTTGAGGATTTCTTTGGCTCTCTACTTTGTCTATGGCAAGACTGGTCTTGGATGCGACAGCCGGCCGGCAGTTTTTTTGAGTCCGGCCAAAAACCATCAATAATAGGGGGGTGGCTGTAATAGGGGGGTGACGTGGAGCGAGCGTGTGCGCCGCAATCAAAAGGAGGGGGCACCTGCCCCCGGTCCATCCGATTTCGGCGTTCACTTCAATGGGCCGGGGGCGGGTGCCCCCTCCTTTGATCTCTGTTTTCCGTTAAGATGGAGCAGTCGCCAGATAGACTCTTCCGGACGCAACGCATGACTTCTCCCAGTCGGAAATCGAGCCAACAGCCATCCGATCCGTTTGACGGGTGGTCGCATCGGCTGGCGTGGATTTTGGCCGCATTGGCCGTTCTGTTTGCTTGGGTGGGTGGCCTGGTAACCACCCGCGGCGACAGCGCGACGATGGACAACACCCGGGTGATCGCCTCGGTTGGCGTGTTGCTGTTGATTGCCCTGGCGGTGGCCGTCTGGCGGCGGGACGGGCGGCGTTGGATGCGCTGGTTGGCCTTTGGGGCGATCGCGGCGGTTGTCTTGCTGGGGGGGCTTGGCTGGCTGCGGGTGATCTTCAACGAGCCGCAGTTGGCGAAACTGCTGGGTTGCATCGCCCCGCTGTTGTGTGCGATCTGCGCAGCGATGGTAACCGTAACGTCCAGGGCATGGCGGACTCGCGGCCCGGCCGAGGTTCACCCCGCCGCCCGACGTACGCAACGCATGGTGCTGATCGTCACCGTGGGAGTTTACTTGTTAATTCTATCGGGAGCCCAGTTGCGCCATCCGTCGCCGGACGACGCCCCCGGGTGGTTCACCTTCTGGCTCTGGTTGCAAGTGATCCTCAGCGGGGTAGTCGGTGTGGCCGCTCTCCTGCTGCTGATCCAAGTCGTTGGCCGCCTGCGCGACCGGCGAATGCTGGTGCGCCGGGCCGGTCTGCTGGCGGCGTTGTTCTTCGTGCAGATTCTATTGGGAATCGGTACGTGGGTAACCAACTACGGTGTGCCCGGCTGGTTTCGGGATCACGTTCGGGCGATCGACTACACCGTCGTGGCAGGGGGACCGCTCCAGGTATGGACGACGACGACCCACGTCGCGGTCGGCTCGCTCGTCCTGATGGCGTCGCTGGCGGTGTTGCTGTGGTCGCATCGCCTGCCAGTACCGCACGACGATTGAAACTGTGGGTGCCATGCCCACGCTTGCCGTGGGCATGTTGGGAAACCTCCGCAAACATGCCCACGGCAAGCGTGGGCATGGCACCTGCTGCATCGCCTGTTAGGACAACGCCGTTAGTCTCGGTCGTCGACCACGTGGAACGCCCCGGCCACCTCGGGGGGAATGCGGGCGGGTTCGCCGGTCGTGTAGTTGACGAAGGCCCATTTCGTCTCCGCCGTGGCCAGCAGCTCGTCGTCGGCCGTCCGGAAGATCCGGTAGCGGCGCATCGACGTCACTTTCTTCATCGTGGCCACCCAGGTCCGCACAACGATCTGCTGGCCCGCCGATGCGGGCTGGTGGTACTCGATCGTGTGCGAGCGGACGACCCAGCCGGAGCCGAGCTTCTGGTACCTCTCGCCGGGCCATCCTTGCGCGGCGGTATGGGCCACGGCCGCCGCCTGCATCCACTCGACGTACGCGACGTTGTTGGCGTGGCCCAACTGGTCGATCTCGTCCTCGGCGACGGTATGGAAATGCTCGTAGATTTCAGGCATCCCACTACAATAGCGGGAATTGGCGTGGGTGCAAGGCCCGAGTGCTGCAAAGCCGCGACTCACCATGGGACGACGCCGAGGAAAGCGTCCGGCTAGACAAATGATCCTGTTGTTGCCACAATGGACGGGCAAGGCGGGCCGATTCAACTACGTCGCCTCAACAGACAGGAAAAAACGATGATCAGAAACACAAGGGTTCATGCGGATCGCCTATTCTTCGGATCGGGCACGGCGCGGATATTCCCGGCCTTGGCGGCGGTCGTCTTCTCGGCCGCGTTCGCTTTTGCCCAAGCGCCGGGCAAAGATGCGGGGCTTACCGCCGCCGACCATCCGGCCGAAGGCAAGCTCGAATCGTTCCTCGGCGAGCCGAAGCTCGATATCCAGCAGGTACACAAGGGAGGCCGGTTCCCGAACGTCGTCGTGACGGTCGACGGCACCGTCCTGGCGATCTGGGGTGGCGTCAAGCTGCGGCGGAGCGAAGACGGCGGGGCGACCTGGGGGCCCGAAATTATGGTCGCCGGCGGGTTCATGGGCGGCGGCGCCATCGTCAACGAAACCACGGGAGACATTCTGGCCTTCGTCGAGAAGCACCATCCCCCGGCACCGCTGACCGTCTACCGCAGCAAGGACGACGGCAAGACCTGGTCGGCGATGGAAGTCGTCATCAAGCCGGACGCCAACGGCAATGTGCCGTCGATGCACATGAATGAACACGGCATCACCTTGCGGCACGGCAAGCACGCCGGGCGGATCATCCGGGCGGCCCGCCACTACGCCGGCCAGAACCATCGCAGCAAGTGGCCCGAGCATTACACCACCGCCATCTACAGCGACGACGACGGCAAGACCTGGAACACCAGCAAGCCGTTTGCGGACATGGGAACCGGTGAAGCAACGCTTGCCGAGTTGTCCGACGGCCGGCTCTACTACAATTCCCGCGCCCATTGGTACAAGAACGAAAAGGAGCCGCCGCTGCGACGCCGCTGCGCCTACAGCGCCGACGGCGGCGAGACCTGGACCGACTGGCAGGTCGTGGAGATCCTGCCCGACGGGCCGCAGAACACCAACTACGGCTGCATGGGCGGCCTGGTGCGACTGCCGATCAAGGACAAAGACATCCTGATCTACAGCAACTGCGACAGCCCCGGCGGGCGCAACCGGGGGACGGTCTGGGCCAGTTTCGACGGCGGCAAAACATGGCCCGTCAAGCGACTGGTCCATGAAGGCGGCTTTGCCTATTCATCGCTCTCCGCGGGACGTCCCAAAACGAAGAGCGAAGGCGGGATCTATCTCCAGTTCGAAAGCGGCGGGTCGAAAGTGGCACGATTCAACCTGAGTTGGCTGTTAAAAGGCGAGAAGACCGGCGACGGAGAATTGCCGAAGTGGATTTCCCGTTAAGGGCCGGGTGTAGGTTGGTTTGAGAAGCCCTCTCAACTACCGTTGCGGTAGTCCGGTATTCGGGATCAAAACCTCGTGTTTATCATCGGAAAACGCCTTGCTTTCGGGAGCGAGGGAGACTCCTCAACAATCTAGTTGAAGACGGCGGTTGGCTATTGAGCCTGTCTAACCCTTCCCAATTCTTCACCATTGTGATAGGATAAATCATAGTCCACGGGTCGCTTATCAGGGGCTTGATGGGTTCTTGTCTTGAAGGATGGGGAGAGGGGCGTGATGTCTGAAAATCCTTATCAGTCCCCGGAAGCTGATTTTCAGTTGCCCTCGCCCGCCCTGCCGTGGTAGAATCCGGGTATGAGCGAGAAGCCCCACAAGTCGCCAGACACTGAACCTAAGCGACCAGGGACGAAAGCACCACGGTCTAACCGAGCCCTCCTTACGGCAGTAGTCCTTGGTGCTGCTTGCTTCTTTTCTCCGTTCGGATGGGGTGCAACTCGTTCACCATTGTCGGTCGTCAACATGCTACTCAGCCTCGCTTTTTTCACCACAGTGGTAATCACGGGATTTCGCACAGTCCAGTCATGGTGGCGCGTTTCAATCTTCTTGCGGTGGCCCATGGTTCTTGTCGGCGCATGCCTGATTGTCGGCAGCGTTTGGATCGGCGCGGAGTCCTTGCGGGTGCAAACCACGAGCAGGCATTACCAATGGATTCACCATAAGGAAGCCATCATACTTGCACTGAGTATTCTGGCCGGTTTCGCCCTGCAAGAGATGATTTGGAGGATAATGGAGAGGAATCAGCTAACGAGGGAAGCCACTTCGGAGCCGAAACCGAAACTCCGGTGGTATCAGTACCGACTGGCGCACCTGTTTATCTTCGTGACTATCTGCGCAGTTGGGTGTAGTTGGTTTGCGTGCAGGATGCAGAAGGCGAAGCGGCAGAGGGAGGCGGTGGCGGCCATTGAGGAGATGGATTGCCATGTCATGTATGACTACGAGTGCGCTGGCTATCCAAGGCACCCCGGTCCGTTGTGGCTTCGTGACCTGGCGGGCGTGGATTTCGTGGCGGACGTCGTTGCCGCGAACTGGGCCGCCCCCCACTCCAGATTCCCACTCACTGACGCCGACTTGGAGCATTTGCAGGGGCTAACTAGCCTCAAATCACTGCACCTCTACGGCAGGCCAATCGGTGACACTGGACTGGAACATCTCCAAGGGCTAGCCAATCTGGAATCGCTGAACCTCGGCGGCACACAAGTGAGCGACGCCGGATTAGAGCATTTGCACGGGCTAACGAAGCTCGAATGGCTGTGGGTTAATCGCACGCAAGTCAGCAAGGATGGTGTGGAGAGACTCAAACAGGCATTGCCGAAATGCGAGATATACTACTCGCCAGACACGGCCCGTCGGGAACCGTTTCCAGTGATTCGTCGACACGGGGGACCATGATAAGGGCAAACCACGGCATACAACGGGCACCGCTTCGCGTCACCGCTGATGCCAACCGTTCATCCCCGCCGAGACTCCGCAGCGACATGCCGACTCGACACATCGCCGCGGAGCCCCGGCGGTTGCCTCCGAGCTGCAAAGCATTTTCCAAGTTGTCAAAGATCAGTTGCCGGTCTCTCCGGCGTGTTGTTGCTAAGAATCACATCTTTCGTCCAACCACCGGACTGGCGGTTCGGTATTCAAAACACCCCGGCCCGTCGGGCGGGTCCGTCCGCTCCGAGGTGCGCTCCTTATGTCAACGTTGTGCCGTGTTCGCGAAATCCTCATCCGGCCGCCACGATGTTGAGGTTGGCCGGCCACCTATACCGTGGCCAACCCATCGGCCGCCCACCCTACCTTACGGCCGTAGACTCTTGCCCTTGGCGCCCATTTCGAAAATCTTTGCGATTTCCTGAGGCGATAGGACGCGGTTAAACATGGCGAATTCGTCGACGGCGCCGTGGAACCCCGTCCCGTAGGGTTTATCGCCGCAACAGAGCGTACCGAGGAAGTAGCGGCCGGCGGCCTGGTGCGTACCCGGCTTGATGCAACAGGGCCTTCCGTCGAGAAACAACCCCATTTTCGTTCCGTCGTAAAGGATTGCGTAGTGGTGCCAGTTGGCATCGAGGCGGATGTTGCCGCCTTCGCCGCCCCATGCCGAACCGCCCAGACCCAGGCTCAGAATGCCCTTGGAGTTGTAGCCGAGGTAGAAGCGATTGCCGGCGGGGCTGGCGATGTAGCCGAAGATCAATTGGCTGCGGGCCCCTGGCGTGGCCGACCTGGCCCAGAAGCAGACGGTCTTCGGGGCCGGGGTGTTGGGAATGCCGAGGTCGACGTAAGCCCTCCGGGCGGCCACGGTGAAGGCTTCGCCGGCGACTCCCGGAACGAGATTGCCGCCGATCAACGCGGCCGGTTGCCACTTGCCGCTGAGATCGCGGGTGAAGTTGACCTCCCCTTTGCGGCCGATCGTGGCCTTGTCGAACGTGTAGATGGCGACCGCCCCTTTGGGCAAGGCCGAGGCCGTGGTGCGCGTGGCGCCGGCGGTTTTCGCCGCTTTCTTCTCCGCGGCCGCTTGCTCCATCTGTGCGAACTCCTCCAACCGCTTCTCGACCTTGACCTTGGTCAGTCCGGCGGCGCCCGCCGACTGGGCCTTTTCGTACCAGAAGACGGCGCGCCGCAAGAGCACGTCCTTCTCGGGGTCTTTCTTTTTCGCGGCCAGGTCCCACCATCCGTCGCCCAGCTTCGCCTGGCCGGCCCATTCGGCCGGAGTGGCAAGCTCACTGCCGGCAAGCGCGGCCAACGTCGGGTCGCTTCCGCGGGCAAGGTAGGACAGACCTCGCTGCCAATCGCCGTACGAGAAGCAGTACAATTGCCCGACCGTCAGATTCGCTTCGGCGTCGGCGGGGTTGGCCTCGGCCGCGCGCAGGGCCTCCGCGAGTTTCTTATAGTCTGCCTGAAGCTTTTGAACCTCGCGTTGCCGCTGTAGCGCGTCCTTGCGGAAATCCTTGCCTTGCACGCTCTGCGTTGCCCGGTAGACGGTCGTGGCGATGCTCAGGGCATAATCGAACCGC
>Ga0180432_10006210_pt1 | contig 15613 bp, 25 predicted proteins | sample SS_ome_10_FD_132414 | JGI IMG/M metagenome (GOLD analysis project Ga0180432, IMG submission 132414) | Hypersaline lake sediment archaeal communities from the Salton Sea, California, USA - SS_1_MS_2 metaG | ecosystem: Environmental > Aquatic > Non-marine Saline and Alkaline > Hypersaline >... | reverse complement strand
GGGTTGGGGTTGGCGTTGGGTTCTTTTTCTTTTGTTGTCCTCTCTCCTATCGTTTTTTACATTATGAATCTAACAGGAGTTTTTGTTGCTTTGTTGGCTTTGGCTTTTATAAAGATATAGCCCTCCAGCTTTTGCAGTTGGGGTTGAAAAATTTAGTTGAAAGACTAAATTTTTTTTGTCCAAAAACTAAGATTTTAATACAAAAGTGTTTATATTTGTAAACATTTGTAAATCATTTTAAAAAAAAAACAATGGGAGCGGATAATAAAGTTTTAGCAACGAGAGGTAAGGAAGCAGCGGAACAGCTGGAGTTTATAAATAAAAAATTACAAGAAACAAACCCAGCTTTAAAAGTCAATAATTCTAATAGTTTGAAATGGCTAATTAATAGTTATTACAACTTATTGAAAAGGACTAACCCAACAAAAATTGACGTAAATCAGCTTTTTTAATGGATGCTCATTTAATCATAGAACAGCAGGAGGATATATTGCAACAAATTGGGGCTTTTGTCCTCCCCTCTCATGCATTTTGCGCAGAGCATCAAGGAACTTATTTGCACTATAATTACAGCAAAAAAAAATGGATTGTTGATTGTACGTTTTGCGAGAATGGAGAAACAAAAGAATACAACACAATTGCTGAATATCTGAAAGATAAAAACAGCAATTCAAGATAGGCGAAACAAGGGCAAACCTTGTATAATTTAGGAATTTTAATTGGGGGTTATCCTAACCCAAACAAACCCCCTTTTTTTTATAACTATAAAAATAAATTTCAACCTTTAAAAATACTTAATTATGAGCTTTCAAATTGAAACAGTTAATAAAATATCCAATGTTTTAGTTGATTTATCCAAGGCATTAGGAATTGCCTTAAAAGATAATAAAATCCAGTTTGGGGAATGGGGCAGCATTGGTTTTCCTCTGCTTAGAGTTCCTGCCATTGTGAGGGATAGAAAATTACTACCTAATGAATTGAAATTATTAAGAGATAATCAAGAGGCTCGATTCCAGCTTGTTTCTAATATTAAAGAACGCTTTGGAGTTGCCGAAAATCAAGCAGAGCAGTTAATACAATTAACTCTCTCTTTTTACTATGAGTTGGACAATTATATTGAAGATGTAACCGAGATTTTTGCAGATGGGCAGCCCCCTTTTAGTCGAAAATTAAACCGAGATTTAGGAGAATATTTTGCAGACCTCTGCGATATAGAATTATAAACAAAAGCCCCTCCAGCTTGGACAGGCATTAGAGGGGCAGTTGTATTTTTAAAACTTGTAAAGTATAAATTTATGAAAAATTTAAAATTTAATAACCCTTTTTCTGAAAAATCAAAAGAGAATCGACACAAATTAAGGGAGTTAAGATTAGTTGCAAGACTTGAAAAAAAGTACCAATCTAAATCCTATTCTGATAAATTCCGACCTATGAAACAAGTAGCAAACTTAACAAGCTATTTATTTAACTTATACAGCTTTTCAACAGGTTTTGTTGCATTGCTTATAATTGGCTTTGGTTTATTTGCTGCTCTCCCCTACCCCGCTAAAATTGCTCTAACAATAGTATTGGGAGCTGGAGTTGCTGTTGCTGTTGAATTAGGCAAAAGAAATTTATTATCTAACTTTTTCAAAGATGGATATTTCGAGGGGAGTTGGAAAAAAGGATATTTAGCAGGGTTGTTTGTTTTGATGGCAATTAGTTTTGCTCTAACAATCTTTGCTGCTTGGAATAGTCCAAGATTTTTTACAACTGCTCCTGTTGCCATCTCAACAGATACAACAGGCTACAAATTTTATACAGATGAAATTGCCCGTAAAACAGCAGAGATTGCACATATAAGAGAGGAACGAAAATACAAAGGTATCTTAGCAAATAAAGACCAAATAAGAGTTGATACTTTAAACTCTCAAATTTTAGCCCTACAAGAACAATTTATAAGCCATCGAACAGAAGCAGAAGAAAAAGCAGAAAAGGCAACAGCGGCTAATTTAGAAGCCTACAACGGCACAAAAGACTCTCAACAATGGATGCTAGTTTATATTGCTATAGCAACAGAGTTGTTGTTGATTCTTGTATTTTGGTATAGTGAGTTCTATGATTGGCAAGCAGTGGAGGAACGGACACAAGTCAACCCGCACACAGGAGAGATGGTTGCAGATGCTGCCCCCTACCCTGTTGATATTCCAGCCGTTGAACACCAAGCAACCCCAACTCCTGCAACGGTAACTGGAGAAGCTAAAAACAGGAAAAAAATTGGGTTTAATTTTTACGATGAAAATGCAAACGATTTTGCAGAATTAAAAGAGATTGCAACAATTAACGTTAATCGTTTAAATGAAGATAGCAACGGCATTACAGAGATTAAGGAGTATAATTTGCAGCCTAACCAAAAGCCCTGTTTATATTGTGGAAACGTTATGAATTATAAAAGCGTAACTAAGAAATTTTGCAGTACCAATTGCAGGGTTAAATACCACAAAGAAAACAAAAGAAAAGCATAGGAGAGGGGGAATAAAAAAAGGCTAAAACTTAGTTTTAGCCCTAACCCCTAAAAAATGAATTTAGCAAAAAAGGGGGGGAGAAATAGTTGAGCAGCTGTTGACCCCTCCCAATAATTACTAAAACAATGAATACGACACAAACAACAATATTTAATGCCGTAAAGGTTCAAAGATACAATTTTTTTGAGCTAATTGATAAAAAAAGCAGCTTTTTAAGCATACAACAGAAGTTGAGCAGCTTTTGTAAGGAATGGAGAAAAAAGCACAGGAGAGGGGGAATAACAGCCAATCACAGGGAATTGATATGGGCATTATTAAAAATACTCCCTGCTTCTATGGAATGGCAGAGAGAAAACCAGCCCCGCAGATTTGGCCATGCCCTAAAATTTGGACGTTTTAAGATAGTTACCAACCGCCCAACCATTGCAAAAAAGATGCTTGATTGCAAGCAATTTGCAACACAATTTGACCTGCCAAGCGATAGAACAATAACTAATCTGCTCAACAGATTGGTTGATGCTGGAGTATTGCTGTACAAGCGCACAGAAGCAGCCAAATACAATCCAAAAGCAAAAAGCCTCCTAATAGAGTTCAACCCCGATTTAATACAACTATACTCCATTTCAGAAGAAATTGAAGCAGAAGAAATTGAAGCAGGAGAGGGGAACAGCGATTGCAACCCAACAATTGCAACAGGTGGGGAGGTTGCCAGCGATAGCCAGCAACAATCCTTAGAATTTGTTGAGGGTTGGATATTAGCTGCCCAAAAGATAGCAGAGCAGGAGAGATTGACAAAAAGCCACAACCAGCAGCAGCAGGGCAACAGAGGCTCAAAAAATTTGCAGTTAGGGAAAAGTTTGCAGCATTATACTACTAATCTAAATAGTACATTAAAAGAAAAAGAAAAAAGAAAAGATAAGGCGTTGACAAATGTCAACAATTTTTTATCTGTTACTGAAAAACAGAGCAGGCAAAACAAAAACAATTCCCCTATTTATCTACTCTATAGCCAATTTTTAAACCAACTTTACAAAAAAAATTCATTGCCAATCGAGCAGGAGCAAAGCTGCTTAGAAATGCTTAACCAATTTTTTGAAGCTGCTAAGGGATTTGTACAAGATTGGAGGGGCTATTGCATCCGAAAAGTACAGCAAAGCTCCAAATATCAACAGGCCAAAAATAAAGAGCGGTTTTTGCTTAATTTCCAAAAGAGGCTGCCAAATATCGAGCGCAAAGCATTCGAGGTTGTTAGTAATGCCATCAATATTCAAGCCGAGTACATTGCCCGCAAAGGATATGATTTTTATATGAATCCTGTTAACTACTTAGCTAAAAAATTCTTTAAGCCTCTGGAATATTCAAAAGAACAAACCAAATTAAGTTGGCAACACCCTCTCAATAATACTTTTTTAGTTGTTCAAAGCCGCATAAATACTGAACTTTGGAGAGCTGTTAGCAATGTTAGTTTAGTATATCAAAAAGAAGGCAGCCAACGGGCGTTGGCTACCTATGCAGCAGAATACAAAAAACTCAATAATCTAATCAACAGCCCCGATTGCATGGAATTAACAGCAAATAAAAGGCAAATCTATTTGCAGAGATTGCAACAGCAGCTGCACCACCTTTTCAATTAAAAATTATGTTAGGAGATGGACGAACCCCAACCCAATGGGCGTTGGAGATGGCAACAGGAGCGGCATTGGCTACCAGTTGGTTTTTTATCTTTTTAGGTCTTAGCGAATATTGTCTAAGATTTTCAATATTAGCCTTTTATTTTACTTATACCCACTACTTAAAACTAAGACAATGAAATTCAAATTAAAAAAAGATAGCTTAACAACTCTGCTGCTTTTTCTTGCATCAGGACAAAAGCGGATTAAATATAGTATTGATGGCTCAACAACTACTCGATTAAATATGAGCAATGGCATTGCTAGATTAGAGCGGGTATTTTTGAAGCAAAAGCAGGAGGGAAATTGGGCAACGGCTGTTTTATATTGCAATAAAACAAAACAGCCTCTGCATTACTACCATCATCAAACAGGATTGCAAAAGCTTAACAAAAGCCAATTTGCATCCTTACTCCAGCAGGGGCAAAAATCAAATTACAATATTTACATTGTACCCAATGAAAAAGCAAGGGAAAAAGGCCAACACACAGGAGAGCGGGTTAAAAATGTGATGCTTTCAGATGTGGATTTATATTGGAGCGATTTAGTACAAAAAATTTGCATTTATAAGGGGGGTAGCCTCTGTTGTGAATATTTAGGAAAAGGAAAATTTAGAAATTTTTAGAGATGGTAAAAAAGAAAATAAAATTCACAAAAAGGGAGGCACAATTAGTTGTGCTATTGATAGGGGAGGAAACCAACAACAATTCCTGCTCCCTGCCATCAACAACAACAACTGGAGATTTTTTGCAGCTTATTTATTGGTCTGTTTTGCTCCAGCTTAAAGAGCAATTAAGCAACTACAGCTGGACAACCAACAGAAAAGTTGTAGCATTAACAATGCCCCAACTTTTTGCCCTGCTCCAGCTGCTGAAAACTACAACTGCCCAAAATCCGTTGGATTTAATTATAGGCAGGGAGCTGTTTAATAAAGTTTTTGAAGCATACCAACAACCAATACTCAATACTAATAATTTGTTTACATAGGTTAAATAATGGCTGTTTTTAGGCTGTTTTTTGGCTGTTCTCAATTTGTTATCAATTTCTTATAAGCATCCTTACAGGATGCTTTTTTTTGTGTTTTTGCGTTAAAATAGATATATTTATTATTCTTATTACTTAATCAAAATCCTTAACTAATGAAAGAGGTTGTTAATTCTGTACTTTCTTACAATTACTCGAGAGGGGAATATCCAACGGATTTTACCCAAATTCCAGCTATTGCAGACAAGGTTGCAGCGGGTTATACCTTGGATAGCTTAACAGTTACTCCATTAACTCCAATCGGTTCTAATAACTATGTTTCTGTAACTGCAACAATGACTGCTCCAGCATAAATAAGAGTCCTATTGTATAGAATCCCTTTTGCGGGAGGCAACAAAGCCTCCTGCAATTATTAAAATTTACTTATGAGAGGTTTTTTTAAATTGGCAATTGCTTTTGCTGTAGGTTGGAAATTGGCAACCATTGTTGAGAGAGAGAAAAATGCAGCTGTTTATATTAAAGTAAAACAGCAAATTGATGCAACCCCAACAACAGCAGGGGGAGTTTTAAATATTGGCTATATCCAAACCGATGGTTTTACAACAGAGATTGTTGCCAATATGCAGGAGGCTACATTGTTAACAATGGAAACAGCGAGGGATTTAATAAGAATCCTTAAACCATCATTACCACAAAACCAATATTTTGAAATTGAAAAAGCAGAGGAAAACCAATTGCAATTGGTTTAGCTCAAATAAAAACTAATTTTATGGCAGTTGTAAAAGATATATTAGCAGGAGTAGGGGGAGCAGTTGTTATTGGAGTAGGAGCAGCAGCAATTGGAAACGCAATGTACAACCGTTTCAATTATGAGTATTTAGATACTCAATTTGATTTTAACCAACTGTTGTTGGGTAGGGTAGGAGCTAACCACAATATAAAAATTATTAATGGCAACAATATCGGTTGCACCATCCACAATATAAAGGGCTTTGTAAGATATGGCAATTTAAAGGTTGCTGATATTGATACCCCCTTAGCTTTTCAAATTCCACCAAAGGGGCAAAACACTTTTATTCTAAATACATCAATCGAGGCTGCTGCATTTATTGGAGATGTTATGCAAGCTTTCACGAATAATCCTAATATCTATCAAACCCTAGTTAATAAGCTATATTTTAAGGGGAATATACAAACTAATATTGCTCAATTAACAATCCCTTTAGAGTTTGAAATACCAGTAGTTATAGGATAAATCCCCAATTTATGAAACCTCAAACAAATACAATCCCCGCTCCCAATGGCATTGTTGAAATAGTTACTAAAATAGGCAATACGCAAGATATAATCGAAGCGATATTGCAAAGCGATGAAAACTATAATAGTGCAGATTTTTGCACCTTTGCCCAGCAATTTTCCTCAACTCATTGGAAAATCAAAAATACAATGCATGGATTGTACAATCTTTGGTATTTTGTACGCTATCGCATCCACTACAAAGAAGACCCAGCGGGCTACCAATTTATACAAACCCCCTCTGCATTATGGAGGCGAGGCATAGGAGATTGCAAAAGCAAAACTCTTTTTATTACTGCCGTTTTGAGATGCATTGGCATTCCTTATAAAATCAGATTTTCCAGCTATGGAACAAAAGATGTAAAACACGTTTACCCCGTTGCAATTGTCAACGGAAAATCTGTTGTTTTAGATGCTGTTTGGACAAAATTTGCAACACAAGCTCCATACAGTTATATAGTTGATTATAATACAAACGGGGGGCAAATTTCGGGCATTAAAAGACCTATCAATAAGGTACTATCAAAGCGGAAAAACAACCGCTATTGCTTTATAAATAAAAAATTATAATTATATGACTGTAATAGCGCATATTTCGGGAACAGAGCGAAAAATACCCCCTGTTCAAAAAGCAGTAAACTTCCAAAGTTTAACAAAAGATTTTGCAGGAGAAATTGCAGAAGCAAAGAAAATTGCAGAACAGAAAAAAAGAGAAATTCCCAAAGGAGAATTTATTGCATTTTCACAAATGACAGAAGGGGAGGCAAAAGTAAGAATTTTAAAACGACAATTAGAGATTTTAAAAGTTACTCAACCCGAAAATTGCAAAGTTTATGAACTTGCTTTGGATATGGTTAAAACTGCTCTGCATAATTCGGGGCATCCTTTCCACCATTGCAACAAAATAACGGGCATTGTTGAGAATGAATTGCAGGGAATTGCACAACAAATTGCAACTGCAATTGAGATGAGGCAACCCGCTCTCCAGTTTGGGCGAAAAGCAGCCAATATTGGAACAATTAACCAATTGCCAATAAACTATTTTTTTGATACTCAACTAAGATTTTATTTAGGTAAAAATACAGTTTACGAGCGTAAATATAATGTCAATTTGCCTAATGAGTCTTTTAATATGGGAACAGCTTTTGCAACTCTGCTTCAATCAATGGCAAGCGAACAAGCAACCGACATACAAGGAAACCCCTTAACAACAACAGTTACAATGCCATTGACAGGGCAGCAATTTACTGTTCCAATTCCCAAACTATCTGTTTTAGATGTTTCGGGAGGCAGTGTTAATCCTAATGATTTAACCTATTATAATATAGCTAATTCATATTTTAACAGCCCTATTGCTTTTAACCAAGACCACCAAGCAGAGTTTGTTGATAGACTAAAGGCAGCAAGCGGAATTTTTGACCAATACTTAGGAACTGTTTTTGCAGAATCGGGAGAGATTGGAAACGGGTTTATTTATGCTTTTGCACAGGATGCAACCAACAATCAAGGCCAGCCAATTTCCATTGGTAACTATCCCGCAGCTGTAGGGGCTAAATATGGCATTCATCAACTTTGGTTGCAGCGTTGCTCCAGCTTTTCGGGGCTATCTATGGGGAACGTTAAAATGTTAGGGGTTAATACCATTATTGCCAATAATGGAGGGCGACAACCTACGGAAATGCTAGGACAATTAATGCAAGGTTATAACCCTGCAATTGGAATTGAACCCGCTACAATTGCAATCATTATTGGACTAATAACAACAGCTTTACAGGTTGCCTCCCAATTTATGGGAAAAGCGAAAACAGATGGCACAGCCATCGACCCAACGGGCATTCCTAGCGATTGGCAACCAATCGGAGCAGCTTTGCAATTTGAGGAGCTGGATTGGACAACCGCCCCAACTAATCAACCACCCACAACAAACCAGCAAACTACAACAGGAGGGTTGGGAGGCAATCTGCTGCCCCTTGGATTGGCAGCAGCAGGAGCATTTTTATTATTGGGGGGCAAAGGTAAGGAAAAGCAATAAAAGCTCAACAGCGGCTAAATTTTGACGATTTAGGCATATATAATGCAATGGAGGCAGGGTTAATTGTTTACCCCTCCAATTTTCAATAATCAATATTTTTTTATCAAAATTATTTTAAATCATGGCAAAACGTGTAAAAAGAACAAAATACCAATTGTTCCAAAAAGCCTCCAGCAAATATTGCGAAACAGGGAGCGCAAAAGACAAAACTCTAAGAGATAAGAGAGAAAAGGAATATTTAGAGGATGCAAAGAAAAAAGGAAAGAGCGCAAAAGAAGCTCGAGAAATTGCAAGCAGAGTTAAAAAATGCCCTGCAAAAGTTGGTAAAACTCGCAAAGGTAAAAAACGCAAATAAGCCTGTTTAACTGCTGCTTATTTTTCATATTTTTTAATCATATCAAAATTTTTAAATTATGCCAAGATGCACAGAATGCATGGAACAGGATTACGTTTACGGCCTGTTCACAGAGTCGGGGCAATTCGATTTAGACATTGAATTTATGGCAGGAATAGTTGCAGGAGGTTTTGCAGCATCCAAAGCAGATATTGTTTTGGATAAAGTAGAATTTTTAGCAGCCAATCCAGCTATTAAAGATGCTTCAAAAATTGGTTTAGGAGTTCTGTTAACTCAATTCGGGCAACCTCTGCTCGATGGTGCAGGATTTGGAATGGTTGCAGTAGGAGCAACCAGCCTTATTAATAGCTTTATGGGGGGCAACGATAGTTCCGTTGATGGTGTATTTTTACCTCAACAGCAAGGAACAGAACCCGCACAAGTTTACGGGCAGCCGTTTACGGGTAGAATGCACAAACAGCAAATTAACGGGCAGCCGTTTACAGGAGGCGTTGTTAATGGTGTGTTAATGCCTGAGCAACAAGGGAGCAGCCCTGCACAAGTTTTTGGTATCAATGGAGTTGACCACCAAAAAACCAAAATCAAGTTGGATAATGGAGAAGTAATTGAGGCACTAATACCAGCCCACAACAACCAGCAAACCACAGGAACAGGAGTTGGGGAGGTTGCAGTAAATGTTTTCTAATATCCTTTCCTAAAATTAAAACTTTCATTAAATCAAAAACAATATTTTAAAATACTTCATTTATGAAAAATTCAGTTGAAATTAATATTGGATTGGACAGAGAAGCGGCAATGCTTGCCCGCTTACGTCAATTGCTAATCTCTAAGGGCATTTATGCTAATATCCAACCTTTTGAAATTAGAGTAGAAAAGGCAATTAGTTCGGGTGATGTTTCTTTTACTTATGAGCTTGCAAGACGTGCCAATATGACTCCAAGGGAGAATTATTTAGTCGATAATGATGCATTTGTAATGCTATCAATGGCTATTGGTATTTTTAAAGAGGACAACAGCCAAACAGGAAACTTTAGCAGAGGGGGCAATACCTTCCCGCTATACTATCCCGATGTAAACTTTTTTAATACAGCTGGAACGGGTGTTAATGTTTCGGAAGCTGCTGCATTAGAATCTATTTACAACGGTTTTGTAACTGCTAAAAGTGATGTAACAGAGGTTCTATTTCGTTTAAATACAGAGCGATTCCGCAAAGCTCCAAGAACCCAATATACAGTTGGGGCAGCTGGATTCCCTGCAACCCTTCCTAATTATGAGGGCGAACAGTATCAAGATGTACCAATGCCAGCACTTTTCGAGGGTAAAAATGATAATCAATTTAGTCTAAAAATTGCTCAAAAATCAGATACTGTTTTAATTAATGGAGATGACCAAAGCGAGTTCCAAAATTATATTGTAATTCAGCATAGAGGGTTGGTTATTCGTCAATATAGCGAACCAACAACAATCCAAGAAATTAGAAACAGCGGTTTAGTAGTGGGCTAATTGGGGAGCTGCCTATCTTAACAACAACAGGCAGCCAACGGGCGTTGGCTGCCTTTTAAAACTTATCAAAAAATGAAAGTAAAAAATTGGCAAATTTGGGGGCTACAAACTAAAACCTTTTCTGTTGAAATTGCCCAAAGTGATGAGGCAGAAAGCTACCCCCTATCAGTTAACAGGCATATTGGATTGCCTAAAAACGCAGTTATTTATACAATCCAATGCAGGTTGGGAGATGGCAAGTTAACCAAAGACGATGAGGGAAAAATAATTAGTTCGGGGGCTATTTTTGGAGGGCAATTAACTCTGCTCGATGGCAACGGGCAAACTATTTTAAAATCAATTCCTTTATTGTCATTAGTCAATAATGCCCCTCCAGTTATCCAAAATCTGCAATACTCTCTAACATGGTTTAAACCGATTAGAGCTTGCGAAATTGACTGGCAAAGCTCAAATGTAAGTATATCAAGGGGAGCAAAGGATATTGATGATAAAACCGTTGTAGAATTTACGGTTTATTATAGTTGTTTTCCCCAAGTCGATTTTGAAAAACATTTTCAAGAATACCAAAGCAATATTAAAAATTTAGGCTTGCGCTCTGCAATGCTTTACGTTAGTCCAGAGTTTAATGCAGAGGAAAAAATAAGCCTATCTAAAAATAGTTCCATCGGTATTCCTTCAGATGCTGTTTTAATAGGCATGAATTTTTTAAATAATGCCGATTTAGTACAGCCTAACGGAAAAACAATGCCTAATTCCACAATTACCAAGGGGAGTTTTTTAACTCTTAAATGTGGAAACGAAATTATATTAGATGCATTGCCCTATGAGCATTGGATACCTCAACAATTAGGACTAAACTATTTTCCTGTTCCTCCTATGTGCAGCGAGGAAATTGATTGGGAGGGTAGTTATATAGAAAATGTCAGCGGTTCTAATATTTCACAAAATAACAGTTATCAAATAATTCTATTTTTTATATGCAACAATCCGAACAGCTTATAATAAATCTGCTAACTAATGTCGAGGGCTTTGTGCGCTCAAATGTAGCAGAGGGGCAATTAGTGTATTATTCTGTACACTATGACCATAAAAATACAATCAACCACAAAAGCCCAACAACTGCAAAACAGTTTGAAGGGCTTGAAATGGATGAGGCATTGACACATCTTTTACAAGATGTTAGGAGAACTGCCGAAATGCAAAATAAATATCTCTTAATAGCATTGCGGAAAAATGAAAAAGACCCCGCTCCAGTTTACTATACAAGCCCCAATCCCCTATACACCACAGGCAGCACAGTTGCAGGAATTGGAAATGTTCAACCTTTACAGATGCCCTCTAATGGCTCTCCCTCATTTATGGAAGTAATGATGCTAATGCAACAGCATCAACAGCAGCTGGAATTGCAAAGACAGGAAAACGCAAGATTACAAACAGAACTGCTAAAAACCATCTACGAACAAAAATTAGAGGCAAAGGAACAGGAGATTGCAGCAGCTTACAACAGCGGGAGCGGTTCTTTTATTGAGCGACTTTTAGAAAATGATGCAATTTTAGCAATTGTCAACAATTTGACTTCTGCACCGACCGAAACAAAAAAAACTATTGAGCAGATAGAAAAGGAGCAGCAGGAGCAGCCAAAAACAACAGGAGAGGCGCAGACAGATAAAAACCAGCTTACACAAGAGCAAATCGAAAAAAGGCAACAAGCCGCCATCAATATTCAAAGAATTAAAGCAGTTTTTCCCGACATTAACGAGTTTTTTGCAGACTTAGCAGCATTCGTTGAAAATGACCCAAATAATGCTAAATTTTATCGGGGATTGATGAAACAAAAAGGGAAAAATAATGGCTAAGAATAAAGATGCACAAATAAAAGTAATAACCTTCACAGGGTTTATCCCTAGAACGCAATTACAGGTAAGAGATGCAAGCGAACTGAAATTTGTTAATAAATCGGGTTCACAACCTCAAATTAAGTTCCCTAATGGCTCAATTGTAACCTTAGATATTGCGGGAGATCCTTTTTCTGTTTTAGAATTAAAAACTAATGAGGGTTATGTATTTAACTTGGATTTAGAGATTATCAACGCAGATAATTTAATAACTATCCAAGTGATTGAAAAATGATTTTAAAACAATCTCAACTGCAATAAAATGAAAACTAAAACAATTATTGGGTTGGGGCTTTTGGCAGCTGCTGCACTTGCTTACGGAAAAGAGCAGCCCCCAACAACGGATGCCCCAACAACTACCCCTCCAATTTTGCCGCCATCGGGAGAAACCACCACAGGAGAAACCGAGGCAGGAGGAACAGCCGTTGCAGGATTAAAACAGAAATTAAGAGAGATTAGGGAGCAACAACAGGGAGTTAAATTTGCTCCATATCAAAGAGATATTTTAAAACAGATGTTGCAGGAGCAGTTGCATACAACTAGCCCTGCAACAGTTGCTCAAAATCTTTTTGATTATTGGAATGTTGAGCAAAACCCTTATAGGATGCTTTTTAATAGTCCTCCTGCATTGTTAGCAGGATTAATTGTTAATACTCCAATTTCTGCTGCTGCTGCTCCTGTTTCTGCTCCTGCTCTCCCTACCATTGGACAACCACCCACCACAGGCAGCGGGAATTTTACTATAACTTGGGATAGTGTTCCAGTTTATGACAGTTTGTATAATGATTGGTATAATATAGACGTATGGACGTGCGCAGATTGGCAATTGTGGCATTATAGATTGGAACAGCGTTACGAATCAACCTTTGTTGCAAATCAAATTTGGTTGGATGCTTGGAATAACGAGAGTAACAGTTGTTGGTTTTTGGGGGCAATTGGCTGCCCCGATTCTAGCTATTGCCGCATAGATTGTGATTTTGTAGAATACTTAGCTAGTAAGGGGCTTGATATTGGCAATATAATTTCCAACACAACTTGCGCTGTTTATAATATTACAATGAATATTGTAGGCACAGTTGAGGACATTAGTACAGGTCTAAGTAATACAGGAAAAATTGCACAATTTTTAATTCCTGTTGCATTGGGCTATCTAGGATATAAATTTGTTGTTGGACAGGGCGAAAAACTAGAAAACCGATGAAAAAAAGACAATTTTTAGTAATAGGAGCAGCAGCGGTTGCCCTTTATGCCTTAATGAAAAAAGGAATAAAATTTACTTTAGAGGGCATTGTGCCAAATCCCAACGGGAGCAACAATGTTATAAAATACAACTATCAAGGAAAATTTAAGGGTTTAGACGTTGAGGGGGATTTTTGGATGCCTCTGTACCCAAATAACCAACCTTATACATCATATACTGATGCTGTTATAGATAGGTATATGCATCCAAAATTGGGAGAAATAGAGTTTTTTGTAACTAGCGTAAATAATGAAAAAGGAGAAAGTATTTTATTATTTGATATTGTACAAAAGTCTAATAATAAATTATTGTATCAACGAAAATTTAATATAAATCAAGACCTTTTAAAACTCTCTGAATAATGAAAACAGGCAAACTACTTTTAGGAATTGGGGCAGCTGCTGTTGTGGCTTATGCATTAAGCACTCAAAGCAATATTAAAAAGAAAAGAACCGATTTAGTTAATTGGATGGAAGCTGCACCAGCTGGAGAAATAGACCCAGCAGAGCAACAAAGGTACATTGATATTTTTGTTAATAGAATGAATGCAGCAGAGATTGAAGCAACACACAAATATATATTTGATTTTGCCTTAGCTGAACAACCATTAACAATAGAAAATCCATTATATAACACTATGCAAGCAATTGTAAATAAATATAATATTTTCAATGGATAAGAATAATACAACAATTGCTCTCTTATTGGGGGGAGCTGCCCTGCTAGTTTGGGCAATGCAAAACCAGCAACAAACCTCAACAAATCCTCCCTGCTCTCAACGCTTGGTAAGGCTGCCCGATGGCAGGACAGTTTGCGAAACTCAATTGCCATCGTTAGGATATATTTTGTATAATGGTAATTGGTATCATCAAACACAATTCCAACCAAGCGGGCAATATAGCGGCATAAATCCAAATTCAATTGATTGGTTTAATGTCTTAACTAATATCGTACAACAAGGGGGGGAAATATGGACATTTTTTAGCGGAGATTTTCTAAATTTTTAAAGGACTATTGCAATAATCCCAAAGGACTATTGCAATAATCCCTGCTCGATTTTCCAAATATTGTTTTGCCCTGGAATTGCTGCAGAAGCCGTTTTTTTAGTTTATGACAATGTAAAAACCAAATAAAATTATGTTAGCGACCTTTTCAGCTTATATGTTAAGCCAACCAAGAAACCTATTAAGCCAAGCCACAAACAACGGTACATCAACAAACCCTCCCCACCCACTTTCCAACGATTTAGGGAATTGGACAAGCTGCCAAAAAAACGTTGGTTTATTGTCAGGTACTTTTAGGGATGTTTCAGCCTGTTATTTATCTGCTAAAAGAGGTTTTCCCGTTACAGGAGCAATGTTAAGGGCTTTGACTTTCCAAGACGTAGAAACCCTATTTTTGCCTATATGGAACAGCATTGCAGCGGGCGACCTTAGCAACCAATCTGTTGCAAATATTTATATGCATTGTAAGTTGCACTATGGCAATGTATGGGTTGTTCAAAGAGCTTTAAACAACTTAGGAGAAAATTTGGTAGTTGATGGAGTTGCAGGAGCATTAACACAAGCAGCCATCAAGCACCAAACAACCCGCAATGCTGCCCGCACTTATAATGCAATTAGAGATAGTTTAGAATTGGCCTACCGTAATGATAGCAACCCCGAAAATATACAAGGATTTTTAAATGCCTTAAACGATTATTTTCCAAGGATGAAAACAGGAACAGGAGCAGGAGCAGGATTTGTTTTAGTTGGTGCAACTGCTTTGCTTGGTTTTGCTTTATATCGAAAAAACAAAAAAACCGCCTAACATGAAATTGCAAGCCCTAAAAATATTTTTATTGATTTTCTGTTGTTCATTCTTTTTCCCCTCTCCTGCAATGGCAGAGTTGAAACACTACAACGACCAATCAACAATGCAGATGCATTTTAAACGCAAGTACAAACGATTTAAACGACCAAAAGAGCAAATAAAACAAAACAACAAAACAGCCCTTTATATTATTGGAATTGGGTTGGGGTTGGCGTTGGGTTCTTTTTCTTTTGTTGTCCTCTCTCCTATCGTTTTTTACATTATGAATCTAACAGGAGTTTTTGTTGCTTTGTTGGCTTTGGCTTTTATAAAGATATAGCCC
>Ga0180432_10006209_pt1 | contig 15614 bp, 14 predicted proteins | sample SS_ome_10_FD_132414 | JGI IMG/M metagenome (GOLD analysis project Ga0180432, IMG submission 132414) | Hypersaline lake sediment archaeal communities from the Salton Sea, California, USA - SS_1_MS_2 metaG | ecosystem: Environmental > Aquatic > Non-marine Saline and Alkaline > Hypersaline >... | reverse complement strand
AGATGCACTTAATCTCTCCGCTCCAATATTGTTTCTTGCTCGCGGACACTCGGGCACATCGCCTCTCACAAAATTTCTCGAAGCGAGCGGCGTTTATGTCGGCAACGTCGAGGACGAGAATTGCCTAAATGTGACATACGATTCCCTTTACTTCACTTTCGAGTTTCAGAGAAGCTTGCTACCCAGGCTTTTTAAGTATGGAGCCGGATGCGTTGTCGACGAGCGCGAAGTTACGGCCGCCGCGCTGAAGTGTTTGAAAAACCATCTTGCTTACTATTCCGGGGGAAGGTGGGGTTTTAAGACATGTGCCGGTATGTTTTCCCATCCACTGTACAACTATATTTTCCCTAATGCAAAATATATTTATATTGTGCGCGATGGGCGGGACGTAATACTTTCCGGCGGAGGAAATTTTCACCTATCTCATCCCAAGACTCGCAAACGATTTTGGGAATATTTCAAGATCATCACTTTTGGTATTAGTAACGATGTACAATCTTGCCCCTTCGAGTTTTCGGATAAACCGCGCAAGAATGACGCGGTTATACAAAACAGATTCTGGATTCAAGCCAAATCCTGGCGGGAACATGTCCGTATGATGAAGCATCTTGAAAAAACAGGACGACTCTCACCAAATGTGCATCCTGTTCGGTACGAGGAACTTTGCAGCGATCCCATCCCTGTTTTAGAAAAACTATCCGACTTTCTGGACTTGGAATTTACTCCGGAAGTCCAAAGTTTTTCCAAGCAATTATTTCATGCAAAATCAATAGGACGATGGAAAAATTATAAGCAATTTATCAATCCGGGTAACGAAGATATGGCAAAAGTGTTCGCAAGTATGGAACCGGAACTGGAAATGTTAGGATACACGGAATAAGCTGATACGAAAAATTAAAAATTCCATGGAAGCAAACCTTAAAAACGTGGTCAGCCGTTTTCAATACCGGTGTTGCAACAAATGGTAGAATCAATGAATTCGCCCGTTTTTATCATTGGCAGCCCTCGTTCCGGCACGACCCTGCTTCGTTTGATGCTAACATCTCACCGGAATATTGTCATTCCACCGGAGTGCGGCTTTGCTGTTTGGTGGTATGAAAAATATAAGAATTGGGGGAAATCAACAAAGGCAAACGATTTGCGGTACCGGGATTTTCTCCGAGACCTGTTAAAGTCCAAGAAAATTGAGACTTGGCATATCGATGAAAAAGATTTATTAAAATTTTTAAGGGAAAGAGAACCTTCTTCATATTCCGAGTTGGTTTCATGCGTGTACGAGTGGTACGGATTATCAAATGGGAAAAGTTTAAAAAGGTGGGGGGACAAAAACAACTTTTACATACATCATATTCTTACCATAAAGAAAATTTTTCCAAATGCCTGTTTCGTACATATCATTAGAGATGGCCGAGATGTGGCGTGTTCGTACAAGGAATTGCATGAGAGGAAAATCGACTCGCCATACGCGCCGAAACTGCCGCACACAATCGAAAAGATAGCCGAGGAATGGAAAATAAATATCGAGGAGGCAATCGAATCGTTTACACGGATAAATTGGGAAAATGTATATGAAATTAAATTTGAAGATTTAATATTTAATACGGAAACCAGTTTGAGCAATCTATGCGCTCGGTTGGGTGAGGAATATGATCTTTCAATGTTGAACTATCACAACATCAATAGAGAACGGGACTTGGAACCTAAGGAATTCCTGAAATGGAAAGAAAAAACCTTGCAAGCACCAATGAAAAGCGTGGTTGGAAGACACAAGAAAGGATTAACAAAAAGGGAACTTAAAAAATTTGAAAGCGTTGCCGGAGATATATTGAGAAGGGTAGGGTACCTGTAGTGAATACCGCGACGATAAATAGCTTCGTCATTGTTTCCCGGCAATTCGCACCAAAGGGTGCTCACCGGATCTTTCGTAAGTGCTTGATCCTTTCGCCGGTGGAAAGATGGAATACGACAAACAAATAGACGATTTGGCCATATTCGGAGGGCCCCCTACATTTTCAGAGAAATTGCATGTGGGGCGTCCAAATATCGGTGATCGACAACGCCTGTTGGAACGCTTCAACGATCTTCTTGATAGAAAATGGCTGAGCAACAATGGTCCCTTTGTGCAGGAGTTTGAAAAGCGAATCACAGCCTTGACGGGGGTAAAGCACTGCATTGCGATGTGTAACGGGACGGTGGCCCTGGAAATTGCCATCAGGGCGGCAAACCTCACCGGGGAAGTTATCGTACCTGCTTTTACCTTTATCGCCACTGCTCACGCGCTCCAATGGCAAGAAATTACACCTGTTTTTTGCGATATAGATCCCCAAACTCACAATCTAGACCCGGGCAAAGTGGAAGAAATGATCACCCCGCGCACCACCGGTATCATTGGTGTGCACACGTGGGGGCGGCCATGTGATGTAGAAGCACTTACCGAAGTTGCGCAACGCCACAAATTGAAACTTTTATTTGATGCGGCACACGCATTCGGGTGCTCGCATAAAGGGCGCATGATCGGCAACTTCGGCGATGTCGAAATGTTTAGCTTCCATGCCACAAAGTTTTTAAACACTTTTGAGGGCGGTGCGGTGGTAACAAACGATGATAACCTGGCAACAAAAATGCGCCTGATGAAAAATTTCGGCTTTGCCGGGTACGATAATGTAATCTACATCGGTACTAACGGAAAAATGAACGAAGTCTCAGCGGCGATGGGATTGACGGGGCTCGAGAGTTTGGACGAATTCATCGCCACAAATCACCGTAACTATAAGGTGTATGAAAAAGAACTTAAAGGAATTCCGGGTGTTAAGCCGGCATATTATGACGAGACTGAGAAATGCAACTACCAATATATAATTTTAGAAATTGATAAAGCGGTTACACATGTCAGCCGCGATCAACTGATCGAAGTTTTACATGCGGAAAATATCCTGGCCCGGCGTTACTTTTTCCCCGGTTGCCATCGGATGGAACCTTATTTGTCCTGTTTTCCCCACGCGGGGCTTTTGTTACCTGAAACCGAACGGCTTGCAGAACGTGTGCTGTCACTTCCCACAGGTACGGATATTGATGAGAAGGAAATTATCCGGGTTTGCCGGTTGTTGAGGCTGGTGATAGAGAATGGGTCCGAGGTGCGTCGACAAATGGAGATGGCTCAAAAAGGAAAATCCGGAAAGTGAGAAAATGGTAATAGACGCCCCACCGAAGATAAGCGTGTTTATCATTTCATACAACTTCGGGAAGTACCTGAGAGACTGCATTGAGAGCGTGTTGGCTCAAACGCTGCGCCCCTGCGAGATTATTATTTGTGACGATCACTCTCTTGACGATTCTTTGGCGATAATCAATGAATATCACACTCGATATCCGGAGCTTATCGGATATCACAGACAGGAGAAAAATGTCGGAACGCCACGCAACAGAACTTCCGGCTTGAAAAAAAGTAGGGGAGATATGGTTGCCTGGCTTGACGGAGATGATCGGTGGCTCCCTCGAAAGCTGGAATTGGAGTGGAAGGCGTTTAAAAACCATCCGGATGCGAAAATCGCCTACTCGGGCGTTTATCTTATCGACGAAGAGGGCAATCGCACCGGAATGTGGCATGATGGCAAGAGTCCCGCCCCACCAAGTGGTGATGTATTTATTCAGGTCTTTTCAAAACGCTTTTTCCCAAACACTAATAGCGTATTTAGAAACCAGTTATTATATCGTTCCACTTTGGACGAAGTCGGATATGATGATGAGAACCTTCAAAGCTATTGGGACTGGGACTTGAAAATCAGGCTTACGGCACGATTCCCTGCGGCCTACTCCGGAGAAGCTTTAGTCGAGTACCGCGCCCATCCCGGAGGATTCAGCAAAAGCGAACCGGAAAAGCATTTGAAGGCGTTTGTAGCAGTCTACGAAAAGAACTTGCCGTTGTTGCGTCAGAGGTCGAAGATAGAAGAAACGCTTGTGAAATGTTACATCGAAGAACTCATAGCACGAATGCAATATAATCTTCCGGCATCCGACCGCATAAGCTACTATTCCCCTCGCAAAGTTTTTGAAAGGAATCGTTCGTTAATTGATCGGATCCACGGACGTGATCGCGTAATTTTGGGGAAAAAGCTATCTCCATTATTTGCACAACTCGCAAAATCAATAATATGGGAACAGGTCGAGAAGGGCAACAAAAAAATCGCGTTTAAATACTTGCTGAAGTTTTTTAAACTCAAGCCTTTGAACCTTGATCCAAAATTAATTGCCAAGGTTTTACTCCCCAAGTGGGCACATAAAGGATTAAAAGCCGCAAATAACGTCATTCAACATTCTCGGCGTTGATTCCCCGAGTGAGATTAGGTATCGATGATATGAGTGTCAAAAATCTTATTTTTCTGATTTCCCAACCGCGTGCGGGCTCGACGTTGCTCCAGCGAATCCTGGGAGCGCATCCCGACGTTCACACGGTCTCCGAACCATGGCTGATGTTACATCCTCTCTATGCACTGCGCCCCGATGGGTATAAGGCCGAATACGAAGAGAAATTGGCCTCAACCGCCCTACAAGATTTTATTAAAACGCTTCCCAGTGGCGATGATGACTATGTGGAAGGTTTACGAAGGATGTACGGTTACTTGTACACGCGCGCGCTGAAAGATTCCGGTAAACGGCATTTCCTTGACAAGACACCTCGATATTATTTCATCGTCTCCGAACTATACCGCGTATTTCCCGAAGCCCATTATATTATTTTATTACGAAATCCGCTTGCCGTTTTATCCTCAATCCTCAACTCCTGGATAAGAAAAAATTGGTTCTCGCTTTATCGATTCAAGCATGATTTTGTTGATGCGCCGCGCTTTCTTCTCGATGCGATCAAGCTGTTAGGAAATCGATGTGTGGTTGTTCATTATGAACAATTGGTTGGGGATCCGGATAAAGAAGTTCACAGGATATGCGACAAACTGGGGATTGAGTTCGTGCCGGAGATGGTCGAGTATGGCCGTCAGAAACTTTCCCGCTTTAATCTCGGCGATGATGAGGAGATCTACCGGCATAAGCGCCCCAGTTCGGAAAAAATTGACAAATGGACTCAATCACTTGATGATCCACAGGTTTGGCTGCTCATACACGATTATTTAAATCTGCTTGGTCGAGAGACAATCGAGCAGATGGGGTATTCATATGAAGAACTGCTTGGTAAAATAGAAGCGTATCAGCCAAAACAATCCGATCTCAGGTTTAGAGTTCCTTTGGAATTATTGATAAAAAAGCCGGAAGAACGTAACCTTGCGGAGTATGTCATGGCACGGTTGACTACAGTGATTTATCAGCGTGGTATTTGGGGCGCAACGGTTGCCGGAATACGAAAAGTTATTAATGCATTGTCCAAACCCGGGTGAACTTCCTCCGCTTCCTCCGGGCAAGGTGGGTTGGCCGTGGATGGAGGCGCTGCCCGATACGATTTGCCGAGGCGGTGGGGTGTGAACTCGGGAGTGTTTTTATTAGCTGCCGCATATTGGGAGGATAAACCTAATTGCCGATTGATCAATTTGTAACACTGATTTTCCGGCAGGATAAATATGATGAGGAAGCTTTTCTTGAAATATCCGCCACTTCAATAATCAACCGCGAAGGCTCCAGTAAGCCGTCCTCGCCATCCCTCCGATAACGGCCCCGGCGGTTTGCAGAGCGCGCAGAGCTTGTTTCATGGGAACGATTTCCAACAGCCGTCCGGCGACGATAACGTCCCTCACTCGCTCGATAGCGCCGATATCGTTTTCGACGTCTCCATCGACAATTACAATATCCGCGCGTTTTCCCTGTTCGATTTTTCCGCGATCTTTGCGTTTCAGAAGGTCTGCCGCGTTCGAGGTCGCCGATTTCAAGCACTCGGTGATACTCATGCCGGCTCGATGCATCGTATTGAGTTCATCTACAGGCCGTGCAACGAGGCTGAAGCCGTAGTTCGAATCGTTTCCGAACGCAATGGGCACTCCGGCATCGTGCAATAACATGAAATTTTGTGCGGCCGCTTCGAAAGCTTCCTTGGCACGTGTTTTAGGCATGCCCGTTGCGACTATCCCCGGTGGAAAGAGGTCGCCCGAGGCCGCATAGGCGTCGCAAAAGCTGCTCCATTCCCGCCGGATTCGGGGATATACATATCTGGTGAAACGGCTGTCCCGATCCCAGCGCCCCTCGGCGCCGGACACCACCGACTCGAAGACCCAAAGGGTAGGGCACACATATACTCCATTGTCGCGAATTTGCGAAACCATATCCCGATCAAGAGGCTCGAAAGACGAGTGCATCAGCGCATCGACTCCGGCGTTCAGGGCGACTCGATAATCGTCCACGGTATGTGCATGTGTAAGCACCCGGTGTCCCAACTTGTGGGTTTCCTCGACAACCGCTCGGGCGAGCTTCTCGCTTACAACGCCTATCGGCTTCTCTGCATAACTCAAGTGCATTATCGCCAGCTTGATATGATCCATTCCCATCTCGATAACTCGTTGAACCGCTCGTTTTGCCTCGGCCTCGGTGGTAAAAGTCATTGCTACGCCCAGTTTGGCGTAAATTTTCGGAAGCCAGTCGAGCGGATAACCGTTCGGATCGGTCAATAACGGGCCGCAAGCTATTATTGACGGGCCCGCATCGGGATGGTTTGCGGTATGGCTGCGCAGTGCATGCACCAGCCCCGCCGTGCAACCCATTTCGCCTACGGTGGTGACGCCGACGGCCAGGCAGGCGCGCAGGTTGCGAACCACCTGGGGTACCGATATTGGTTCCGTCGGGTTGAACATACCGCCTCGGGCGATGTGCGTGTGGGTGTTTATCAAGCCTGGAAGTACAAAAGCTCCTCGAGCGTCCAGAGTGGGGCAATCGAGTGTATCGTCCGGCGTCGCCGGCCGAATGTTTGTTATGGTTTCACCCTCGATGTCGATGCGCAGCGGCTCGTTGCGAAATTTCACTCCATCGAAGAGCCGGTCGGCAAGCACGGTTATGGTTGAATTCATCAATTTCCTTTCCCTGAAAAAGAAAAAAAAGATTTTCATCCCGCACAGGGCGCAGGATTGTCATTCCCAGGTAATATCAAACTCGTTGCACTTTTTTCCATCCCGTTCCGTGGGGAAAAAAGTAATTTTCGGGTTATGGCCGCCCGCAAGTTCTATCAGACGTTCGAATCCACCTTTCAGTTGGGCTGAGTACGGTTCGGTACCGGGGTCGTCCGGGTCTCTGAAGAGCCAAATTTCAGCTTGTTTTTCACTGACTTGTTCGAGCTCCAGAACCGAAAAGTTGAAAAATTGCCGCCGCATAAGAATAAAACGGTCAAGAGCTTTCGACGGGACGGGATCGGCTATCATGGATTTGTATATCCCCTTCACGAGTTGCTCCATGCTTATTCTGCCCCATGCTTGAACGAGATCGACATTCCCGTTGGCAATAAGGTGGAACGCTGCCAGACCGCATCTCTGGAAAGTATCAAAAGGATACCACACCGACGGTAGTATTCTCCCGTTAACGATTTCCCAGTCTTCGGGCTCTAAATACTTTTGCCAATCCTTATCTCTATTAGCCCTGATCATGCGAACATAGTCGAGCATGATGCTTCCTTTAACTTGCTTTTCGGACATCTTATTGCGCCCCTTTCACGGCACTGACCCCGCCAAATTCATCTTAACCTTAACGGTAAACAAAATCAAGTATTACAGGACAGTTTGGCATATTCGCTGTTTTTAAAAAGGAGTGAACTTGAAAGGCGGCCCGCTTTACCTTATTGTTTTAACCTATGGCTAAAATGAAATACATCATTCTTCTCGGGGACGGCATGGCGGACTACCCACTGCCCGAGCTTGGCGACCGTACTCCTTTGATGGTGGCCCGCACTCCCAACATGGACGCCGTCGCATCGCGAGGCACTTTCGGATTTTTACGCACCGCCTCCGAAGGGTTCCCGCCGGGCAGCGACATAATGAACATGAATATCCTGGGGTATGACCCGGCGTTGTACTACACCGGTCGCGCTCCCATCGAAGCGGCGGGGATGAGTATCGAGATGAGCGCCGATGATGTCGCGTTTCGATGCAATCTCGTATCGCTACGCAATGATGAAGGCCGCGTTTACATGGAAGACTATTCGGCCGGGCACATAGGTCTTGAAGAGGGCGACGCGATTATCAGCTTCATTGACGAATATCTCGGCAAGGACGACATTTCATTCCATCCGGGCAAAAGTTATCGACACATTATGCTCTGGACCAACGGCCCTACCGGCCTCGACCTCACTCCACCCCATGATATATTGGAACGCGATGTCGAACCGTATATGCCGAAAAACGATTTTCTGCTCGAGCTGATGGAGAAATCCCGGCCGCTGTTGCAGGATCACCCCGTCAACCGGTTGCGCCGCGCGAGTGGTAAGTTGACCGCCGACAGTATATGGTTTTGGGGCGAAGGGAAGAAGCCTAAGTTGCCTCCTTTCAGGGAGAAATGGGGCATCGAGGGCGTCATAGTGACCGCAGTGGACCTGCTCAAGGGGATTGGAGTGCTTGCCGACCTCGAAACGCCCGACATCCCCGGCGCCACCGGATATATAGACACGAATTACGAAAATAAGGTCAATGCCGCCATCGAGGGACTACATCGCGCTGATTTCGCTTTCGTTCATGTCGAGGCGCCGGACGAATGCGGCCATAACGCCGACGTGGATGCAAAAATACGCGCTATCGAGGATTTCGACAGTAGGGTGGTCGGCAACGTATTGAAAGAGATCGAGGAATTCGAAATGTGGAGGCTTTTAGTTTTGCCCGACCATCCGACACCCATAGAAGTACGCACCCACGTGACCGATCCGGTGCCGTTCGCCATGTTGACATCGGATGATGTGGACCGGCCGGAGCGAGACACGTCTTACGCCGAATCGGCCCGACCGGAAGAACATCCCAATTACTTTGATTCGTGCCGCAAACTGCACGAAATCTTTTTCAGCAAGGAATGACCACCACTATGGCTCGCATAGAGATCGAGGTAGAACGCTGCAAGGGCTGCGGCCTTTGCGTGGACGTGTGCCCGGAAGATTGCCTGTCAATCGGGAATGAAGTAAATTCGGCCGGCTGGCGGGTGGTTGCCGTCGTAGAACCCGACAAATGCAAAGGTTGTGCAATGTGCGCCGAAACTTGCCCGGACGTTGCCATCGAGGTTTTCAAGTAACCCCCCTCGCGGCAGGTTCCGACTCGGGTGTTGAAAAACAGGTTGTGGGACTCGAACCCCAAAGGCTTGCGCCCACAAGATTTTTAATATGGCCAATCTACTGAATTCCGCCGCTTTGATTTCATCCGTCTCCGCTTTCGCTTAGCTCATTGTGAATCTTCTCCAAAGCTGACCGAAAAACCGGCATCTCATTTTGAAGAATCGACCATACGATCGCCGGATCAACTCCGAAATACTCATGCACAATGCGATTTCGGAGACCCACTATCTTGCGCCAGGGAATATCCTGATGTTGCTGCTTGAAATTATCAGGCAGGCGATTTGTCGCCTCGCCAACGATCTCAAGATTACGAACTACCGCATCAACTGTCCGTTCATCCTTTGCAAAGGCATCGTTTTCCATGCCGGCAATGTAGCGGGTCATTTTTTCGATTGCTTCAAGGATATCTTCAACAAGGATTCTCGTAGGCCTACTCGACATCAACAAGCTCCGGCTCGATGACCTTCCAGTGTCTGGGCTTGATAGCGCGAAAGGATACCATCTCAACCCGCTTTCCCAAGAGACGCTCGAGTTCGTCCGCCAGCGATACGAACTCCAAGCCAATGCCCGGATCCACATCCACAAGAATGTCTACATCGCTCCGCTCGTTCTGATCCTCTCGGGCGTATGAACCAAAAAGCGCCAGCCGCCGGATCTTGTAATGATCCACCAGCCTCGGTTTCTCCCGGGACAGAAGATTGAGGATTTCTTCTCGTGTCTTCATGGTCTTGACCGCGAAATATGTACAGTATAGATAACCCTTTCGAATCAGTCAAGGCTACTGTAAACCTAAAGAATAAGTTCGTGTACCCATGGCGCCTTACTTTGCTCGAAGGAAAACGGTTGAGATCAGGAGATGGCACTTCATTGCCCCATGTCGTTTCTTGTTAAGCCGTTCGGCATTACTTTCCACGCAATGTATTTTCTGTTATTATGGTTCATCCCGAATAATTGGGAACCAACGAAATTATCAAGGAGGTCTGGATATGAGTGAAAAAGATGTAACCGTTCAACCGGGCGCAAGTTTCATGCTCGAACCCGTAGGCAGCGCTTTAATCGGCACTCCCGAGGATTTCACGGAAGAAGAGAGGATGTTCGGCCAAACGGCGCAAGACTTTATCGAGAAGGATATCTTTCCCAAGATCGAGGAGATAGAAGAGAAAAAATTCGACGTTACGGTGGGGCTTCTCAAGAAAGCCGGCGAGTTGGGACTTCTATCTATCGACGTTCCCGAAGCATACGGTGGACTGGGCTATTCGAAGGCTGCGAGCATGTACGTTGCCGAGAAAATCGCTCCCTCGGGGAGCTTCAGCGTTGCGCTCATGGCCCACGTCGGCATTGGCACACTACCCATAGTTTTCTTCGGAAATGAAGAGCAGAAGGAAAAATACCTGCCGGTATTGGCCGGCGGTGAGAAGCTCGCCGCTTATGCCCTCAGCGAAACGGGCTTCGGCTCGGACGCCATGGGCGCAAAGACCAAGGCGGTACTGTCTCCGGATGGAAAAGAATACACGCTGAACGGCTCGAAACAGTTTATCACCAACGCCGGGTTTGCGGACGTATTTATCGTATACGTCAAAATTGACGGTGACGATTTCAGCGCCTTTATCATCGACCGCGATTCACCCGGTTTTTCGGTAGGACCGGAAGAGAAAAAGATGGGCATAAAGGGATCGAGCACCTGCGCGCTAATCATGGAAGACTGCAAGGTGCCTGCTGAAAACCTGCTCGGCGAAATCGGCAGAGGACATAAGATAGCTTTCAACATCCTTAACGTAGGTCGCTTCAAGCTCGGCGCCGCAGCACTCGGCTCCGCGAAGTATTGCCTCGAGGAAGCCGTCAAGTACGGCAACCAGCGCATACAGTTCAAAGTCCCGATAACCAGTTTCGGGATGGTAAAGCGAAAGATCGCCGACATGACCGCCAGGATATACGCGTGTGAATCCATGGTATACCGCGTGGCAGGCCTGATGGACGCGAAAATGGCGGACCTCGACAAGAATGCGGCGGATTTCGGTATGCAACAGATGCTGGCCATCGAAGAATTCGCCATCGAGGACTCCATCATCAAGGTTTACGGCTCGGAGTGTTTCGACTATTGCGCAGACGAAGGCCTCCAGATGTTCGGAGGATACGGATATACACAGGAATACCCGCTCGAACGGTGCTACCGCGACAGTCGCATCAACCGAATCTTCGAGGGCACTAACGAAATCAACCGGCTCGTCATTACAACCACGCTGCTCAGGCGCACCACTAAAGGCGCTATTCCATGGATGGATGCCGCGAAAAAAGTGGCCAAGGAAGCCGAAACAGGCAAGTTGGACATCAAGGCCGAAGGGCCGCTTGCGTGGGATATCGAAGCCACCGAGCGAGCGAAACGCGCCGCAGTATACGCATCGAACTCCGCCATTATGAAGTTCATGAACGATTTGCCCAAAAACCAGGAAATTATAGAGATGACCGCCGATATGATTATTGACGTCTACGCAATGGACTCGGCAGTCACTCGAACATTGCAGCTCATCGAAACCCATGGCGAGGAAAAGGCGAAATTCGCAATTGCGGCGTGCAACGTCGCGTGTCAGTTGGCTGCCGATAAGATTTTCGTCCTTGCCACTCAGCTACTGAGTTCCTGTTTCGAGGGCGATGAACTCGATAAATTGACCAAAGGCCTGCATAACTTCAGTTTCTCAAGTCGCACAAACCTGATCGAAAAGCGCCGCATAATCGCCGACAGAATTATCGACAGGGAAGCCTACGAGTTGATTTAGCAACAATACTGGATACCGGACAACAAAGGCGGGGAAGGCCTAATTACCTTCCTCGCCTTATTTTTTCGGTAACTCCGTAGTGGGCCACGACCATCCCTCTAAATGCCCGCATCGCTCACCTAAATCGTTTCCGGCACGAGGAGAAAACCCTCGATACGGGCCACCTCCCGAAGACGGTCGTCCAGACAGACAAAATACTTCCCGGCGGGACGGTGATTGGCCCAGATCATCGCAGCGGCCAGTTGAAGCCCATCGGCGGCCTTCAAGGGGTGCCTGTGAATTTGCCGAATCGCTTCCAGCCGCACATTGTCATCCGGAGCGATCTCTTCCCAGTAAATTTTAAGAGCTGCCGGCAATTCCCTTGCACTTTCCGCCTGGCCTTGATTTATAATGAGCATTCTATGTAATCGAGATATAGCGGAATGGCATTCCACTTCCGTGCCCCACCACACCGCCATTTGTTTCCGGTCGGAGTGAAATGCCGATTTATGTCCCAAAGAATGCAGCGGACGAATTGAACGATGGAGTCACTCTCCTCATTGATTATTTTTGTTGTCCGTGCATTTTGTTCTCATGACGTTTGTGGGTGTGAATACGGTCAAGAGGCATCGCCCGGCGGGCTGCCACTTCCTTCGTCACCCCTGCTCTTGGATACAAGAAGCACTATATCTTCAGGATGTATTTTCCTTTTTCTCTACAAAAAACTTGCGTGTATACATCAAGTAGCCCAGCTTTAGAAGCATAAACAGGTAAAACCCTATCATATACATATACTGACTCTGCATAAAATCAAGTTGCCGTAAGCGTTCAAGTTGTTGCTCGGAGTAATTCATCTTTTCATAGAATTCCATAAAATCCATGCGCGAAAAAGTAATGATTGCCGAAATGGACCATACAACAACATACGCAACTGCTCCCCACCATGCCGTCATCTTAAGTTTATAAGTGCCCCAGATTAGATAAACAAGTAATAACTCATTTACAAAAATTACTACTGCGCCGGGAAACCCGCTGAGGATGAATCCAAATAACGGAATTACACAACCTTGAAACGCCGGCAGCACCGTAATTATAGCGCTAAATCCGAACCAAAGGCTAAGAGCAAGAACAGGAAGCGGGCATTTGTCTGTCCAACGGATATTTTGATCCCTAAACTCACATGTGGTTTTTACGTTCTTGCTTCCATAGAAGAGAACAAGAAAGCCAGGTATTATTAAAAAAATGACAGACATAGGCACCATCGCAATATATATCCCAATCTTGAAAGATGATCTAATATTGGCCGGCTTATGGAGTAACTGTCCACTCCTTTCCATCAGGTCGAGTATTTCAGGCATGAAAACCACAACAACGATAAATCCGATCAGTCCGCAAACAAGCCAGATACAGGACGTGGTCAGAATAAGCGCTCGTGCCCACCTTTTTGCTTTTATGGAACCGATTCCCATCCATATGAACCAGACTGCAAGAATAAGAAATAACAAAGCGCCGGAAATTTGTGTGCCAGCAATGATATTTCCCCCCGCACTTTTTTCGAGATTGGCTGCGGCAACCATCGCCAGTATCATTAAAGGCACCATGAGCGCACAGATTGCGCCTAAAAGAATCTGAAATATTCCGAAGACTACCAACCATACGCTACGGTCTTTAAATTCAGGATCTCGCACCACACTTTTACTGTTTGTCATGTTATACCCCCCCTTGTTTTAGGGATTATGCACAACCAAAAAATCAGAGATGTGCATTAGCGCGTCCTCTGAAATGATTTGTCATATAACTTTGGCTAATATAGCCTTAATCCATCTTTTTTTCCACAAATCACTCTCTTTATTGATTATTACGATTTACGGCGCTATCATGGGGGTTTAGGCAACCCGAATCCGAACGAAGATTTACGATGTCTTTCATGTCAAAAAACATTGCTTTTTCGGCTTACGGGCTGAATGATATTGTGAAAGGCTCCCGGTTCATCTCTTCCTACCGCAGCCTTCTGGATAATATGCGTATGAGCGCCGACGAGATGGTTCATTATTCCAATTTGAAATTACAGGGAATAATTAAATACGCTTATGAAAACACGCCCTATTATCGACGGATTCTCGACGAACGCAACCTGAAACCAGGTGACATCCGGTGTGCTGAAGATTTGCAGCTTCTCCCGATATTGACCAAGCGGATTATCCGCCGGCATTTCGACGAACTGCAACCGAGTCGTTTGCCGCCCGACAGCTACTTCAGGATCACCAGCGGTACAACGGGCGAGCCGATGAAGTTCCTCATTACGCTGGAAGCCTGCAACTGGCGCGATGCGGCCAAATTGCGAGGTCGAAATTGGACGGGCTTTACCTTGGGCACGTCCACCATTCTGTTGGTCGGCTCGACTTTTGATTACGATAAATTCTATACGCTCGGGGGTCGGTTGCGGCGATGGATTAATCGCGAAAAGGTCTTGAATACACACATGCTTAACGACGAAATTTGCCGCGATTATATCGATATAATCCGCCGCACCGCGCCAAAAACGCTTAACGGCTATGTGAACTCGTTGTATTGCATTGCAAAATATTGCCTCGAACATGGCGTTGAAGATCTTCGTTTCGATTTTGTTTTCCCTGAAGCCGAAACGCTAATGGACTTTCAGCGTAAAACGATCGAAAAGGCGTTTAATTGCCGCGTTATCGATCATTATGCGACCCGAGAGACTTCACTCGTATCACACGAATGCCCCCACAACGGCGGTTACCATGTGTCTATTGATAACGGCGTTATTGAAATAGTCCGTGACGGCCGGTGGGTGCAACCGGGCGAGTTGGGCAACGTGCTGGTTACTGATTTTCACAACCGGGCCATGCCGTTCATACGTTATCAAATCGAAGACGTTGCGGTCAGGGGGGAAGGGCCATGCTCCTGTTCGCGACCGTTGCCGACGATAAAATCCATCGAGGGACGTATGATCAACTTGATTACTCTGGAAAACGGGCGTATTGTCCATCCGTTCTACGCGATATATCTGTTTTATCCTGATCCGGAAGGAAATGTGGTTAAAGAAGATATCGACCTTCAGGGAATACTGAAATATCAGGTCATTCAGGAATCTTATACCGAATTCAGGATCAAACTGGTGTTGAAACAAGGTGATCAACTGGGAAAATACAAATATATTGTTGAGAACTACAAGAGATATTTCGGTCCACGGACACATGTAGAGTTGGAAAGCGTGCCGGAAATTCCGGCAGGCCCTTCCGGCAAGCAGCAGCTCATTATAAGCAAAGTATCGCCGGATATTTAGCGGAAAATCCAGGCACTCTTGAAATAACGGTCGCCTTTCTTGCTTATGACGCCTCGCGCCAGCAGGCGCTCGATATGTTTGCCCATGATCCCCCGCTCGACAAATATTAAAAATCAGTGTGTTTATCCCCGGAAATTATTTTCATTTTTTTCAATGGAGTTTCTTGCAAAAACAAGGCAACCGAGCATGCTTCATCTGAGACAAGGGATTAGACAAGGGATTTAAATCCCTTGTCTGTCGTAACCGGGTACCCCACCATGTCCGAAGGACTTGGTGGGCGGCCATGGCCGCAGGAGATCATACGACTTCGGCGATT
>Ga0180432_10006207_pt1 | contig 15619 bp, 8 predicted proteins | sample SS_ome_10_FD_132414 | JGI IMG/M metagenome (GOLD analysis project Ga0180432, IMG submission 132414) | Hypersaline lake sediment archaeal communities from the Salton Sea, California, USA - SS_1_MS_2 metaG | ecosystem: Environmental > Aquatic > Non-marine Saline and Alkaline > Hypersaline >... | reverse complement strand
GCCGCCCCATAGTAGCGCGCAGCAAACACGTCCAGCCGCCTTGCGACGTCCCCATAGAATCCGCGCACGTCTCCTGATCGGCGCGTCAGTTATCCTGCAGCGCCAGACCCGCCTGCGGCATGATCTCCTGCGTGAGCGGGCGGTCGACCAGCATCTCGCCGTCCTCTTCGATGCGGATGTGGCCGCCGACCGGGCCGGTTTTGTTGAGCGCGATCGTGTAGGTGCGCGCGCCCACGGAGAAGGTCAGCTCGACCTGGTCTTCATCCTCGCGCACGGAGCTGTCGACCATTTCCTCCACGGACTGGTCCGCCGCCTGGATAAGGTGCAGGAAATGGTCCTGTTCGCGCGGAGCGCCGGGCCTGGTCTCAACCCGCCATCGTCCCATGACCTCCGGGATGATTCTCTCTGCTCGGTGCCGAGCGGGAAGATTCCTTGTTCTCTTCTCCCACCAATCGTCGGTCAGCGGCCAGTTTTGACCGTCGGCCCAGAATTCCTTTCCCGGTCCCCCGATCTTCACGAACTGTGCGTCCGTCGGATAATGGACGCGGCAAAACATGCGTCCGCCGTCCTGGTCCGCGCGGAATGTGTTGCCCATGACCGTCGGTTCGTTCGAGGTATGCAGGAGCCATTTCTTCGGGTACTCCGCATTGGTCGAGGCCACCCGGTCGAAGATGACGAAGTAGTCCGGCGCGATATACAGAAACTGTCGCACCATTTGCGCGCACTTGTCCGGACGATAGGTCTCCGTCGCGTCACTCGCCGCGTACGCAAACAGGCCGTGCGTCTCGAAGGCCACCGTGTTCGCAGCATCGGGCTTGCGATATTGCCCGCCCGCGTTGGTCTGGGCCTCTCGTCCGTACATGCCCTGAAATTCCTCGCCCGGCATGCGGATGAGCACGCAGTTGTGCGCCACGCTCTGCGAGTAGTACTCGGTCTGGTGCGGAAAGGCGTTGCGCGTGCCGGTGTCCAGGGCCAGGAATCCCTGCTTGTAGATCGCGAAGTGCGTGGCGTCGAACTGCGGCGAGCAGTCCACGCCGCCCCCGGGGTTGAAGAGCGCATAAGTATCCTCCGTCCCGCTTCCGCTGCGCAGGAGCACCGTGCCGTTGCCCGCAAAATGGCGCGCCAGGGGCAGGTTCTCGGGCAGCGGCGCGCCATGTTCGTCCACCGGCGACCAGATCTCGCTCCAGATCGGGATGTACCCGTACTTGCCGGCACGCAGATAGTCCATCCGGTGCCACAGGTGCCGGGACAGATCCGCGAGCTGGGGGTGCATGTCTTCGTAGAAGAAGATGTGCTGGGCCAGATACCCGCCGAAGGCGCGCGCCCAGCTCTCGGGGCGGATGTACGCAGGATTGTGCCAGGCCTGGCCCAGGCCGAAGTGCTGAAAGTCCGGCAACAGGTTCCAAAAGGCGTGGTTGGGGATGAGCGCGCTGTGGTGCCACGCCTGCGGGATGCCGCGGCGCACCGCGGCCCGCCACGTATGGAAGAAGCTCCACTCCGCGTGCGGATAGGCGGGCAGGGCGTACTCGATCCGGGGCCGAAGCGACCCGTCGTCCTGGCGCAGCCGGGCGCGCGTTCGGATCATCTTCACATGGTCCTCGTACCCGCCAGCCAGGAGATGGAGCGCCCGCCGGGTGTCCTCGTCGTCCAGTTCGTCACAGAGCAGGCCCAGCCCGGCGTACCAGTGCAGGGCATACGATCGATAGAAGGACCCCCCGTAGCTCACCCCGGGAAAGCGCTCCATCGCCTTGTGTGCGTGGCGCACCATGCCCGAGGCGAGCGCCTGCCGCTCGGCAGGCGCAAGGTCGTTCCACACCCAGTCCAGGGCCGCCAGCCACGAGATCCGCGTAAACGGATACTTGAGCCCGTGCTGCCAGCTGGCCTGAGCGTCCTCGGAGGCCGCCAGGCTGCGGCGGTACTGCTCCAGGCTCGCCCGGAGCATGCGCCTAATCTTTTCAAGCAGATCCTTGTCCCGCATCGCGCGATACACAAAGGCGCTGGGCGCGAGCTCTCGGCCCCAGTCCTTGACCGTGATCTCCTCCAGGGGCGGCAGGCCGTCGGCGGTCTGCTTCATTCTGTCGTAGGCCCACTTGCCTGGCCCAAGCGCGCGCTCGCGCATGGCGGGCCACATCTCCTTGTTGAGGAAGAGACGCGGACGGTCCCTGCGCAGCAACTCCACAAGCGACGAGAACGAGGGCACGCCCGGTGCGAACATGGGCCGCTCATCCGCGGCCGTCGGGTCAGCCGCCTGCGCCGGGCCGACCGCGAGTGCAGACGTCACGGCCAGCACAAGCGCCAGGACCGCACTACTCTTGCTGCGCATCCCTGCTCCCTTCTATTCATTCGTTGGCCCCATTCAGCCACCGGGCACATCAGTCCTCAATGCGCAGCCAGCCGAATCGGTCGACCGTGTGCCAGTCGCCGGGCGTCCAGCTCCAGCTGCTCGCCTGGATCTCGTCCTTGCGGAACCGGCGGAACACGTTCATGCGCCATGCGTCGCCGATGGCCGTCAGGCCAAAGGCCTCGAGCGGGAACGCGACCTCGGCCGTCCAGTAGCCCTGGTGGCGGCTTGCCGCCGCCTGCCAGTCCGGCGCGAACGCGTAGTCGCGCTCGCCGCCCGCGACCCGCTGGTCGAAGCGCACCCCCGCCGCGTTGAAGACCATCTGGTAGTACACCCGCTTGTCCGGGTCCGGCTGAAGGAACACGGCGATCACGTCGTCGCGCGAGCTCCACATCTCGTCCTCGCCCTTTGCGGTGGCGCGCAACTCCGACACGTCCTGGTCCGCGCACGCGAACGCGAGGTACAGCGCGTCCTCGGTGTAGGCCGCCTTGAGGCCCGTCTGCGCCATGGACCGCATCTTCTCGGAGGTCACGAACCCGGTCTGGAAGGGCCGTCCGGCCCAGGCCGGCTCGTCCAGATCGCCGTTCACGGTGATCGGCGCCTGCGCGCGCCGGGCCACGAGCTCGGGCAGGCCCTGGATGTTGTCCGACGCAGCCACGGTCCGCACGTCTTCGGGCAAGGCGGAGAGCTTGTCCGCCGCCTTCTCCAGGTGCAGGCGGGCCTGCCAGAAACGCGGGCGCTTGATCATCGACCAGGCGCGCGCATACTCGCCGGCATCCACCGTCGCCTGGATTTCTTGCGCGGCGGCCTGCATGTACGTGCGCTCCTCCTCCGAGAGCGCGTTGCGAGTGGCGGGGCTCTGGCACAGCGCGGCCACGCGGCGCGGGATCGCGCGCAGCGACTCGATGCGCGGGCCGGAAAGCTCGCCCGTGGTGTAGCCGAGGATGGAAAGTTCCGGCGAGTCGGTGCGGAACGCCCGCATGGCAAAGGGCGCGAGCTCGATGGCGAGCTCGGTCTCGCCCGCATCCGCCACGCGTTCGCCGTCCGGAACCGAGACGAGCTCCGCGCCGCTCGTCAGGGTCACCGTGCCCCGGAACGGCCAGAACCCGGGGTTGACGACATAACACCACGCGTCCGCGTCGCGGTTGAGCACGCGGATGGCGAGGTTGGTCTGCAATCCCGTGTTGAGCACGGGCTCGAATCGCTGCGCAGGCAAATGGGTGAACGGCTTGACGAGCTCGCGGATCACCTGCTCGTGGCCGAGGTTCAGGTTCACGTCCGTGAACCCGGAGAGCAACAGCTGCGGGTCCGCGGTGATGAGGCCCTGGGCCAGGGCCTCGCGGGCGAACGCGCCGCTCGGCTGGGGCATGATCGTAAGCTCGGTGCGGTTCTGGATCCAGTCCGTGCCCCGGATGAGCTCGCCCCAGGGATCGTCCTCGCCGGCCGTGATGCCGCCCGTGACCGGGTGGGACTCATGCCAGCTCGTGCGGCAGAACACGTACCGGTTCGTGGGCGAGGCGTGCGCGGCGATGAAGCCCGGCTCCTCCCTGGCCAGCCACAACAGCGGATCTTGGTGCGGGGAGAGCGAGTTTCTGCGCCCGGCTCGGCGCCAACTGATCGTCCACCGGCCCAGCCAGAAGTTGTCGATGCCCTTGAGCGCGTCCAGGTCGATCGCGAAGTCGTCCAGGATGTCGGGCAGGGTTCGCCCGCTCTCGTGGTAGTAGGCGAACGTGTCGCGATTCTCGAAGCCCTGGATGTTCACGAACTGGAGGTCCCGGTCCGCGGCCACCAGGTCCGCGGTCTTGGTCATGAGCTCGGTGAACTTGTCGCAGCGCCACTGTAGAAAACGCGCGCGCACCTGGGGGTCGTTCTCGATGAAGGACGCGCGCTTCTGGAACCGCTGCGGGTCTCGGGGGCCCGCGGGCAGGTCGATGCCCGTCTCCTGCTCGAAGAGGCCCATGGTCACGTCGTCGAAACTGTACAGGAGCGGCTGCTCCCACTTCTCTCCGTCGCCGACGGCCGGCATCCAGTACCCGGTCCCGTACTGCATGGGGCCGATCAGCTGATGGATCCCCCGATAGTTGGGCAGGTGGTCGAAGGTGTCGTTCATCCGCGCCACGACGCGCAGGTACGCCGCCTCGACCGACGGGTGGAGCCAGTTGGGCACCATCGTGATGCTGTCCTGGTAGTCGCGCTGGCGCCCCTGGGCGTCGACCATGTTGATGGTATCCGCGCCCTGGGCGACCTCGGCGTCCGACACGTTGCTGCCGACCTCGTAGGACTGGGAGAACTCCAGCCCGGCGAAGAAGTCGATCTCGTTCACGTCGAACACGTGCGCGAGCATGGACCGCGTTCCCCAGGGCACGCGCGCGTCCGCGATATCGCTAATGTACGCGTAGGGCGTGTTCATGCTCGTGTACTGGTAGCAGCCGATCACCTGCGCATTGTGCCCCGCGAACTTGAGGTACTGCGCGTACGTCTCGGCGGCCGCTTTCATCCACGCGAGGTCCTTGAGGTACGTGCGGAGGACCGGCATCCGCTTCTCGGCCTCTTGCTCCGCCTCGCTCAGGGGGCGGTCCATGCCGAAGTTGCGGCCGAACCCGCTCGTGAAGAACTGACGCTCGGTGTGGATGCCGTACCATCGGCTCGCGCCCGCGCCCACGGAGGGCAGGTCTCCCGCAATGCGGTAGATGCGCAAGCGGCCCACCGCCGCGGGCCCCTGGCCGGCGGGGAACCCGTTGAGGATGTCCACGGAGTGCGGCCCGTGGTCAGCGACCTGGATCCAGCGTAGGGTCTGCATCGCGCCCGTGGTGAAAAACTTGAGCCCGGTCTCCACCCCGACGCCCGCTTGGCTGGCGAATCGCACGCCGTCCTTCTTGCTGCTGACCGCGACCTCGATCTCGCGGTACGTGTTGTCCGGATAGGTGAGCTCCATGAGGTACAGGGAGCCCGGTTCCTGGAACTCGATGCGGTAGCTGAACCCGGAGGCCCAGGCGTCCGCCCCGACCTCCCGGTAGGCGAGGTCGCCGGACCGAACGATCGTCGGGGTCTCCACGGTCCGCGCCCGTTGCTTGAAGTGCTCCGTGGCCCATTCGTGCCACGGATGCGGGTCGTCGGGATCGGTGAAGTCGATCGTATCCTCGAGCACGAGGTCGAGCCCCTCGGTGTACGCGGTGCCGGGCACGACCTGTTGCTCCAGCGTTTGCAGCACGACCACGGGCTCGGGCGGACGCTCGGCCAATACGTTGTCCTGCGCGTCCTCCAAAACCAGGGCCATCACGTAGACCCCGTCTTCGCGCGTCCCCAAGTCCAGGCGGTACACGAGCGAGTCGCCGCGTGTGTCGAACTCCGAAATGGTGCCCCGGTCTGCGGGCTCGACCATGCCCTCTGCGTCGGCCGCGCCCAGGTGCCAGGTGAGCGCCGGAGTGCGGTCGGCCCAGCCGCCGGGCACGCGCACTTCCACGGTCACCGGCCGGTCGTCGCGGAAGAACAGGAACTGCCCGTTCGGGTTCTCGATGAAGAGGGGTCCTCGATACGTTGGCAGGCACATCTTGGTGCGGAACGCGCGTACGTTGAACCAGACCCCGGTGGACTGCTCGGGCGCGCTCCAGTCGCTGTCGTCGAACCCGACCTGGTTCCAGCCCGCCGGGGCCCCGGCCGCGACCTTCCAGTGCGGGCCGCTCTGGATGCGGATGACCTCGCCCGAGTGCATGACCACATCCGCGATCAAGGAGAGCGGCGGCGGATTGCCCTCGCGGAGCCCATAGAACCCGATCACATTGCGGCCACCGGGCCGCAGGTACGGGGCGATGTCCACGGGCGCGAGATGATAGAGCTGGCGCGCGCCGCTGCGCTCAGCCTTCTGGCCGTTGATGTACAGCGTGCTCACCACCCGGTGGTCGCCGTACCAGTACCGCTCGTTCTTGTTGATCACGTCCGCGACCGCGCGCCAGATCCGGCCCTCCGGCAGGTCGAACTCGAGCCGCGCCACGCCCTCGTACACGCCCGGCTCTTTCTCGGGCAATGCCATGCCCTGGGGGTACGTGGCCTCGTACGCGCCCAGGTCCATGGCGCGCGCGCTCGCCAGTCCCACCACCATGGCCGCCACCAGGCAGGCGATTCTCCAGCTTCGCTTACACACGCTCCGCTCCCTCTGCTGCGGCGCTCCTTCGCGCCTTGGCTCATGCATAACCGAGCGCACCAAGCGTCCAGCCGGTCCTATCGGGCTGTCTCCCGCACGTCCAGCGTGTGCGAGGGGAAGTCGAGCTTTACCTCGTGCCGGTCCGTGGCATAGGCCAGGGACTCGATGTTGCGGGTCTGTCCGGAGATCGCAACTTCCGGGACCTCGCGAGGCGCCTCCTGCGTGGCCCAGGCCATGTCGCGCACGGCCCGGGTGTACGCGGCCGCATCGCCGGTGTCCTCTTCCTTGTACTTGTGCGTGAAGTAGATCACGCAGTACCCCAGGCCGAGCGCCCCGCCGCAGGCCATCACGGTCCTGGCGCGCACGTCGTTGCGCATGCTGGGCTGGCCGTGGTGGAACTGGTAACAGGGCTTGGCGCTGTGGCCCACGAGCGCGGATCGGAGGCAATGCCAGAACGCGCGCTCCGGGTTGGCGATGGCGCCCGCGTCTTCGTTGAGGATGAGGTCCGCCGCCTCCATGACCTTCTTCGGCATGCGCGAGTCGTTGAGCATCAAAACTTTGTCGGCAAAGGACCGAGTCACCTGCCGGACGTCCCACATAAAGTCGTTCATCCCGTTCCACCAGCTGTTCCCGTCGTAGGCCGCGTCATAGGCGTTCAGGCCCTCGCCGAAGATGGGCAGCCCCGCCGGCCAGGTGTCGATGTACGTGCCCGCAAGCTGCGGATAAGTCTTGAGCAAAAACGTGATCCGCCGACACAGCCAGTCCCGCCACTCCGCGGCGCGCACGTCCATCACCGGGTCCGAGTCCATGGGGTACTCGGTCGAGGGCACCACTCCGCCCTTGAACCAGTTCATGTCGATGGCCATGGCCTCCTGCATGCGCACCTGCTCCAGGCCCGCGTCCGCGGCCTTGTACCGCAGCCGATGGAGGTCCGGCATGCCGAAGTCCGGGTCGGTCATGAGCTTCACCCTGCCGTGCACGCAATTGTAGTACATGAGGGGCGCCAGCCCGAGCTCGGCGAGCACCTCCAGCGACTGGACGAAAAAGGCCATGCGCGGGTGACGCTCGGCCATGCGCGGGCCCCAGTACCGCGCGTCGAAATGCTGGGACAGGTGCCCGGGTTCGATGACCACGTACTTGGCCCCCAGGTCGCGCACGGTCCGGGCGTCCGCGCGCAGCCGGTCCAGGTCGAACCGGCCCTGCGCGTCCGCGTACCAGGCATCGTCGTAGAACCACATGAGCCCGGGCCCGTCCCCGCGCACGCCCTGGTAGGGCACGGCCGCGTGGTAATTGCGCACGCAGTCGATGAGCCCGGCCCCCCGGACCACGTAGAAGACAAGCTCCCAGGCGGAGCGCTCCGTGCCGTCGAGAAACGAGAAGGTCACCCCGCCGTCCCCGAGCCGCATGCCCACACCTTTGTCGGTCGTCTCGCACGCGATCATCTCGCATGGGGCGTTCGTTCCCGGGTCCATGCACACGGCCAGGGGCAGGTCCGCGGGAATCGCGCCCTCGGCCGCGGCCGAGCGCTTGGGCAGGCCGTAGTGCGCGAAGTTCAGCGCCGCGCCCTGGAGCTCATAGACCGGCGGATTGTGCAGCCATGTGGGAACGTACGCGAGGCTTCGATCCGTGGCGAAACGAATTGTCAGAGGATGTCGGCTCAGGCCCCGGTTGCTCACGCGCATCCGGTACCGCGTGATGTCGCCCTGCTCGCGCGTCTCCACGTCCACGAGCGTATTGTAGAACGCGAAGCTCTGGCCATAGACCTCCTGCTTCTTGACCCGCGCCTCGTCGGGAAACCGGATCGTGTCGAGGCGTACGGTGCTGGCTTGGTGCGTCATGGCGAGTAGCCTTTCTGTTCTCTGTGGCATCCGTTCCGCGGCGCACTTGTCATCTCGCCGCGCGTAGCCGTCCCCTCACATCCGAGATTCCAGGGGGATTCGCCTCCCGGGTCGCCTGCCACTGGGGCTGACTCGACCGAATCTTGGGGCCGAATTCTGGGCCGTTCCAGCGCATGCTACGCTGCCGATCCGAGCGGTCAAGATATTTCGATCTATGTCGGCAGGCTGTGAGCGTGCAACCCGAGGCCCAAGGCGGCGCGTCTTGGATGCCAGTCCCTGTTCTGCCCTCGTTGCCGGGGTCTGTCGTCCGTCCAGGATCGCAGCGGCGAGGCCCCAGGGCAACCGGAGACGGGATAAGTCGGATGCTCTGTCCGTCGGGTACAGAAGGCCGGGCTCGGATCGCCTTGACTCGCGCGGTGGATCGGCGTAAATGACACCATGGATGTCGGCATGCACACGAGAAGGACCCGTATGATCCGGTGGTTGACAGTGGTCTTCGTCATGCTGCTGGTCGGCATCGTGCTCGTTGTGGACCAAGGGATGCGATGCGAAAGAGAGCATTTGCGTGGGCGGACACGCGTCCTGGCGTTCGTTTGGTCGGTGTGAAGGCCCGTGGAGCCTGAGCCCGAAGAGAACGGAAAGCCGTCCGATCTCCTGCTGAAAGGGGTAAGGTGACCCCCGCGAAGATCTGCTCCCTCATGATCTGGGTGAATGCAGCGATCCTGGTGAGCTTCGGGCTCTACTTCTTCCTGGTCCCGGCCGCCATTGTGATCTACGATCTGACCGACGAGGGCATCCGCGAGCCCGGCATACCGCGGGCAGCGGTTCGCCTGTTTCGCAGTCTCACCCCCAGGTACGGGCAGTGGGCCGAGGCGCGACTCGGCGCCACGCGAGCCGGTGAGGTCTCCACACGCAACATCTCCGGCACCGAGTGGCCGCTTTTCGGCAGCGTGTTCTACCTGTGGTCCGTGGAGTCCTTGCAGGAGGCATGGGAGCAAGACCACGGCCTGATGCCAACGGCGCCCAAGGTCTACGCAGAGGACGCCATCGACGCGGCCGCTCGGCTGGTGATCGATCCCGCGCACGCCGCCTGGGTCCGCAAACACTGGGGCGACGATTACCTGCACACGGAGAACGTGTACTACCGGATGCTTGGGATCGGCGCGCTGACGAGTCATGCCAAGCTGACCGGCAGCCAAGAGCACCTCGCCTATTTGCGCGACCAGGTGGAGACCCTGTCCGCAGAGCTGGCCGCGAGTCCGCACGGATTGCTGGACGACTATCCCAGCCAATGCTATCCCGGCGACGTTCTCGTGGCCATCGCCTGCATACGACGCGCCGACGAGGTGCTGGGCACGGACCATTCCGCGTTCGCGCAGCGAGCGATCCGAGGCTTTGAAGGACCTCGCCTGGACAAACGCGGACTGGTCCCCTACGCGGCCAGCTCGCGCAGGGGGAAGGCCTTGGGGCCTTCGCGCGGGTGCGGCAATGCCTACGTCTCTCTGTTCGCGCCTGAAATCTGGCCCGAACAGGCAAGGAAGTGGTATGCGCGATTTGTCGAGCACTTCTGGCAGGAGCGCTGGACTGCTGCCGGGTTCCGCGAATTCCCCAAGGACATGCAAGGCTACGACTGGTACATGGACGTGGACGCCGGGCCCGTGCTTGCCGGCTTCGGCTTCGCCGCGTGCGGATTCGGGGTCGGCGCCTCACGCGCGAACGGCCGATTTGACCATGCCTTTCCCCTGACCGCCACGACGCTCGTGGTCTCTTGGCCGTTGCCTGACGGCACTCTCGCTGCGCCCCGCGTGCTGTCCAATGCCACGGATGCACCCTACCTGGGCGAGGCGGCCATCCTGTACAACCTGACGCGCATGCCCGCCCAAGGCACGGACATCGTACCCGGCAGGAGCATCCCCGGCCTGGTGTACATCCTGGTCTGCGCGCTCATCGGCCTGGACCTTCTCTTCGTCGGGTCCAGTGTGCTCAGGGTACGGAAGTGGCATCTGCGTCGCGACGTGAGCCGCATGCCTCGACCGCGTGTGCAGGCCTGCCTATGGGCCACGCTCCTTGTCGCCGCTGTGGCGAGTGCATGGCTCTGGCACTGGGTCGCGGCCGTGCTGCTGCTCGTCATACAGTTCCTCCCGCGCGTGCGCACCCCAAAGCCGAGCAAACAAGGCGGCTAGGCAGGTGTAGTGTAGACTGCATGCGCGGTGTCTTGGCCCGCGCACGCCGCTGCGTGGTCGGACTGGAGCGCGGATGTGAGGGGGTCGGGTCTGCTGTTCTGGCTCCATGCGTGAGGCCCAACCCCTTCTCACCCGCGCACGCCCAGCTTGTCGGCCCATTCGTTGAGCGCGTCGACCGTGGCCTGGCCGAGGTCCACGCCCTCGCGCCGGATCGTGCGCGCGGCCCGGTGCGAGCGCTCGCCCGGCAGGGCAATCGGGTGCCTCCGGTCCAGGGGCCGATGCGCTTTGAGGAGCTCGACGAGCCGCTTGGTCCGCGATCGGAACCTGCGCGGCGTCATGAAGTGCTCGACATCGATGACCAGGAACGCCTGCGAGGACCCGTTGCCCCCCTGGGGCGACAGGCTCACCTCGTCCGTGATGGCGCCGCCCCCCAGGACCGCGGACAGGATCTCCACGAGGAGCGCCACCCCGAAGCCCTTGTGCCCGGCCATGGGCTGGGGCACGCCGCCCTGCATCACGCGGGCCGGGTCGTCCGTGGGGCGGCCGCGCGCGTCCAGGCCCCAGTCCGGCGGGATCTTGCGGCCCGCGGCCCGGTACTCCTGGAGCTTGCCGTACGACGCGTATGCGTTGCAGATGTCCAACAGAATCGGGAACCCCGCCCCGGTCTGCGCGGCGAACCCGAACGGGTTGTTGCCGATGGCCCGGTCGGCCGAGCCGCCCGTGCCCATGCACGAGACCGTGTTGCTGGCCGCGATGCCCAGCATGTTCCGCTCCGCGGCCAACAGCGCGTACCCCGCCGCGCCCATGAAGTGGTTGCTGTTGCGCAGGCTCACCATCGAGACGCCGTAGCGCGCGGCCTTGCGCATGGCCTTTTCCATGGCCCGGTACGCGGCCAGGGGGCCGGGCGCGTTGTCGCCGTCGAGCACGGCCACGGCCTGCCGGTCCAGGACCGCGCGGATGTCCGGGCGGGCGTTGAACATGCCCTCCTCCAGGTGGCTCAGCATGCGGGGCAGCCCGGTCACGTCGTGATGCCCCACGCCGCGCAGGGTCATGGTCTTGTACACCCAGGCCATGGCCTGCGCGTCGACGCGCCGCAGCCCGACCTTGCAGAGCAGCTTGACGGTGGCTCGCTCCAGGTCCTGGATGCGCATGTTCGATCGGATCATGTCGTCCCCTTCTGCCTCGAAGGCATTGGCGCCGCGGCCGTGCCTACTCGATGGCCAGGTCGTACACGTGCGTGCCGTACCCGTCGAATTCGTCCTGGAACGTGTTGCCCGTTGGGGTCAACGTGCGGTCCTCGAACATCACCGCTGCGGAACCGACCGACGTGCCTTCGGGCAAGACGAACCGGGCGGTGGCCGGCTCGTTCTCCGCATTCACGCTCAACAGGTACACACGGCCGTCCAAATTCCTGGTCAGGCAATGGATGTTGCACCGCGGGGCTGCGACGGGCTGCACCGACACCGGCGGCCCGGGCCGTGATTCCGGGCCCACCAGCACGGGTGTCAGTGTATTCACCTCCTGCGCGAGCCGGCCGAACTCGTGCCACAACGGCTCGTACAAAGGCTTGTACTTGAAATACAGAATCCCGTGCGCCCCGTGCACGAGCGCGAGGTAGGTCTGGCACCGTTGCTCCTGCGGGGTCAGCTCGCGGATGGTCGCGCTCCACAACCCCGCCTGAGGGACCAGCCAGAACGGCACGCCTTTTTGCCGCGCGATGCGCACCGCCGGATCCACGAGCCGGGGCACGCGCAGGATGCTGTGCGATTCCGGCTGCCAGTACGCGTCGACGCATCCGATGTCCCAGCCGTCCGGGAACCGGATCTGCATACAGAAGATCGGGAACGTGGAGTGATAGGGGTCCATGTCCTTCAGGGCTCGGTGCAAGCGCACGACCCGGGCTCGGTCGCGCTCCACCGGCTCGCCCACCGTATACCAGGCCAGCAGTGCCGGGTGGTCCTTGAGCTTCGGCAGGATGTCCATGTACCCGGGGAACACCCTCTGGAACTCTTCTTCGAACCCGGACCCCGCGTGGAACAGGCCGACCACCACCTTGAGCCCATGCCTGTGCGCGGTGTCCAGATAGGAGCGCAGCGTGGTCAGCAATTCGTCCGGGTCCCAGTCCGAGCCGATGCGCTCCCTGCACAACACGCAGTTGAATCCCATGTCCGCCGCTTCCTCGAGCGCGGGTTCGGGCACATGGGTGATGCCGTAGGGAAAGAGCAACTCGCCGTCCACCACCGCGCCGTAGTTGGCGTTGAACTTGACCGCGCTGGGCGAGTCCTCGCGCTTGACAAGCGCGCACGAGTCCCCGCCCACCTGCGCGTCGTCGCGGACCAGGTTTGCCTCCACGTCGTAGGTTCCCGCAGGCAGTTCGCGGATCGGCACCTGGAAGGTCACTTCCTCGCTTGCCGGGGCGCGCGCCCGCCAGACCGCTTCCCCGTCCGCTTGCAGGACGGCGCGCACTTCGCTCTTCTCCAGGATGTCGGCCGCCAGGTTCACGCGGATCCGCAGGCGTGCGGTCTCTTCCGCGGTGTAGTAGCTCAGGCCCGGCCGCACGGACACGAAGCCCGGCGTCTGGAACTGCGCGGCCGGAGCCGCGGCCAAGACCTCGTGCGTCTGCGGATCGCGCACGAATACGTCCACGCGCATTCGGTCCGCGCCCCGCAAGGCCACCGGCATTCGCACGGCCGCGGTCTCGTTGGCCGACACGCGCACCGTGCGTTCGGTGGGTTGCGGCTCTGTCTCTCCGGCCGCGGTCGACAAGCTCACGATCCCGGCCCGGGGCTGTGCGGTGTTGTTCTGGACCACGAACCGCGCCTGGAGCGTGCCCTCCTGGGGGTCGTAGTTGCCGAAGGTCAGGCTGGTGATCGCGAACCGCGTGTACTTGCTCAGGTCCACCTCGGGCGCCGGGGTCACGCCGAACCAATCGGGCTCGTGAAAGGACAGTTTGTACGGCGGCGACCACGCGGAATACGCATCGCGGCGCGCATGCACGCGGTACAGGGCCAGCCGCCACTGGTCGGTGGCTCGGGCCGCGTCCTCGGAGAAATTGTGAAGCGGCAGCGCCATCTCCACGGTCCAGCAGTTGTCCCCGGCCGCGGTGCGGACCCGCCAGTGCGCGTCCCACGCGGTGTCTTTCCTGTACTGGTCGAACGGCGTGGCCAGCGCGTTGGCGCCGAAGTGGTAGTAGGTGTTGCGCGTGTCCGGGGTGTCGACCAAGTCCAAGAAGATCTCCACCGCGTCATCCTGGGAAATCTTGCCGTCCCGCTCGGTGACGTTGGCCTCGACCTGCGGGCCCAGGGGCAGATCCGGATTGACGCCCGCCTGGTGCAGCCGGAATCCCAGGTACAGGGCCGTGTTGTCGTACCCGAGGTACGCCTCAGTCCGATCCGGCGCGGGCGCGCCCGTCTCCAACAGCCGGAAGCCTTCGACGCGCTCGGCCTGCCGCCAGCAGGACTCGTCCAGCTTGCCGTCGATCGTAGGGGCGGAGTCGAATCGGGTCCATTGCGCGCGCGGCAGGTCTGCGGCCTCGCCCGGAAGCGCCCGGCCCGCCGTTGCGATCAGGATGCCCGCACACGCGACTACATGCAGAATGCACCTCATGGGTCACTGTGCTCCTATTCTCTGCGCCGTGGACTCATGCTCGGCGTACGGGTGCACCTGCTCCCCGCGCTCCAGCTGGACCGCGTCGAGCCAGAAGGTCCCGGGACGGATGCTGTGGAAAAACAAATGCACCCGCGCAAGCGGATAGTCCTCATCCGCCACGAACGTGGCCGTATATCGCTGCCACTTGTCCGAGATCGTGAAGTGCTCGGTCTGCAGATTGGTGAACTCCACCCGCAGCTCCAGGCCCGGGCGGTCGGTCTTGGCGTAGAAGGAGAACGTATACGTGGCGCCCGGCTCGATGGGGCGGTACCGCTGCATCGGACTGCGCAGCAACTTGGCCGACGGATTGACGACCTTCAGGCACTTATCTCCGTGCGCGGCCTGCGTTCGATCCACGGTCACGACCGGCATGTTGTCCTGGCCGATCTTCTCCTTTACGTATCTGGGCACCCCCAGGGTCGCCCACTCGCTCCACTCGCCCCGGTACTGGCTCAGGTACCAGCCGTCGGCGATGCCTCGGTTCGTTTCGAGCTCAAAGCTCCCGTTCGCAATGATATTCTTCACCTCGTCTTCCCCGGGCCTTGCCGCCCCTGGCGTCAAGAGCGTCCAGGAGGCCAGCACGGCCACAACGAGCACACGTGCACGCACGGGCAAACCCTCCTTAGGGCAGAACGATCGCCTTCTCAACGGGTTGATCCTTTGCCCCGTCATCCATGGTAACAGACTCCGCATGCTCCCGGCCGTTCCACTCGACCTCCACGCGGTGCGGATCGGCGTCGTGCGTCCCTTGCGCGTCTCGGGTGAAATCGGTGACCGGTAGATTGCCCGAGCCATCCGAGCGCACAAAGCCGTCTGGCCCGGTCGAGCCCTGCACCTCGACGTTGCCCGCGTTATCGCGCACGCGGGCACGCGCGCCTGCAATGGGCTCGTGTTGCGCGTCCAGCACCTGCACCCGCAGGTACCACTTGCGCACCGCGTTGCTCGACCGGTAGAACATCTTCCTGTCGTCGGGAAAGTCCTTCCACGGCGTGCAGTTGACCAGGACCAGGCGGCTGTTCTCCCCGTACCGCCACTGGCCCACGTTCGAGTAGGGATGCGGGCAATCCTCGAACGTGCAATCGGTCAGCACGATCGGTCCCCGGTGCACGGCCAGGCTGCCGCAAGAGCGGAAGGTCAGGTTGCGAAGTTCGGCCGGCAGGCTGCACAAGAGAAGCGGAGTCCTGCATCCCTCGAACGTGGAATCGCGGACCGTGAGGTCGTGCCTGCTGCCCGGCCTCCCCGAGATGGACACGCCGTGACGGGCGTTCCTGATCACGCTGTCTTCGATGACCATTTTCCCGCTTTGGTGGCGGATCGTGTAGCAGTGGGCGCGCTCGGGCGCGGCGGTGACCTGCGAGTGGTAGCAGAGAAACGCCTCGCCCGCGGCCATAAGCACACGCTGCGAGTCCTCGGGGCCTGTAAACCGCAGGGTCTCCTCGCGCGACGGGGTGTCCCGGTCCCCGAGCGT
>Ga0180432_10006206_pt1 | contig 15619 bp, 11 predicted proteins | sample SS_ome_10_FD_132414 | JGI IMG/M metagenome (GOLD analysis project Ga0180432, IMG submission 132414) | Hypersaline lake sediment archaeal communities from the Salton Sea, California, USA - SS_1_MS_2 metaG | ecosystem: Environmental > Aquatic > Non-marine Saline and Alkaline > Hypersaline >... | reverse complement strand
GGGCGGGCAATGGGTGGTCCCCTGGCCTACCCCCGTTACGGCATTGGTAATGCCGGCAATACCTGGTATCCCTGTACTATGGCTGATGCCAACGGCAAAGAAATTCCCTGGGTGGACAGGGATGGGCGGGTACTGAAAACGGTGTCGGAACGCTGCCATCCGGCGCCCGGGCAGCGATTGACCATTCATGGCCCTGATGTACCTTATGAACTTCTTGGCGCCAACCTCATCCCTGACCTGCCCGAGCGTATTAAAAATGGGGAATATGCACTCCCGCTGTTTGCCGATTTACCCGGCATGCCCCGGCATGAGCGAAGGGCAATATTCGGCCTGATGGTAGGTCATGAAGGTAAGACCCGTATCCCGATTTATGACGTATATACCAGGGCGGGATTTGACCCGGACCGGGATATGCTTGAGGCGCGGGGTGCGTTTGGGATGGGCATAAGGGATGCCGTAGCGCCACAGTGGCGTGAGGCGGCATTCGGCAGCGGCGGTGCCGTGGTGATTGACTGGGACCTGAAGACCAATCTTGAGGGTCTCTATGCGGCGGGTACGCAAACGGCTTCCGGTGGTGACCATGCCCAGGCGGCTACCAGCGGGAGATATGCCGGAAGAAAGGCAGTTGCCTGCGCGCAGACCGTGGCTGAGCCGGCTATTGACCGTAGGCAGGTGGACGAAGAGAAGGCGCGTGTCTACGCCCCCCTGCGGCAGCGGGGCGACGTCGGCTGGAAAGAATTACAGGCTGGAATATGCCGCATAATGCAGGACTACTGCGGTGAGTACAAGAGTGAGGAAACCCTGAGGATGGGACTGAGATGGCTTAACAGCATCAGAGAGAGTGAAGCGGCCCGAACCTGTGTCGGCAACCCGCACGAGTTAATGCGTGTCCTGGACTGCCTTACCCGCATTACCGTGGCGGAAATGATTGTTCATGCCTCTCTGGCGCGGAAGGCAAGCAGTGCCCTTCTCGACTTCAAAAGGATTGATTATCCTGAGGTTGACCCGCCGGAATGGGACAAGTTTGTTACCACCCGGCTGGAAAATGGCGAGGTCAAGGTCGGCGAGCTCCCGTTTGACTACTGGCTCCGGCCTCCCAATGCGCCTACCTATCAGGAAAACTATGCGCAGCATTGTGGTCTGTGAACCGCTATGGCGTGGACTGGAAACGTATAAGGAGGTAGTGCTATGAAAGGGAGCATTATTATTGATGCTCATACCCACCCGGCCGGGCCGGCTATTGAAAGCGTCGAAGACTATACCACGATGGAAAAGCTGATGCTGCGGCAGCAGGCTGAGGAAGAACGGGTGGGAACGATACTCAAGTTCCTGGACAAATACGGCATTGATAGTGCCGTGGGTTTGGTATCCCAGGGTATATCGATTCTGCCCGATGAGAACGAACGAATTATCAAGGTGGCTCAGGAATATCCGGAACGGTTTCCTGCGGTGATGGTGGGCTTCTCAACGCCTCCGGTTCCCGGCGAGTTTAACCCGGATGATGCTGCCCGGGAAATAGAGTCCTACTTGAAAATTCCTCAGGTCAAGGGCGTGGGGGAGTGGGCGTTGATGGGAGCTTCCGGAATGGAAACATGGCCCGAATTATGGGCGAGGTATCGGCCCATCATGGATGTCCTCGCCGAACACAAAGCGGTGGCGCACTTCCATACCGGCGTCGCCCCCTACCTCCACCGGTCGCCGCGGGTGAGGAGTAACGGTAAACCGGGGTGGTGCGCCCAGCGGACATTGTGGTTCAGCAATCCCGCCCACATCGATGACATTGCTACCGAGTATCCGGACGTGCCGATTATCATCGCCCATATCGGCGTGCAGGGCTTTTTTTACTTCGGTGCGTACGCGGATATGGCGCTCCTGGTGGCTGCCAGGCATGAGAACGTGTACCTGGAGACAAGCTCCGCCCCTTACGAGGTGGTGGAAAAAGCGGTAGCCGACCCGGCAATAGGAGCGGAGCGGGTTATTTTCGGTACCGATACCCCGGCGCCGTTCGGACATTACCGTTACCAGGGTAACGCCTACCCATCTTACGGAAAGGTCCCGCCGACGTCCTACCCTGACCACTACAAGTATGACCTGGAGGTCATTGAACGACTGCCGCTGCATGACCGGGAGAAAGACATGATACTGGGCGGCAACATCTCCAGGCTTCTCGGCATTCAGTGAGGCTCTCGCTTGGTCTCTGGCTGTGCCGGGAAGTAAGGGTTTTTTGGCTCACTGATGACGTTTTGGCGTAGGTGCTTGTTCCGGTAACCCGGTGCTTCTTGTTTTGCTGCTCCGTCGCCGGCGATGGGTGGTTCGAAGATTTTCGGTACCGGCTGGCATCTGGTATGCCCGGTTCGACATTCAGCGCCGGAGATTCTATAATTGTAAGTAGCTTTTTGTACATCTGCTTGAAGCCTCTCTATAGTTTGGAAAGGAAAGTGCCATTAGTAAATCCAGGTTTCGCTCATTGTTACTGGGACTGCTGCCACTCTTTATCCTGGCTCATTTCACCCATCACCTGATGGGGGCATTGCTCACCCCCTTGCTACCGTTCATCCGCAACGAGTTTGCCCTTGATTATACTCAGGTGGGGGGACTGGTCTCAGCGTTTACCATAGCTTACGGAGTCAGTCAGCTTCCCGGGGGCTGGCTGGCTGACCGGCTCGGCGCGCGCCTGCTCATTGTCATTGGTGTCTCCGGGGTGGCACTATTTGGTCTTCTGGTAGGGCTTTCCGTAAATTATCTTATGATGCTTATCTTTCTGGTATTTATGGGTCTGCTGGGGGGTGGTTATCATCCGGCGGCTTCGCCGCTCATCTCAGACTTGGTTGACCCGAACCGTCGCGGGCGGGCGCTGGGAATTCATCAGATTGGCGGTACCGCCAGCTACTTCTTGGCTCCGCTGATTGCCGCTGGCATTGCTGCCGCGCTGGGCTGGCGCGGTTCCTTCATCACGGTGGCTAGTATCACCATGATTTTTGGCATTATACTTTATGTGCTTCTGGGCAGGCAGTTACATGCCGGGGAGGTAAAAGTTAAGCCGATTACCACCACCGCGGTAGCCGCTTTTCCCGGCCAACGGCGACGCCTGGTAGCATTTCTCGTTATGGCTATAATGACCCAGGCGCTCCTGTTTTCCTTACTGCAGTTCATCCCGTTGTTTACCGTCGATAATTTCGGTGTCAGTGAGGAAGTGGGGGCGGCTATGTTAGCGCTGGCTACCTCGGCGGGATTTTGGGGTGGTCCTCTGGGCGGTTACATTTCCGACCGTCTGGGCAAGGTACGTCTGGCATTGGGGTTGTGTTTCATTGCCGGACCATTTGTCTTCCTGCTCAACCTGTCGTCACTTGGCTGGAGCATATCGGCGGTACTGATTATTATCGGCATGGCACATTACACCATGCTGCCCATAGCCGAGTCCTTTTTGATTAGCAAGACATCTGAGCGCAACCGCTCTACCGTGCTGGGTGTCTACTATCTATGCAGCCGGGGAGGGCCGGGGCTGATTGCACCAGTGATGGGATATATTATTGACCATTACGGCTTTTATACCAATTTTGCCCTTACCGGCGCGGTTCTTTTGATTGTAACACTGGGCTGTGCTGCGTTTCTCTGGAGCAGCCGGGACTAGCTCACCGGTGATGTCTATGCCGCCGGTTACCACGTCTTACAGGATAGGCAGGTATCTCTTGAGCTCAAATTCGGTCACCTGGGACCGGTAATTGCTCCATTCAATCTTTTTGTTCTGGATAAAGGCGTCAAAGACGTGCTGGCCGAGGGCTTTCCGCACCAGTTCACTTTTTTCGGTTAGCAAGATAGCCTCCAGGAGGCTGGCGGGCAGCGTCTCTATCCCCCGTTCCTTCCTTTCCGGCTCGGTCATCTCGTAGACATTTTCCTCCACCGGTTCAGGAACCGGGTAGTTTTGCTCAATCCCTTCCAGTCCGGCGGCCAGCATGACACTGAAGGCGAGGTACGGATTGCAGGCAGGGTCAGGAGACCTGATTTCGATTCTGGTTGCCTTTTCTCTCCCCGGTCGGTATTCCGGCACCCGGATGAGGTCAGAGCGGTTCCGCCGGGCCCAGGACACGTATACCGGAGCCTCATAGCCAGGCACCAGTCGCTTGTATGAATTGACCCACTGGTTGGTCACCGAAGTTATTTCCGGGGCATGTTTGAGTAGTCCGGCGGTGTATGATTTGGCTATGCCGGAAAGATGAAATTCGTCGTTTTTATCGAAGGAGGCGTTGCGGTCGCCCTTGAAAAGCGACTGGTGGGTATGCATGCCGCTGCCGTTTATGCCGAACACCGGCTTGGGCATGAAGGTGGCATAGACACCGTACTTCAGGGCTACCTCTTTTACAATCATCCGGTAGGTTATCACGTTATCCGCCATGGTCAGGGCATCAGTATATCGCATATCGATTTCGTGCTGGCTGGCAGCGACTTCATGGTGGGAATATTCCACGCCGATGCCCATCTCCTCTAGCATGAGCACGGTTTCCTTCCTCATGTCAGTGGCGGCGTCCCGGGGGGTCAGGTCAAAGTAGCCTCCTTGATCCAGAGGCTCGGTACCGTTGCTGTCCCGGAAGTAGAAATATTCCAGTTCCGGCCCGACGTAAAGTGTGTAGCCCATGTCAGCGGCGCGCTTCAGGTTTCTCTTCAGGATGTAGCGGGGGTCACCGTCGAAAGGCTCCCCGCCGGGCAGGAGGATATCGCAGAACATCCGGGCCATGGCATAGGACTCGTGAGGCCGTGACGTTAGTATGCGGAAGGTATCGGGGTCGGGGAGGGCTACCATGTCACTTTCGTCGATGCGGGCAAACCCTTCGATGGACGAGCCGTCAAAACCCATCCCGTCGGCAAGGGCTCTGTCCAGTTCCTCCACGGTGATGGTAAAATTCTTTAAAAATCCCAGAATATCGGTAAACCAGAGCCGTATGAACTTGACACTATGTTCCCGGGCTGTCTTGAGTACGTACTCAATGCCTTCTTCCCGACTTCTGTTTGCCATCATTCTACCAACCTCCTGTCGTACTCTCCGTATTATAGTATATTTGTTTTATCGGTCATTGTCATCTTATCCGGGGGATGGGTTCTATCTATGGTCCCAGCATGAATCTGGCTGGTTTTCATTTATAGGGAAAAGGTTTCGACTGGTCGGGTGGGAAACCGTTTCATCGATAGTAGCTATGCTGTAAAAAAGGACGAAGGGTAAAAAGTTAGTTGGAGTATACTGACAGCTACCGGAGGGCAAAGATAGCGGCATGCTTTGTTTCGTGGATACACGGGCTGTTGCCCGGTTAATTTTACAGTTCTACTGGTGGTATTTCTCTTTTAGTTTCGGTTTTTCTATCTTGCCGGTGGGATTTCGCGGCACGTTATCGAATATGATGCGTCTTGGCCGCTTATACCTCGGTAATTCCTGCTCGCAAAAGGCATTCACCTCATCCTCGGTCAATTGTGCACCGGGTTTGGGGTCAATAACGGCGGCGGCTATCTCCCCCAGTCGTTGGTCAGGGATGCCGATTACCGCCGCATCATAGATGCCGGGATGACCGTGCAGCACATCTTCTATCTCCACCGGGAAGATATTCTCGCCGCCGGTGATGATGACGTCCTTTTTCCGGTCGACCAGGTAGATAAATCCTTCATCGTCCACCCGGGCCATATCCCCGGTATACAGCCAGCCGTCTCGTATGGTTTCGGCGGTTTGCCGTGGATTCTTATAGTACTCCTTCATCACGCCGTTACCCCTGATAACGAGTTCGCCGATTTCTGCCCGGGCCACGTCGGTTCCCTGGGTATCAACAATCCGTGCTTCCCAGTTAAACCCGGCCCTGCCGATAGCCCCCACTTTCTGTATATTATCGATGCCGAGATGCACGCAGCCAGGCCCGCTGGACTCACTCAGTCCGTAATTGGTGTCATACTGCATACGGGGGAAGTATTGTAGCCAGTGTTGCACCAGGCTGGGCGGCACCGGCTGGGCGCCAATGTGCATCAGTCGCCAGCAACTGAGGTCGTAGTCGGTTTTGTTCAACTCACCACTGTCCATGACGCTGAGAATATCCTGCGCCCAGGGCACCAGCAGCCAGACAATCGTTCCCCGTTCGCTATGGACGGCATCAAAGATATACCGGGGGCTTATTTCGGTCAGGATGGTAGCCCGCCCGCCGACAATCAGGCTGCCGAACCAGTGCATCTTGGCACCGGTATGGTACAGGGGAGGCAGCAGGATAAAATTATCATCATGCTGCTGAAAATGGTGCCGGTTCTCGGTGATGGCGGCACATTCCATATTCTTGTGCGTGAGCAGAATCGGCTTGGGAGTACCGGTAGTGCCCGAGGTAAAGTAGAGCCCGCAGGCATCGTCATCATTGAGCGGTACTGCCGGGGGCTCGGCCGGTGATGCGGCAATTATGTCCTCGAAGCTTTCCATGTCCGGTGGTGTTGTCGCGCCGACGTAAATATAGTCTTTAATCGTGGTAAGCCGGGAGCGGACGGCTGCCACGCGCTCAATAAACTCCTCGCCCAGTATCATTGCCCTGGCTTCGGCAATGTCAGCGCAGTACTTGATGTCCTGGCTGGTAAAGCGAAAGTTGAGTGGTACAGCCCAGGCGCCGGTCCTGATGATGCCGAAGTAGGCTTCCAGCCATTCTATCGAGTTCATCATCAGGTGGATGACTTTATCGCCTTTGCCCACTCCTCGTTGCATAAGCGCACCGGCAATCCGGTTAGCCCGTTCATCAAACGTCTTCCAGTTGATTTCCTTTCGGAGCTTCTGGCTCGGCTTGAGTTCAATGAGGGCACTATCTTCCGGGTACATGCGGGCGTTTCTTGCCAGCATCTCGGCTATGGTCATTGTTTTACGTACCTCCTGCAAGGGCGGTCATACCGGCCGGCTTAATAGGTGGCCATACCGGGTAGAAAAGTGGCAATCTGGGGAAAGGCAATTAGTATCCCTACGGCAACAATCAGCGCGATAAGGAAGGGGAAAACTCCTTTAAAGATGGTTTCCAGAGACACATCCTCGGCAATTCCCTTGATAACGTATACGTTGATACCCACCGGGGGTGTAATTACTCCCATTTCGGTCACCAATACTATTATCACACCGAACCATATCGGGTCAAAGCCGAGGGACAGCACCAGCGGGTAGATGATGGGGATGGTCAGGGTAATCAGGGCAAGCGCGTCCATGAAGAAACCACCGAACAGGTACATCAGGACAATCACGCCCATCACCACTACCGTGGGCAGGGAAAGTTCGCTTACCCACTGTGTCAGGATAAAGGGAATCTTGGCAACAGCGATGAAGTGACCCAGTATCACCGCGCCGGTAACGATGACGATAATCTCGCAGGTCACCTTCAGGGTGTCCTTGACGGCAAAGAGGAACCCGTCCCAGTTTAACTGCCGTCGGGCAAGCCCGATGAGCAGAGCACCGGCGGCTCCGGCGGCGCCAGCCTGCACCGGGCTGAACCAGCCGAGAAACAGCCCGCCCATTACCATGACAAAGAGGACGAGCATCTCGCTGATGCCGGTGATACCTTCAATTTTCTCGCGGTAGCTGGTCGGTTCTCCGGCCGGGGCGAGGTGGGGGTACCGCCAGCAGATGACCGCCACGGTAACCATGAAGAGTGAGGCGAGGATAATCCCGGGGAAAACCCCGGCGAGGAAAAGCCTGCCGATGGACTGCTCGGTCAGTATCCCGTAAACAATGAAAATGGTACTGGGCGGGATCAGTATTCCCAGACTGCCGGCGGCGGCGACACTGCCGGTAGCCAGGGCGTCGTTGTACTTATATCGTTTCATTTCGGGGAGGGATACCCGGCCCATGGCGGCGGCAGTGGCACTGGTAGAGCCACAGATGGCAGCGAAGCCGGCGCAACCGGCAATGGTTGCCATAATGAGCCCGCCGCGCATTTCGCCGAACAGGGTGTGACTGGCTTCGTAGAGTCGACGGCTCATGCCTGATGCGTAGGCAATTGAGCCCATGAAGACAAACATGGGTATCACGGTAAGGGAGTATGAAGAGAACGTGGTGAAGACATCCCGCGCCAGCAGGCTCAGTCCTGCTTCCGGGGAGACCAGATAGCAGAAACCAGCCAGCCCGACCAGGCCCATGGCGAAGCCCACCGGCATTCCCAGGAGAAAAATCAAAATCAGGACGAAAATGCCGATGATGCCAATGGCAACCGGACTCACTTTTTCACCACTTTCATTATCGATTTGATGAAGTCCATCACCAGTACCAGGCAGACGGGGATACAGCAAAAGGCAATCGCGTAGACGAAGGGATAAAAGGGTATACGCTGGGTCATGGAAACTTCTCCGGTGATTTGGAGCACACGGCCGTACTCGTAGCTCTGCCAGGCAAGCAGGACAAACAGCCCCAGCCCCAGCAGGGAGACGATGGCGGTGGTTGCTGCCTGACCTCGCCGGGGCAGGTGCTGGACAAAGAATTCCACCTGAATATGACCGCGAACGAACAGGGTGTATGCCATGGCAAAGGAAATTATCATCGCGCCCAGAAAGCCGACCATCTCAACGGCGCCGGGGACGGGCCACTTGAAGAGCTTGACGCCGATAATATCGGTGGTGGTAAGAACAAGCATTGCCACCAGACCGACACCGCCGATCCAATTGAGCCACTTGCTACACGATTCGGTGAACTTTGTCCATGAGTCAATCTTGCCTGACATGTTACTCAATCACACTGTGGGGGTACCTGTCGGAACTGGCTCCAAACAGGCACCCCCATAAAACCACTGATAGTTATTGTACCAGAGTTTATTGTGCCGGTACCAGCGGTTCCACTTCGGACTTTACCCAGTTGACACTCTGATCGGTCGATGGCGACTGCTGGGACCAGTAGGCTACGCGTTCATTCAGGTATTCCTGGTAATCCGCAGCCGGCAGTCCTTTACCGGTAAGCTCATCCAGGTAATCGGTGATTACGCCTTCAGTGGCGGCTACCCAGCGCGCCATTTCCTCGGCCGGCAGTTCGATTACTTCCCTGCCCTCGAAGGTGAGGAAGTACTCTACGGCTACCTTATCATAGTAGTCCCAGACCATACCGTGTTTCTCTATCCACTCCTGGCTGACCTCGGTAAACACCTTCTTGATATCATCGGGAAGGGCATTCCACTTGTCCTTGTTCATAGCCACGTACATATCAGTGGTATTACCGACCTGGTAGCAATTGGTTACGTAGTTGACTACCTCGGCTTGCTTCCAGCCTTTGAGTACTTCACGCGGGGTATAGGTGCCGTCGACTATGCCCTTGGACAGCAACTCGTAAGCCTCCGGCTGACCGGCGCCATGCCCGGTTGCCCCCAGGGATTCCATTATTCTTACGCCAGCCCCGGTTGCTCTTATTAACAGTCCCTTGAGGTCGTCCATTTTACGTACCGGCTTTTCGGCGGTGAAAATTACCCCCGGACCGTGGGCGTGAAAATAAAGCAGGTGAGCATCATCGAATTCGGCGGGCGTGAACTCCTGGTAGAAGTCATTGGCTACCTTGGTGGCGACCCATCCGTTGGGATAGGCATGGGGGAGGTCAACCAGCTCACTGGCGGGAAAACGGCCGGCGGTATAGATAAGGCAGGACATGCCGACATCGGCGATGCCCTGAACGATGCCATCATACACCTGGTCTTTGGCGAGCAAGGCACTGCCCGGATAGTAGGTGAACTTGACCTGGCCGTCGGTGCGGTTCTCAATCTCTTTTGTCCATTGCTCGGCCAGTATGGAGTGGAAGTGGGTTGGCGGGAAGAAGTTACTGTAGGATAGTTCAATTACCTCTGGTTCTTGAGCGGTACAGGCACCAAATAGAGGCAGGACTAGTAGCAACGGCAATAGTAACAGGGGTACTATTTTTTTCATATGTCACCTCCAGAAATTTTTGTTATTTTCCATTTTGTTCTCTGCCTGTCTACATGGTATCACCACCTCAGCTCACAATTTTCACCATGGTGCCTTATAATTAAAAAACCCTCCTTCTTGGGAGGGTTTTTGCTTGGTTTTCTTTTTTATTTAGTGCGCTTTATCTTTTTTATGCAACCAGCCCCCAAGAGCACTGTTAGCGCTCATGGTAATAATACGCGTAATAGTAATATGATGCGTAGTAGTTCAGTTGCATAAACGCATTTCCCAAATCTAATTCCGACATACTATATCACAAGAAATTGAAGATTTCAAGAGTATTGCCTGTTTTTTGGGGCATATGAAGATAATTTAAATGACATAAATGCGGGGCTACGGCACCGGTTCTGATTACATACCGGGTTTGTGCCCGATTGGTGTCGGCGAATTTGCCGGTTTTGACCTGCGCGGGGTTTCGGTTGCCATCTCGAGCAGTACGCTGGCAATCATCGGGTCAAATTGAGTACCGCTATTCCTCTTCACTTCATCAAGGGCTTCTTCAGGAGTCATGGCCGCCCGATAGGGCCGGTCCGAAATCATGGCATTGAAGGCGTCGGCGACAGTTACGATTCTCGCTTCCAGTGGTATTTCCTCACCAGCGATGATCTGGTCAAGCCCTTTGCCATCGTAGCGGTCATGGTGGTGGGAGATGATTTCCACTACTCTGCTGTTGACCAGCGGGCGTACCAGACCGGGTCCTACCACGGCGTGAGTCATGATGTGCCGGTACTCTTCAGGGTTAAGTTTATCCGGTTTGTTAAGGATGCGCGGGTCGACGGCAATTTTACCAACATCGTGGAGCAGGGCTCCCCAGTTGAGGTCTTCCAACCGTTCTGCCGGAAGTTCCAGTCGCCGCCCGATGTTCAGAGCGATAGCGGTGACTTCTTTGGAATGCCCCGCCGTATATGGGTCAGCCGCTTCAAGCGAGGCAACCAGGGTCTCGATGGCACTGAGGAAGAGCTTGCGTATTTCGGTAACCTGTTGCTTGAACTTGTTCCCCAGGTTTTTCTGGCATTCCAGTATCTGGAGTTCCAGTCGCCGCTTTTCCAGCGCCCGGCCAATACTAACTAAGACCTCTTCCAGCCGAAATGGCTTGCAGATATAGTCATGAGCGCCATCACGGATACACTGGGCGATGACCTTGGTGTCAGTAACTCCGCTCGCCATGACAACGGCTGTTTCCGGAAAGGCGGTCCGTATTTGCGGGAGTAGCTCATTGCCGGCTCTACCGGGCATATTTATGTCCAAAACGACCAATTCGCGGGGGTCAACCTTCAGTTTGGTCAGCGCCTGTTCAGCGTCGCTGGCCTCGTCGCAGGTGTAGCCTTCCTTGGACAGCTTCCTGTGCAGTATCCATCGTATAATTTCCTCGTCGTCGACAATGAGTACGTTCCCCTTGGATTCAAGCACCAGTCGCTCCTCTCCTTGAGTTTATTTACTCTTCTCAGGTTGAGAGTATAGTCCATGCCAAGTAAATATCATCTAAATTTCGGGCATCCCGATGTAAATATTTTCTAAAATTCGAGCGTACCGGTTTTGCCGGTTTGGGTGGTCAGCTTGACAGGTTTCTTTTTCTCTTTTCTGGTGTGGTATAATGTAGATACAATGGAAAGTGGTGGAGGTGACCGGGAGTAGCAATATGAAAGTGAACTGGAAGAGAAACGCCTTAATATATCTGGCCATCTTGGTGGCGGCGGTAGCGCTGTTTTCCTATATTATTCCCACCACCAATAAACCTGAGGAAATCCCCTTGAGCCAGGTTATAACCATGTCCCAGAACAAAGAGATAGCTGAGATTGAGGTGGAGGAAGAGGTGCTGGCGATAACCACCGTTGCCGGCGAAGAATTTAAGTCGTTTAAAGAGAGTAACGCCAGTATCTATGAGGTTGAGGGGCTGAACCTGGAGGGAGTGGTGGTTGATATTAAGGGGGCATCAGGGATAAACTGGGGCAGCCTGATGCTGAACCTGCTGCCGTTACTGATATTCGGTAGCTTGCTGTTCTTCCTCTTTCGCCAGGCGCGGGGCGCTAACAGCCAGGCAATGAGCTTTGGCCGCAGCCGGGCGCGTCTGTTCCCGGCAAACCGCACCACGGTAACCTTTGACGATGTTGCCGGGGTTGACGAAGCCAAGCAGGACCTGTATGAAGTGGTCGAGTTCCTTAAGTCACGGGAGAAATTCCAGTCCTTGGGCGCGCGAATCCCCAAGGGGGTTTTGCTCATCGGCCCGCCGGGTACGGGTAAGACGTTACTGGCGCGGGCGGTCGCCGGACAGGCTGACGTACCGTTCTTTTCCATTAGCGGCAGCGAGTTTGTCGAGATGTTCGTGGGGGTTGGTGCTTCCCGGGTGCGTGACCTTTTTGAACAGGCCAAGCGTAATGCTCCGTGTATTATCTTTATCGATGAGATTGATGCCGTAGGCAGGCAGCGTGGTGCCGGACTGGGTGGCAGCCATGATGAGCGTGAGCAGACACTCAACCAGATACTGGTTGAGATGGATGGGTTTGATACCAGCACCAGCGTGATTGTCGTCGCGGCGACCAACCGGCCGGACATACTGGACCCGGCGTTGCTCCGTCCCGGTCGGTTTGACCGGCGGGTGATTCTGGACCGGCCGGACATTAATGGCCGACTGGCTATTCTCAAGGTGCATGCCAACGGGAAGCCGCTGGATAAATCGGTAAAATTGGAGTTGCTGGCCAAGGGGACAGTTGGTTTCAGTGGTGCTGACCTTGCCAATCTGGTAAATGAGGCGGCTATTCTGTCGGCCAGGCGAAACAAGAAATCCATCGGGATGGAGGAATTTGAGGAGTCCATAGACCGGGTAATTGCCGGGCCGGAGCGGAGAAGCCGCAAGATCAGCCTCAAGGAGAAGGAGGTCATTGCCTACCATGAAGCCGGGCATGCCCTCGTTGCCCGGATGCTGCCCAATGCCGATCCCGTTCACAAGATTTCGATTGTAGCCCGGGGCATGTCGCTGGGACATACCAAACAGCTTCCCATTGAAGACCGCTACCTGACATCAAGCTCTCAAATCAAGGATATGATTGCTACGCTGCTGGGCGGTCATACCGCCGAGGAGCTCATATTTGACGAAATAACGACCGGTGCTTCGGATGACATCAAGCGGGCGACGTCTCTTGCCCGTCGCATGGTAACTGACTTCGGGATGAGTGATAAACTGGGGCCGCGGACTTTTGGTGACCGGCAGGAACTGGTGTTTCTGGGTCGGGAAATCTCCGAGCAGAAGGACTACGGGGATAAGATAGCTGATGCCATTGATGAGGAAGTCCATGGTATCATCGAGCGAGCCAAGGAAACTGCCCGGAATATTTTGACTGATAACCAGCCAAAGCTGGAGTTGCTTGCCAAGACACTTATTGCCCGGGAGACGCTGGAAGGTGAGGAACTGGAGAAAGTATTTGAGGAATCTGCTCCCCAAAAGCGGGCTCGAAAGACTAAAAAAGAGCCCAAACCGGTACCGGTAGAGCCCCTGGCTGAGCTAGAGCGTGACTCAAAGCCAAAGACAGTACCGCCAGTGCCACACCTTGTTCCCGAACAGAATCCGGCCCCGTCTGATTAAACGCAGCTCATTAGCCAACCTGAGGTAGGGTAATTCCCCATGCCAACTTTCTCTCCGTATGAAAGTATGGGACGATTATGATAAAGATTGTGACCGCGCCGATTTCCGCGGAACAGGTAATCAACGAAGTGAAAACCGGTAGTAGTGGCTGTGTGGTCAGCTATGTGGGCGTAATTCGTGATTATTCCCGCAACAAGCCAGTGCGTTCTGTGGAATATGAAGACGCTGACGGCAGGGCGGTTGACAAGCTGAGAGAGATAGCTGAGGCAATGGAACAGAAATGGCCATTGAACGGGGTGGCTATTTATCATCGTATCGGTTTGTTGAATGTAGGCGAGGTTAACCTGGTGGTCGCGATAGCGGCGGCACACCGCGAAGAAGGCTTCGCCGCCTGCCAGTATGCGATTAACCAGTTTAAAGAGAAATTGCCGACCCGCAAAACGGAAACCTATCAGGATGGCAGTGTTCGGGTCGATGATAAGAGTTAATGGCCGGGCTAGTCCTTGCGCTTGATAACGTAATCGGCAAGGTCAACCAGCGTCTGCCGCACCGGATTATCCGGTAGAGTGTGAAGTTTCTGGCATGCCTTTGCCCGGTACTCTGAGGCTACCTGATAGCAATCATCGACGATTGTTGAATTTCGCACCATTTCAATCGCAGTTTCCATGCTTTTCCTGTCCGTGTCATCTCTGTTCTTAAAAATACTGCTGACCGGGTTATTGTCAGGATACCGTTCCAGAAGGAGCATGGCGGGCAAGGTGAGGGTGCCCTGGGTGAGGTCTGAGCCCACCGGTTTACCCAGTGTTTTTTCGTCGCTGATAAAGTCCAGGATATCGTCGACAATTTGAAAAGCGATACCGAGATTATGGCCGTAATCACGTAGCACGGCAACCGCTTGTTCCGGTGCCTGGCTCAGAATGGCGCCGGATTCCGTAGCCAGGGCAAACAGTGAAGCTGTCTTGCTGGCTATCCTCGGGAAATAGTTTTCCCGGGACATCTCCAGATTATAAGCTCCGCGGAACTGGCTTATTTCTCCGCTGGAAATAATTGCCAGCGTTTGTGAGAAGAGCTTGATTACCCGGGGTGTCCGGGTATCGGCAACAAACTCGCCGGCTTTGGCGAACAGGTAGTCGCCCATCAGTATGGCGACATCCTTACCCCACAGGGTATTGATAGTGGGCTGATTACGGCGGACTACGGCATTATCGATAGCATCATCGTGAATCAGGGTTGCCGTGTGCATCAGCTCAACCGAAACTGACATGGGGAGCAGATAGGTAAGGTCATACTGGTAAAACTTGCCGGTAAGGAGAGTAAGCGCCGGCCGTACCCCCTTGCCGCTATTCCTCACCACATAGTGCAGCTGCTCGGAGAGCCATGAGAAATCAATCTCACTGATGGAAATGATCCCGTCCTTGACCTTATTCAGATCGTCCTGTATGGACTGATAAATCTGGTTAAGTTCCAATACGTCTGGCCTCCTCGTCTACCACGCTTTCATCCAGTTTGGTGAACAGCGGTTGAGGTTTGAGCAGCTTTTGTCCGGGCACCGGTATCTGTAGCTGCCAGCCGTAGTCCTCTACTTTGCCTTCAAAACCAAGGTACTCATGCACCTTCTGCGAGCTAAAGGGAAGGAAGGGGTAAAGCATGGTTTTTAATTGAGAGATAACGGTAATGGTGCTATATAGAGCCCGGGCAGCCGCCTGGCGGTCTTCTTTAATTGTTTTCCAGGGTGATGTCTGCTCAAGGAATCGGTTAGCCTGGTGGGCGATACTCATTGTTTGATTGAGAGCCGACTTGAAATGGCACTGGTCAAGCTCTGTCGCTACGGATTTGAAAGCGGTACCGGCATCTACTTCCAATGGTGTTTTTTCACTGTTCCCGCTGGTTCCCATCTCTTCATGCGTGGGCAATTGCCCGTTAAAATTCTTATAGACGAAGGTGAGTACCCTGTTGACCAGGTTACCATAGGTAGCCACCAGCTCGTCATTGTTGCGGCGGACAAACTCGCGCCAGGAAAAATCGGTATCGCCGGTCTCCGGCATATTGATGGAGAGGATATAACGCAGCGGGTCAGGGTCATAGCGCGAGAGGTAGTCCGGTAGCCAGACT